>Ga0222668_1000603_pt1 | contig 21130 bp, 19 predicted proteins | sample AntAcemetagen728_FD_179823 | JGI IMG/M metagenome (GOLD analysis project Ga0222668, IMG submission 179823) | Saline water microbial communities from Ace Lake, Antarctica - #728 | ecosystem: Environmental > Aquatic > Non-marine Saline and Alkaline > Saline | place: Antarctica: Ace Lake... | reverse complement strand
TTATACTTTACAGATTTCATGTCTATTTCATTCAAAATTACACGTAAATATGCATATAATTATTTGAAAATCAAAGTATTAAATTATAGAACTCCCCTTTACTTTAGCTTTATCAATTGGTGTATTTTTATAATCTCCTAAAAAAGCCATGGCACCGGCCACGCCAAATAATATAAGAGATAAATATCCGTCTCCTCCTTCAATTCCACTTGCGGATGCTGAAAACCCCATGAATGAAATTTTCGCCCATGGTAAAAATGCGGCGATTGCTCCCAAGCCGGCAGCAATAATAACTGCTAATCTTTGTTTATGCATAATATAGATTTTGATTTAAATTTATTTGTATCGAACTAAATTAATATTATTTACTGAATTTCAAATTAAATAATCAATACTTATCGGTAATTACTAGAAATAAACCACCTAGCACCCAATCTTTTAATCGGTTTCAAAAATTAAGATTCAAAAAAAACGAAGAAAACTGCCATACCTTAATTATGCAGGTTAACCGCTATCTAATCGGCATATTTTTCATTTGCGCTCCAAATAGTGCAACAAATAAAATCGAAGAAATACCAGAAACAACAAATAAAGTTGGATCAATGGATTTCGAGATCCCTTCGCTTACCATAGAATAGGAGATGTACAGCATAAAGAAGATCCAAATACCTGTGGTGATGGCGTAAAGCAAGAACGCCCCTTTACTTCCACTCATAATCTTTGCAGCACCAATAATTGCCAATACATTTAAAACAATCAGTAATGCAAAAATAAAGTAGATCAAATTTAGCAATGCACCTTGCGCGTAATAATATTGTCCATTCAACTCATTCATCAGAAAATAAACTGAAAGTAACAATACAACGATCCATAAACTTGATCCTATAATACTCAACGTTCCAATTGTCATTACAGCGCCAGGAACATGTATCTTCTGTTTTGATCCTTCATCAATTATATCTTCTATCATCTCTATGCTTTTTCAAATGATTACTTCAAACAAAATCCTTACGCTAAATAAGCGTATGTTTATTCACTTACAATCATAATTTAATAATTTGCCCCTCGCCTAATCCCTCACGTTCTATATTACCAGCCGTATTACCATAGAAAACATTGCCTGTGCCATCTACCGAAATAAGCGCAGAAGATCCGTCCAAATTAATAAACATATTCGCTGTTGAATTTTGATAAATATAGACATAAACCGATCTAAAATTGATCGCATTGGCCGCACCATTGTTTTGGATCTTCAACTCAGCCTCATCCGCTTTACCGCTTAACGTAAAATCAGCCGCACCATGCGAAACCACCATTGATATTTTATGTACATCAACATCTGCTTTTAGACTACCACCGCCATTTCTCATTTCTACAATGAGTGAATAGGCTTTAATTTTATTCATAAAAATAACCGAATCAGAGATATCCATAAAAAAAGACTTCATATGCGGATAATGAATTTCAACCTCTACAATATCAGGCGAGTTCCTCAAAAAACGGCAAGTATTCTTATTTTCGATATACAAGACATTATCTCTGTTTTGCACGTCAATATTCTGAATTAAATTTTTCCCACCTTTGATAATCATCTTATTATAATTATCCTGATAGATGCGATATTTAATCCGATCACCAAAATCAAAATGTCGAATAGAATCCAAGGGCAACTCGCGTTCTGCATAAGACCCCGTTGATTTGAAACAACTGCGATCTTCCGCTTTTTCGCAACCTATTATTCCCAGTAGAAGAAGGATAACAAAACTTAAGCTAACCCCATTCATTTGCACGATTTTTCTCCAATTCCCTTTCATAATTCTACTTAAAAACGATACCCCAATCCCCACTCCAAATAATCAGCAACACCAACATGTGCTTTAATTCCAATCGAAAAATTCCAATGTTCATTTGTATTAATTCGTATACCTGTTCGGTTATAAACCCAACCTGCAGGATTGATTATATTTAAGCCGTATACCCCGAGTCCAAAATAGATTTGCGTTTGATACAAAGAAAGAGCCATACCAGCATAACCGCCAGCGGTAAAAGCTTGATAGATCGGTACAGGATCGATCTCATAATACCATCTATTCGCTTCATTGTAAACCAAGTCAATACCTGTTTCAAAATCCCACACATTATTGATGGGAATGCGATACAAGCCTTGCAATGCGGCTATGCCAAAATTCCGACTCGCCAAATGATCCGGTAAATTTTGTTTTAAACCAAAAATAAAATGAACCTGCCATTTGGAAAATTTACGGACCTCGTTTAAGGTATCCTTTGGATAAATCGGCTGATTGTATACCCTTCGCTTAGAAATACTATAACCTGTCGTAAAAAAACCTGTAATCGTATTTAAACCTTGATTAGGCGCCTTTAAACTCGCATTCGAAATATGCGAAAAATCAATTCCTGCGCCTATAAAAAAGCGATTAAAATGTTTGGTGTAGGAGAATTGTAAGTTAACAAAGCCATTAATGAAAGAGCCAATCGCAATATTCTTCGGATTATTAAATTGATCGTACTTCTTGGTAATATAACTGATCCCATTCCCCAATCTAAAATCAATAAAACCCCATTTTTCGCTTTGATAAATACAAAACTTCGTAAACCTAAATGCCGAAAAACTTTGTCCTAAAACGGCCGGATTGCCATAATCTTGAAACTGAAGCGATAAACCTCTAGAAGGATATTTATAAATCGAACTCCATGTATTTTTCGACGTATCCTGTCGCGAAAACTCCAATTCAATTGCTTTTGAATGTTTTTGAACCAAATGCGTCATGGTTTCACGGTGCGCCAATAAAGACCCGACCTTTGGACTTAGGCCAATCGAATAAGGTCCCAATTGCTGAGAAACAGCAGGAAGAGCACAAACACAGAGCAATAAAAAGTGTAAAACTAATTTCAAAGTAAGAAGTTTAAATTAATTTTGGTCAAAATTAGAAAAATGAAGCAGAAACTAAAAGCGTTTGAACGGTTATTAATAATAATGGATGAATTACGTGAGCAATGTCCATGGGATAAAAAACAAACTCTTGAATCACTGCGCCATTTAACGATTGAAGAAACGTATGAATTGGCAGATGCAATTACTGCTGGCGACATGAATGAATTGAAAGGTGAAATTGGCGATATCATGTTACATATGGTTTTTTACAGTAAAATAGCTTCTGAAAAAGGTGACTTTGACATCACTGATGTACTTAACGCAATTTGTGACAAATTGGTTTACCGTCACCCGCATATTTATAGCGACACGGTGGTTAAGGATGAAGAAGAAGTAAAGGCGAATTGGGAAAAATTAAAATTGAAAGAAGGAAAAAAATCAGTATTGGAGGGCGTTCCAAAATCTCTGCCCGCTTTGGTAAAGGCTACCCGCATCCAAGATAAAGTAAAAGGAATCGGATTCGACTGGGATAATTCAGAGCAAGTTTGGGCTAAAGTTCAAGAAGAATTAGGGGAATTTAAAGAGGAAGTGGAGCTGGGTGATCAAAAAAAGATGGAAGAAGAATTTGGAGACGTGCTTTTTTCAATGATTAATTATGCGAGATGGATGGGAATCGATCCTGAAGGTGCCCTTTCAAAAACGAATCAAAAATTTATACGCCGTTTTCAATGGATGGAAAACGAAACCGAAAAAGAGGGCAAACAATTAGCTGAGATGACCTTGGAAGAGATGGATGTGTATTGGGAATTATCGAAAAAAAGCTAGTTATGACGGGTAATGAAGCTCTTGTATACGTCTTAGTTTTGTCCCTTGGAGTTGGTTTGTTTTCAGGATGGATCGTTCAACGGAATGGATATTCGTTTAAAACCTATTTTGTGAGTGGATTCATTGCATCTTGTGGTGTATTAGGAATCGTATTTAAACTGATTATGGATTATCTGAATTAAGCGATAATAATTAACCTTGGTAACTACAAACTAAGGGAAAACCATTAAATTTGAATTATTGCATATAAGACCAACCTGTGCATTTGCGCAGAAAATTTATACTTATGAATGAACTATTAGCGGAATTCGACCCCATATCGTATGAGACTTGGCTCAATCAACTTAAAAAAGATTTAAAAGATAAAACACTCGAAGATTTGGTATCTCATCCAGAACCGGATCTTACAATACGTGCCTATCATCACCGGGAAACGGCATCAAAAGACCGGGTTAATAGTGGCTCTACTAAAATGAGTAATTCTTGGAAAATTAGACAAGTGTGCTCAACAGATGATGATAAAAATCGATCTATTTTAGAAGCACTCAATCAGGGAATAGATTCAATTGGTTTAGATGTCTTGCAGCAAACAAATTTTGAAGCACTGACCGAAGGCGTCCTTTTTGAATATATCGACACGGATATCGCTTTTGACGATCTAAAAACGGCCGTTTCATTCAATCCGCCTGCTTCTGCTATTCTAAACTTTGACGTCATTGCACTGAATAATAATTCAGGCTCACTTTCACATTCGCTAGAAGATTTCTATACTTTTTTCAAGGCGCATCCGAACCAGAAAACACTTTGGATAAGTGGATCGATCTATGGAGAATCAGGCGCGAGCTCTTCTCAAGAATTAGGTTTTACACTAAATCATGTGAATGAGTATATACATTTCTTACGTTCAAAAGGAGAATCGCTGAGTGCCATAAATGAGAAAATGGTAATCGAACTAACCGTCAATGAAAATTATTTTGTCAATATTGCAAAGTTCCGAATCATTCATGACTTGCTTCGTGCTGTTTTTAACCAGTATGACCCAGCTTTTGTTTATACGCCCGTTTTAATTTATGCAAAAACAAATCTTCGCCATCTTGCTGTGAATGATTATCACAACAATGTTTTACGCGAAACGACGCAGGCCATGTCTGCCGTTATTGGCGGTTGTGACACATTAACAATTAGCTACCTCGAAAGAGGAAACATGCAGGAACGTGAACGCACAAAGCGAATCGCAAAAAACATTCAGCTTATTTTAAAGGAAGAAGCCTATTTGGATCGGGTTGTTGATCCGAGTCAAGGTGCTTATTTTATTGAATCTTTATCACAACAATTAATTGAGAAATCTTGGACTATTTTCTGCTCTACCGAAAATGAGGGAGGCTTGATCGAGGAAATCAAGACCAATAAAATTCAAGCCGCTATTAAGCAGAATACGCGCAAATTAGTGAAGGACCTGACCGATAAATCGAAAACGTTTCTAGGCATCAATAAGCATCCGAATCCTATGGAAAAATGGACTGATGTTTCACCCATTGCCCCGTCATCAGTTCCTGTTGATTTTGAACCATTACGTCCCTTTTATTTGGAAAATCAATACTTAAAAACAGTGAACGCAAATGGATAGAATTAAATTTAACCCGATTCCTCCAAGGCCATCATCTGATGAGACATTGAATGGAAATACTGCTGAGATCTTTGAGACAGCAGAAAAAATATCATTAAAAAATCATTATACCCCAGAGGATATAAAGGACCTTTATCACCTGAACTTCGTTTCTGGCATTCGTCCCAATCTTGGTGGACCGTATTCGACAATGTATACAATTCGTCCTTGGACAATTCGACAATATGCTGGGTTTTCAACAGCAGAAGCATCCAATGCCTTCTATAGACAAAATTTGGCAGCTGGTCAAAAAGGCCTATCTGTTGCCTTTGATTTAGCGACGCACCGCGGATATGACTCAGATCACAAACGCGTAATGGGTGATGTTGGTAAAGCGGGGGTGGCAATTGATTCGGTGGAGGATATGAAGATCCTATTTGATCAAATCCCCCTAGACCAAATGTCCGTTTCAATGACTATGAACGGAGCCGTTATTCCGATCCTTGCATTTTATATTATTGCTGCTGAGGAACAAGGTGTAAAACCAGAGCAGTTGGCAGGAACGATACAAAATGACATTCTGAAGGAGTTCATGGTCCGCAACACTTACATTTATCCGCCACTGCAATCTATGCGGATTATTTCTGATATTTTTCAGTATACGTCGCAGCATATGCCAAAATTTAATTCGATTTCAATTTCGGGTTACCACATGCAAGAAGCGGGTGCGACAGCAGATTTGGAATTGGCGTATACATTGGCAGACGGATTGGAGTATATAAAAGCCGGTATCGCTGCGGGAATGGATATCGATACCTTCGCTCCGCGATTATCGTTCTTTTGGGCCATTGGAATGAATCATTTTATGGAGATCGCTAAGATGCGCGCGGGCCGAATGATTTGGGCGAAGCTCGTCAACCAATTTAGTCCTAAAAATTCAAAATCACTTGCTCTTCGAACGCATTGCCAAACCTCTGGATGGAGTTTAACAGAGCAGGATCCTTACAATAATATTGCGCGCACCTGCATTGAGGCTATGGCAGCAGCGTTGGGCGGAACACAATCGTTACACACCAATGCCTTAGATGAAGCAATTGCATTGCCGACCGATTTTTCGGCTCGAATTGCACGGAATACGCAAATCTATTTGCAAGAGGAAACAGGAATTACGAAAATAATAGATCCGTGGGCAGGATCATTTTACGTTGAAAAATTAACCGCCGAGTTGGTTGAAAAAGCGTGGAATCATATTGAAGAAATCGAAAGTTTGGGAGGCATGGCCAAAGCAATTGAAGCCGGAATTCCGAAAATTAGAATTGAAGAAGCAGCAGCTCGAAAACAGGCTCGTATAGACGCTGGAAAGGATATCATTGTTGGGGTAAATCGCTACCAATTAGAAGAAGAGGAAGCCATTGACATTCGTGATATTGACAATACACAAGTTCGAATTTCTCAAATCGCTCGTTTAGAAAAAATGCGTGCTGAAAGGGACGAAGAAAAAGTAAAAGCATCTTTAAAGGCCTTAACCGAAGGGGCAAAAGGAAATGAGAACCTCCTAGAATTGGCGATTGAATGTGCTCGAAATAGAGCATCACTCGGTGAGATTTCGGATGCAATGGAGGCTATTTTTGGACGATATCAGGCAACCATTCGATCAATTTCAGGTATCTATTCTGCAGAAGCTATGGAGGACAAAGATTTTATTCGTGCTAAAGAAATGGCCGACGAATTTAGCACCCTTGAAGGAAGACGTCCACGGATTATGGTGGCCAAAATGGGACAAGATGGACATGATCGTGGTGCTAAAGTGATTTCAACCTCTTTCGCTGATATCGGATTTGATGTCGATATCGGTCCTCTTTTTCAAACACCAGAAGAGGCGGTCAACCAAGCAATAGAAAATGACGTACATATACTAGGCATTAGCTCTCTTGCTGCAGGTCACAAAACATTGATTCCACAAGTTATGGAGGAATTAGAAAAACAAGGTCGCAACGATATTATGGTAATCGTAGGAGGTGTTATTCCCGCTCAAGATTATGCCTTTTTATACGATCAAGGCGTAATGGGCATTTTTGGTCCGGGAACTAAAATTGCTACCGCAGCCATTGATATTCTCGGTATTATGCTTAAATTTCACAACGATTAGACCTGTTAAATTTTCGTTAATAAGCCAATACTTGTAACTTTGGGCATTATAATTGAGTTAAAGCAGTAAAACAATATACAATGAAAAATACATTCTTACTCTTCTTATTCTTTGTCGGATCCACTTTTGGTGCACAAGCACAGGCTCCAGATTATGACGATTTACTCATCTACTTTGCAGATGGTGACTATGAAAAATTAGTGGACAAAGCACAAAAATACAAAGATGGTGACGATACAAAAAATGACGCACTACCTTATTTGTATGCTTCTAAAGCATATTATGAAATGTCTAAAGATCAAATGTATAAAGATGATTTTCCAAAGGCGTTTAATGATGCAATAGGTGATGCTGGTAAAGCTGTTAAAAAAGATAAAGACGGTTCTGTTTATGGTGATAACATCTCCTTTTTCACAGAATTAAAGTCGGCTGTAATCGAAGAGATTCGCAACATGGTTGATGCTGGAGATTACAATCGACTGCGTGGCACAGTTATGAAATTGCAAAAACTTGACCCAACAGATGTAGGTTCTTATTTTTTACTGACGGCATGTCAACTGCAAATTAAAGATAAAACGGGGGCGAAGTTGACATTGAAAGAAGCGCAAGAGCGTCTAGATGCGATTGAAAGTGTTGATGGTTGGAGACCCGTTGATTTTGAAATGTTGAGAATGGGTATCTATGAGTATGCCGCTTTTCTTCATTCAGCAAGACAATGTGATAAAGCAAAAGAGATCATGAATCAAGTCAAACAATGGTTTGAAGAAGACGAAATCTTTATGGCTAAATATGATGAAATTGTAAACAGTCCATGTTCTTAATTGAGCAGAACGAAACGAAACAAAAAAGGTTGACGAAAACGTCAACCTTTTTTTATGTCTGAAAATTCGACTAACTAATCGTCGTCATGTTCTTCTGCTTCTGGTGAAGCTTGAAAATCAGCGCGAATTTCGGTATGCCTAATTTCGCCACCACTTGTGCCGGTTTGTTTTCCGGTGAAGATGCACGCAACAGAAAGAACCAATGCCAGCATAAAGCCGTAGCGCGCAAATTCCTTTTTCTTTGCCGTAAAAAACAAGGTAAGAATTGAGATTACGCCGAGAATTACAGTAAGCAACAAAAATGTTTCGGCTTGCTCTTCATGTTCATGGATGAGTTGATGCGAAATATTCCCCAATCCTTCAACCACTTCCTCTGCTTCCTCTCCCGTAAAATTTGCGATTAATGCTGTTACTGCAGAAAAAATAAAAATACTCAAGGCCGTGACCTTAACGGGCATCTTTATCGATAAGTAACCTGCTATCAACACTAATGTTCCAATAATAACACCTACAATTGGTAAGTGATTAACAACGAGATGTAAATGTGCTCCGTTCATGTGATTTGTTTTAAATGAATATTAAATTTTACTTATTAACTACTGACTTAATCGCGGCGTAAGTTACAGTATTTTTTAGCTTCCTATAACGAAATCAAACATTGCCGCTTCATAAATCAATTTACTTCGTCCATAATTTACTTGTTGTATTACCATGACAACTTGCACAATTACCAACTGATAGTGGGGTCGACATATACTGTGTTGAAGTCGCTCCTTCAATTGCAGGATACAATCCATTGCCGAATTTTACCTTTTTTGTGGTATAGAAATTCCCGCGGGAATCCCCTTCAATCGTATATTTTAACTCACCTGTTCCTGCTGGCCCAGTGAATAATTTAACGGTGGCGTTGGGATAGGTTTCTACCAATAAACTATCATAAACTGTTCCTGCAACCGAAAACCATCCTTCACCTTCTCCCCCATTTCCATGGCAAATCATACAATCCATTCCATCATTGTGACTTTCATTTTCGCCATGCGAACTAATTTTAGTTTCGTATCTCCCCTCATCACAACCAACGAGAACTCCCACGGCCAAAGCAATCAATAACAATTTTCTTTTTTTCATTTCAATGTTTTTATTCCGTAATTAAATTAAACGCCCCATTCGTTAAAAATTGAGTTCCTGCTTCAAAGCTAGCCGCATTCAGTATCTGAACAAGTCCATCCTGATGCAATCCCGCTTGCACAATAACTTTTTGATAATGATATTCTCCTTGAGTATCCTGATTTAGCTTCACGAGGACATAATCCGCATTCTCGCTATTGATTACAGCCGTTTCTGGCAATGCTAAGGCTGTTGAGCCATTTGTAACAATTGACGCTTCTACGAACATCCCTGGTGTATAATTAGGCATTAAAGATTCATCCGATAAATGACAATGCACGCGCACGGTTCTGCTTTCCGGATCAATAGCACGGTTAATTAAATAAACCTCCGCTTTATGTTGCTTTAGATCATTTTGAATGGTAAAATTCACTTCTTGACCCACCTTTATTTGACTTAAATTTTTCTCAAAAATAGACAATTCAATATGCAAATGATCCGTATTCATGATCGTTACTGCAGGGTCAGATGGATTTAAAAACATCCCCATTGAAGCGTTTACCGCCGTGATATAGCCACTAATTGGAGAATTAACAGCAATGGTCGAACGCATAGTTTCCGCCGTAATTTGAGAAGGATTAATATTCATCAACTCCAACTTTTTCTTCAACGACTCATATCGCGCCAAGGTCATTTCATAGTCGGACTGCGCCTTTAAAAACGTTTTCTCCGAACTGACCTGATCGGCTGACAAGGTTTTCTGACGCTCGTAATCGGCTTTTAAATAACTGAGTTCACTTTTTGCTTCAAGAAAACTTTGTTGCGTTTCAATATAGGCCGGATTCTCCAGTATGAAAAGAACTTGTCCTTTTTTAATAAATTGCCCCGGTATGAGGTGAATCGTTTTCACATATCCTCCGAAATAAGCCGAAACAGTCGATTTATTTTCAGGTGGCACATCCATCATCCCTGTCGATCGAATGACTTCATTAAAGGTGTGCTCTTCAAATCCTCCAATGGTCATCTTACCATGATCAAATTGTTCGGAGCTGACCACGACTTGATCCGCGGCTAGGTCGATTTGAACCGTTTCATCTGTTACGGTTGATGTGTCTGATGTGCAGGCAACATTGAAGAGAATTAATCCCATGCCCAAGGCTATATTTTTCATTCCTGATTGATTAAGCGTGATTTTCATACTTAGTTTAAAATGTAATTTGCTTCGACAACGGTTAAATTGTATCCAAGTAAATTCTGTAGATAATTTAGTTTAATTGTACTCACATTTTCAAGTAAAAGCGCATAGTTCATATAGTCGACTTCACCATTGAAATAAGCCTTCTCCGCATTTGTGATGGTTTGATTAGCTAATTGCTCACCCGATTCTTTATAATAGGTGATGCCTTGCATAAACACATCCGCATCTGTCAATAATTGACGGTAATGCGCAAGTAATGTGATTAAATAATTTTCATATTCATATTGGCGTTGTTCTACTTCAAGCGAGCTAGCTTTGATCCTTGCTTTATCTGCACCAAAAAATAACGGCACAGCTATTCCTGCTTGCACACCCCAATACCGATTTGGTGCCGCCGCATTATTAGCGCCTTGAAAAAGGGATAAATTAAGATCAGGTAAAAGCGCCTGTTTGTTTAAAGATTGCATTTGCAACGATAAGTTTTGCGCATTTTCCATATAATTTAACGCCGGATGTGAAGCTGTATCTAAGGTTTGAACGAGGGCTACCTCAGTCACTCCCGAACGAATCGTTAGCGTTGAATCGGACTGAATCCAACTATTAAAATTAAGAATGGCATTGCTCAAATTACTTTCCGCCTGCTTTTTCAAATTCGCAATTTCACGTTGTTTTGATTCGGCAATCAAGGACTCTAATTTATTTGTTTCCCCCGTTTCAAAACGACGCAAAGCCGCTGTTGAAAAACGTTGGTAGATGGTATCCAATTCACGATAATTATCCACTGTTTTTTGCCAATAAGCAATCACGTAATAGGCGCGTGTTATTTCTTTGCTTACCGCCATTTCGCGCATAGCATACCGATCAACTGACAGTGCTGTATTGGCTTTCAAGACGTCTTTTTGCGCACCGTAAATAGTTGGAAATTGGATCCCTTGTGAGATGCCCCAAACATTCAAGGCGGCATTATTCGGCGCAATATTATTCTGGTCGAAATTATAATAAACTTCCGTTTTATTGATCGAATAGGCCGTTCCTTCTAAGGATTGATTGACTGCTACCTGTTGCCCTTCCGCAAGCATTCCCTTATTCGAACTTAAGCCCATTGTAAGGGCATCTTCTAACGAAACCTCTATCAGTTGAGCATTGGATAAGGCGGGCAATAAACCGATACCAAGAATAAATAGATGGCTGTTCTTCATTTTTATTTTGATTGGTTTTTCATTTTTATTAAATAAAGCATAGAGCACTGGCAGGACAATGAGCGTGAGGAGTGTTGCTGTAATCAATCCACCGATCACAACGGTTGCTAATGGGCGCTGAATTTCTGCTCCCGCATTGGTTGAAACCGCCATAGGTAAAAATCCTAATGCCGCCGCCGCCGCAGTTAATAAAACAGGTCGCAAACGCAAGCGTGTTCCCATTAAAATCCGTCGATTGATATTGGTGATTCCCTTTTCTTTTAATTCTTTAAACTCCTCAATCAAAACAATTCCGTTGAGCACTGCTATTCCGAATAAGGCTATGAATCCAACCCCAGCAGAGATACTAAAAGGCAAATCTCTCATATAAAGAAAGAGCACTCCTCCCACCGCTGAAAGGGGAATGGCAGAGTAAATCATCAAGGCTTCTTTGACCGATTTGAAGGCAAAATAAAGAAGGATAAAAATCAAAATCAGTGCAATTGGAACGGCAACCATTAAACGGTTACGTGCCGAGCGCAAATTCTCGAATTGTCCGCCATACTCAACCGTATATCCAGTTGGAAAGGTGATGTTTTCCTCAATTAAACGCTGTACATCCGTCACAACCGATTCAAGATCTCGGTTTCGAACATTCACACCAATCACAATCCGTCTTTTCGTATTATCCCTCGAAATTTTGGCGGGCCCTTTATCGTAAGAGATTGAGGCAAATTCGGAAAAAGGAAGCGTTCCGCCGCCCGACAACTGAATTGACGTGCGTTCCAAATCGGACAAATCACGTCTATGCTCCTCATCAAAACGAACCACCACGTCAAACTGTTTCTCTCCTTCAAAAATTGTTCCTGCCGTTCCGCCGGCAAACCCCATGGTTAAAATCGTGTTTAATTCCTCAATCGTTACGCCATATTTAGCCATTTTTGCACGGTCATAATTCACAGACATCTGTGGTAGACCGCTGACTTTCTCAACAGAAATATCGGCTGCTCCTTCTACATTCTGAATAAGTTTTTCAACCTCCAAGGCCTTTTTGTAGAGGATATCCAAATCTTCCCCCACAATCTTAATCGCTAGATCGGCACGAACACCGGTAATTAATTCGTTAAAACGCATCTCAATGGGTTGGGTAAATTCATAATCAACACCCGGAATAACCATGAGTGCTTCTTTGAAGGCATCTGTTAAATCGTCTTTATTATCTGCCGTTACCCATTCACCTTTTGGACGTAATTTCACAATCACATCACTTTCCTCCATTGACATAGGATCGGTTGGAACCTCAGCTGCACCGATTCGACTAACAACTTGCTCTACTTCGGGAAAGGTTTTCAAAATTTGCTCGATTTCGGTTGTCGTTTCAATGGTCTTGGCTAAAGATGTACCTGTTTTTAATACAGGCTGAATCACCAAATCGCCTTCATCAAGAGTCGGAACAAATTCGCCCCCCATGCGCTGAAACAAGATAAAAACAACCACGAGTAAAAGAGAAGCACCCGTGAGTACAATCGCTTTGCTGCGCAGTGCCCAATTGATAACTGGCGCATAGACACGTGACAGAAAACCAACAAATCGTGTTGAGATATTTCGTTTATTCGGATCAGTCGGTTTAAGGAAAAGCGCCGCCATTACAGGAACGTAAGTGAAACATAAAAGCATAGCCCCAATCAATGCAAAACAAAAGACGAGCGCCATAGGTCTAAACATCTTGCCTTCTACACTTACCAATGAGAGAATCGGAATAAAGACAATGATGATAATGATTTGCCCAAAAATAGCCGAACGCATCATCTTGTTCGTTCCTCCAAAGGTTACCTTGTCAATGATCGATTGCTTCTCTTCAGGCGAAGCAGCATTGATTGCAACGCGCTCTGCAGTAATTTTAAAGGCAATATATTCGACAATAATTACCGCGCCGTCTATAATAATTCCAAAATCAATCGCTCCTAAACTCATTAAATTGGCATCTACACCAAAAATATACATCAGGGTGAGCGCAAAGAATAAACACAATGGAATAACAGAAGCGACTACGAGACCTGAGCGCAAATTCCCCAATAATAAAACCACCACAAAGATGACAATCAAACAACCCAAAATTAAGTTTTCAGCTACCGTAAAAGTTGTTTTGGCAATCAATTCACTCCGCTCCAAAAAGGCATTGATGTGCAACCCGGGAGGAAGATTTTTTTCGATCTCCTTCACTTTTACTTTTACTGCATCAATTACTTTTTTAGAATCGGCATCCTTCAACATCATGACCTGACCGAGGACTTTTTCGCCTTCACCATTTCCGGTAACAGCTCCAAATCGATTGGCTTTTCCTTCACCAACCACCGCCACATCTTTTACATAAATCGGTGATCCATTGCGAATCGTCACCACCGTATTTTCTAGATCCTCCATGGAGGTTGCCAAGCCATCTCCGCGAATAAAATAGGTTTCATCTCCTTTTTCAATATAGCCACCACCAGCAACCCCATTGTTTTGCTGCACGGCATCATACACTTCTGAAATTGAAATACTCATGGCCCGCAATTGTTCGGGATTAACGGCAACTTCGTATTGTTTTAAACTTCCGCCCCAGGTGTTCACCTCTACCACACCTGGAATACCAGATAATTGACGTTTCACTATCCAATCCTGAATGGTACGCAAATCGGTAATTGAATAACGATCACGGTAAGCCGAATCTACATCAATAACATATTGGTAAATTTCACCTAAACCCGTCGTTACAGGCCCCATAAAAGGTGTTCCAAATCCGTTGGGAATTTTCTCTTGCGCACTCTTAATTTTTTCAGCAATTAATTGACGGGGCAAAAAGGTTCCAATTTCATCATCAAAGACAATCGTCACCACCGACAAACCAAATTTAGATATAGATCTAATCTCCTTCACATTGGGCAAATTCGCCATCTCCAATTCCACCGGATAGGTTAAAAATTTCTCTACCTCTTGTGTCGCCAAATTGCGCGAAGTGGTAATCACCTGCACTTGGTTATTCGTGATATCTGGCACAGCACCAATTGGAATATTCATAAGTGAATACAAGCCCGACCCGATTATAAAAACGGTAAACAGAAGAACGATAAACTTATTTTGAATGCTAAACCGAATGATTTTTTCCAACATTGTGATTGTGTTTTAGAACGAATCAAATGTACGGAGGACAAGCAAGAATTGCCTTTAGATTACCTTAAGATCTCCTTAAAAATCACGACTGCTTTTGTACCTTTATCCAATTCACTTTCAAAAGTGATCCGGGCATCTATGGCATTTGCAGCCTTTTCAACCAAAGACAAGCCCAAACCAATTCCCTTAATGGATGGATGTTTGAGTGCAGATGAACGAAAAAAGGGTTGAAAAATTTTAGTTAAATCTTCTTGTGCAATGCCAATCCCTTGATCTTCAATTTCACAAGACAACTGGTGATCCACTTCACGCAAAAGAATCGCAATGACACCGCCATGTTTTGAGTATTTGATGGCATTACTCACCAAATTATCCAATAGCAAATCAGCATGAAATTGATAAACCAGCCACGTGTCTGGACAATCGTCTGCGAGCACCTGAATGGCTATATTTTTTTCATTGATAGTGGATTTATGGCGTTCAATAATCGAATCGACAAGCACTTTAATTGAAACCGTCGCATCACCTTCTAGGCGCGCATCATTATCAAATCGCGCAAGGGCTAATAATTGATCAATAATGGCTGCCATTCGGTCAATTTCCAATAAACTAAATCCAATTTTTTCTCGGTATTCTTCCTCCGTACGAGGTTTGCGAACCAATACTTCCAACGTGCCACGCAGCGCCGCCAAGGGTGTGCGCAATTCGTGAGAGGCATCTGATGTAAATTGCTGCTCACGCTCCAAGGCGCTTTCAATGCGAGAAAGTAAACTGTTAATAGAATCCGAAAGATCATATAATTCGTCCGTATTGGACGGCAATGGAACCCGCTCATTCAAATTATATTTCGTAATTCGATTGGTTGTTTCAATGATTTGAACGACAGGAATAATGCTTCTCCCCGCCAAAAAAGAAGAGATAAAAAATAAGCCGAGTAAGACAATCGGAAACAAAATAAAGAGTGTCATTCGCAAATTCTCCAAAACCATTAAAGAAGCTTCTAATGACATGGCTGCAACAATATACCCCTTTAATTCCTTCCTGTAATACATAGGAATTTGCACCTGCCGCACATTCACCTCATTTAAATGACCGTTAAAATGACTTCCCAACTCATTCTCCGCCTGAAAACTCAATTCATTTTCTTTCAAATTCGGTGATTTATCCATCACCACCCCATCTGCATTTAAAATTTGTAAAAAAACCGGATTCACTTGCGCTTGTTTGTGCTCATGCTCTTCCCATTCCCCTTTATTGATAAAGTGAATCGTCTCTCCCGTAATATCAATTTCAGACGTGTGTTTATTTGCTTCAAAAGACAAGTCATTGTCCAAGTTGGTATACACCGTTTCTTGCACAATTAAATAAACCGTCCCAAAAACGAATAAAATAATGATGGCCGTAGCCAACATAAAATGGGTCGCTATGCGTTTTTTAAAACTCATCCTTCTTTTGCTATATAGCCAATTCCTCTTACTGTGTGAATTAAATTATCATCCTCAGTCAATTGTAGTTTTTTTCGCAAGGCATTAATATACACATCAATCACACTGGTATTGTAATCAAAATGAATGTCCCAAACCGTTTCAATAATTCGCGTGCGCGTGCAAACCTGCCCTTTATTTTCTACCAACATTTCAAGCAAGGCAAACTCCTTTTGTGTGAGCTGTATTTCTTCTCCATTTTTAGTTACAACATGCGCCGTGCGGTTCAGTTGAATGGGGCCTAATGTTAAATCACTCAATCCACTACTGGCAGGTCGCAATTGTACCCTTACACGCTCCAATAATTCATCAAAATGAAACGGTTTTTTAATATAATCATTCGCACCTATTTGCAAGCCAAAAATGGTCTCTTTCACCGTGTCTTTTGCCGTCAAAAAAATGACCGGCACCGTAGAAAAAATTTTTCGAAACTGCGTACAAATTTCAATCCCACTTTTACCTGGCACCATCCAATCCAAAATAAGCAGGTCATAATCACCCGTTAAGGCTAAGTCAAGGCCCTCGTCCCCATTACTTGCCCAATCCACGGCAAATCCCTCCTCCTCTAATCCTTGTTTCAAGAAATTAGCAATACCGGGCTCGTCTTCAACTAACAATAGGCGCATAATGCAAAGGTGTATGAAAAAAAGTGAAATCTGAAATTCAAATCCTTAAAGTTTGCTTAAGATTTCTAGTCGTTAGTCTCGGCTTAGCCGAGAGGGGTTAGGGGTTAGTGATTACATAGTAAAACTAAAAACTAAAGACTAGAGACTAAAGACTAGTCTAGGCTTAGCCGAGAGTGATTAGGGGTTAAACAAGGATGAGCGGAATTGGTTTGCTTTGGGCGTGTCCCAGGTACATGCAGCGGTGGTTAATATCACATAATATTCTGCTTCCACGAGTGGCGTAAAAACTGAATTCGTTTCACCAGGTAGCAGCACATCATCTTGGTACCACTGATAGGTATCAAAACCATCTTGTAAATAGAGGCTGTCAGCAGGTAAGCACGGAACGCCTCCTACGACATTACTCGAAGATAAAACTAAGTTCGGTGAAGATCCAAAACCAGAAAAGTATCCTGCAAACCCTGCATTACCGTTAAAGCCAAAAAAGCCAACCGCCATGGCATTATCGGAAACGATCTCAGCGTCCCCTGTTAGTCCAGTTATATTGTAAGTTTCCCACGTCCCACTCGAACCAGCTACTAATTCAGGTCCAAAAGATGCACCAACGGGAAGACCATTAACCAGGACCACTGATCCCCCAACGGTAACCACGACCAATGAACCAGAATAGGAGTCCGGTCCAATTAAATCAATATCAGGCACTAAATCAACAGAATTTGGTAAAAAGCAACTCACAGGGGGAATAAAATTCAACCCTCCTGTAGCCGTTGACGTGGCACCGCCTAAAGGTTGATACATATAAAAATTTTTAGATCCTGTAACAAACATATTTTCATGTAACGTCCCCGAATAATTTGATTCTGGAATAAGAAAATAATCTCCCGAATTCACCAATGTCACAATCGGAGTAACAGAACCATTCACAAAGATTTGCGTATTATTCTCTATGGCAACGACAAGCGGTTTCTCCATATCGTTGCTCCCATTTCCGCGCAAAAGCACGTATTTATTCCCGAGTCGATCAGCCGGTACAATTTGATCAATTCCAATATCTTGTGTATTGGTTGCCGCTGTAATTGATCCGAGCATATTTCCTGTATTCACAACAATAGGTCTGTCTGACGCTATTCGAGCACCTACAAAACCCGTTCTGTTTGCCACTACATTCGTATACCCAGTAAAAATATAACTTTCCCCTTCGTTTAAATACACAATCATTACATCTGCCGTATGATCTGCTCCTGCTCCATTTTTAAAGATTACGCCAGGGTCATAACCGGAAACCGTAATCGTTGTGCTATCTTCCGTTGCCATCACACTTGCTATGAATGATCGGGTTGAATTTTCACCCAATTGAGGCATAGAGCCTGCATAAAATAAGCTTCCAAAAGCAGCAGTACCTTTAGCAGTTGCCGAACCTGCTTGATTATTGTCTGTTACCCTAAAATTACAGTAGAATTCAGAAGGTGCAGTTGCTATAATACCGCTCGCTTTTAACACTCTCCCTACACTATCCAGTGGCACTAATATTTCTGTAGCTGGTGACTGTCCATTTCCAATGAAAACAGATTGTGGAGAACCTTGAGAAATTGTAGGTGTGGCCACTACATTTCCAGCACCATCCGTTAAAGTCACTATAAATGGTATCGGTTCGGGCGTACTCAGATACAAATAATGTTCTTCTACTTGCGCATTGGCTCTCGAATGTAAAGGCGGAAAAAAATGGACAGTATCCAGTTGAGAAATGGCCTTATTCCCTAAGAAGATGGTAGCAAAAAAGCTCAAAACGAATACGCAGTCTTTCATAAAAAAGAAATATTATCAAACCAGAGTCTAATCAAAGATAATTGAAATGTAGAAAAGTATATTCAAAAAATGAGGATATATTTTTGTCTTAGACAATTAAAAATTAAATCGCTAACAAATGCGTCATCTTTTGAATTGAAACGAAGCATTTGCTACCTGCCATGTCTCGGCCTGTCCCCCATTAATGATGCATAACAAGCATCCTCTAACACAGTGATCAAACACGAGGAAGAACAGCACTAAACCCTGCATTTTGCTCAAGCGAGGTTACTGAAAAAGGTGGATAAATATCCGCAAATTATAGTTTTGGCGAAGGATTTATTTCCGCCAGTAGTCGGACACGTCCTTCGCAGCGGGGTAATTTTGTTCTGATTTTGCGTTGATGATGAATATCATTTGAATTTTGGATTGGCGCAGGATGGATATCCTGCGCAGCGAGGATTTTTCACCTCTGTGTTTTGCCATTCCCATGTTCCAACTAAGATTTCCAAATCCCCTTTTAAACGCTCCTTTTTGCAACTGACAAATATTAAGATTGTAATAAATAAGATGACCTTTTTCATTGTTTTGTGAAATAATGATCATAATCTTCACATCCGGAAATACCTTTGAAAGGAAATTGATTGACTCGAAGTATAGTGTCTAATATGGCACCACTTAGAATTTCATCCTCATTATTATCCAATAGAATTTTGAAACCTACTCCATTACCTGTGTTATTTCCATAATACTCAAAAACAACCCTTTTTTGTACAATTAAAACATCATTTTCGTAAAATTCAACTAGGCCCTTTTCAAAAAACTCAACCTGGTAATGGCTGTTTTCTGTAACAGGCGTTAATGTCTCTTCTTGTTCCCAATTGTCACACCAACCATATACATGGTCGGTATAAACCCATTCCCATTTTCCAACGAACTTAGGGTATTTATGTTTAAGATTGTCTTTTTTGCAAGAGAAAGCAACTAAAAGTAGCATTATGTAAATTATGTTTTTCATTCTTTGATAAAATGACTAGTGTAGATCTCACATCCCTCATCAACAACCATAAAGGGAAAGCCTTTTACAAATACAATTTCGTCAAAATCCACACAACCGTAAACATAAAATGAATCATCATCTTTGTTATTTAGATGAATATCGAAACCTTTATATTCTGAATAATCCCCACTACAATTTTCACCGAAATTAGAGAAGACAACACGGTAAGTTTTAATAATCTCCTTGTTTTGAAAAAACTTCACTATTCCTTTCTCGAAAAATTCTAATGAAAATGTTTCCTCTTCTGATTCAGGAGTCAAAACTTCAGAAAAGTTGTATCCTTCGCATATTCCATAACTATGAGATGTGAATGTCCAATTCCATTTGCCGATAAAAATTGCCTTATCACCTTCTAATTTGTCTTTTTTGCATGAACCAATCATCAGACTTATTACAATAATATAGATTGAATGCCTCATTGCTTAATAATTTTAACTGTTTGAATCAATGTTCCTTCCTTATCTTGTACTAATAAAATATAACTACCACTTGAATAAACGGATAAATCAATGGAAAAGTTTGGAGAGGTTATATTTCCCACCGCAAAGGTTTCTCCATTGGTTGAAGTTAATATCCATTTCAAATCCGAGAAATCACCATTTATAACGCAATTTACTAAGCCATTGGTAGGATTTGGAGAAATGGAGATTTCAAACGTTGATGTGTTTAACGAATCCGCCCAAGGGGTTGGTTCTATTGGGTCTAAATCTTCTGCCAACTGAAATTCTTGAGGCAAAGCTGCTTCAAATTCGTTTGAAACGATAGGGGATAAAAATGTATCTCCATAGGGGTAAAGTTTAAAGAATAATATTGGAGAGGTGTCGTTTCCTGTTAATATTCCCGGAAATTCTAGTTTTAAATGACCGAAAGAATCAGAAATTTTTTCTGTGGTGTCTATTGCTTCTCCTGTAAGTGCGTTTATCCATTCTATTTGATAACCTTTGAAAACGCCCATATTGGTGAATTTAATGTTTTTGACTATTCTCTAACAAAATAACTTACATAACTCTCACAGCCTATTTCATATTCATCATAAGGAAACCCAGCTAGAACAATTAGAGAATCTTTATTTATACATCCATTAAATGTGTATGAAAGTTCTTTCTCGTTATTAAGGTATTGACTAGTCTAAATTATACCACTGCGTAAATAGTTTACGGACCAACTGATCATCTTTGTTAAAAAAAACAAGATGAAGATCCATGAATTTACTCAAAAATTTCCGAACGAAAACAGTTGCCGCAT
>Ga0222668_1000599_pt1 | contig 21200 bp, 27 predicted proteins | sample AntAcemetagen728_FD_179823 | JGI IMG/M metagenome (GOLD analysis project Ga0222668, IMG submission 179823) | Saline water microbial communities from Ace Lake, Antarctica - #728 | ecosystem: Environmental > Aquatic > Non-marine Saline and Alkaline > Saline | place: Antarctica: Ace Lake... | reverse complement strand
TCCACAATTATAGGCTTTATTAAGCATTCTCATACCCCTAAACGCTGAATTATATGTATAAATCGGACCTGCTTTAGGATATGAAACAAGAGGGGTAGGATACAAAACTAAATCGGTAAGTGGCGCGGTTAAAATATTATTTGGTACTAAAAATTTATAATTAGTTGCTTGAACAAGTCTTTCTGTATCAATACCGTTAACACCATTAGTACCATTAGTACCATGAGTACCATTAGTACCATGAGTACCATCTACGCCATTTAAACCATCAACACCGTTAACACCTGAACTATCAGCAATTGTTGCACTGCTACTACTAATTATAACATTCATATCATTATTGCTACCAGAGACAGAAATCGAATACGAACCAGAGACATCGGACAAAGACATTTTTATATATACTAAATATATAAAAATTTTACCAAATATTTTAATTTAATTTAATTTATGAAAAATTTAGTTTTTTATTTTTATGAAGACGCGTGTAGTTGTAAAAGTTTTCTTAAATCATTAACGTAATTATTATAATATGTTGGCGGGCAAGGCGCCATAGGTTCGCCCCATGCTACTCCAACCTGACCATATGCAGTAGCGGATAGTCTAGCATATAATTCGGCGCCAATTACATTTTGAAAATATACATCATATTCGGTCATACTCTTAGTTGGATCCGCATTAGAAGGTATGTTACTTATATCTAAATGAGTAAATCCAGAAAGAAGAAGCACTTTGCGTAAATGATGATTAGACAATGCTTCATAATAACCAAATAATTGTAAACTATCGCCGGGACCTACATTGGTCCATTCATTTGCAACAGCATCAACTCCTGATTTTAAAGCATTTACTTTAGCCCAAAACTCATTGACCCCAGATATATCCCATTTATTCTTAGAATAATTTATACTATTAGATGCATCTGCTATCGCTAAATCGGTTGGCATAAGGCTTGTTATTGTAAATAAACCAGAATAGTCGCCTGGTTCAGCATATGGATGCAACAAAGCCGGGTCAATTAATTCTTTTAAATCAAACTTTAATAGTACTTCTGATTTTAATATTTCGCAATGTGTTGCTAACATTAGTTGAACTTGACTATTATCTATTAGGGATGGAGGAGTAGTTGCACTCAGGTCAGTAATTAATTGATATAGTAATGATGCTCCTAAAGGACTACCTGGACAATTATAAAAAAATTCTGGTAACATCATTCCCTCCCATATATCATAACATGGGAACAAGGTTACTATATTAGCGTTTACATTCATTGGTGGTGAAGGTACCAATCTTAATTTAGAATCAATTGGTTTGGTAAGTAAATTCGCTGGTGCTAAATATTTAAATTCTGTTGCTACACTCGCAACTGTAACCGAATTAACCGCGGCAATAACTAAATCAGCGTGTCCGGAAGCAGTTGTAACAAGAACGCCTAAAGAAGTAACATATCCATCACCAGCAAGTGTTAACTCACCCAAAGCTCCACCATCTTCTGCAATTGTTGCACTGCTACTACTAATTATAACATTCATATCATTATTGCTACCAGAAACAGAAATCGAATACGAACCAGAGACATCGGATAAAGACATTTATATATATATTAAATATATAAAAATTTTACCAAAGATTTTAATTTAATTTGTGAAAAATTTATTTAATTTAGTTTATTAAAATTTATTTTCGTCTTATTATTATATATATGAGCGTATATTCGAAAACTATTTTGACTCCTCCCAATTCTACAAATGAATCTACTGTAAATAGTGGGAACAGATATCCTAAAAATAATGCTATTTCTACTACTAAAAATGGCATGCCTGGGAAAAGTGGTGTAAGCGACAACGGAACGAGTTTTGGAATCGGTAGACAATATTTTTTCAATCATCGTAATCCAGTAACTTTAAAAGATTTAGAAGAATTATATAAGAATAAACCAGACGGACCAAATATTAGAGCATCAAGAACATCGAATTCATCTATTAAAACTTCCACAGTTGAAGTTGGGAAACCTATTCCTCAAAATAGTAGTGATTTGTATTTACAGAAAAAGCGTTTATTAGCTATTGGAAGCGGATCAACTACTAAAAAGGAAGGAGACAAACTATCATTTAATGGACAAGATCAAAATATTCCCAGAGAAGCACGCAGAAGAGCAATGTCGGGTGGATGCGTTGCTCCAAGTAAAGATCGCATCGGTCCATCGCAACCATCTATATTTTGTAGACGATCGCGACGTTAAATAATATATGTTTTGTATTTAGAAAGGGAAGCCGATGGTATTAAATCTTCAAAGAAAAAGAAGAAAAAAAGAAGGGAAGGAAGGAAAGGAAAACACAAAACACAATAAACCATAATTAACTCTACCAAGTGAACTTCACCGTAAATGCGCAATTATTCCATACATCATATTTTAAGCCATGCAAATCTATTTGTATTAATAATACACTATCAACTGGAATATATTGTGATTTCGGAGTCGTCATTTCTTTAAGCCATCGATTTAAAACCTCGACAGGGGAACCTAAAGTAGGAAAATTAGCTTTGCAATCCTCGCGGTCGAAATTCATATATTTTTCACGAAGTCCCCACTCGGAAGCATATTTAATTGCATTTTTAACAGATTCATAATATTTATCTGTTAATAATTCCATAAGTTCATGTTCGCGGTTTCCCTTTTCTTTATTGAAAAACTTTACACGTTCAAGGCATTCATATTCGAGTTGCGTTGCCCGGATAACGGCTATATCGCGCATTTCAGCAATGAAAGCCATATTCGAATTAGTTTGTAAATTATATAGCCTGTATAGTATAATATTTCAAATTTCAATTTTAAATTATAAATTATTAATTTATTACAGATCAAATTTTTGTTTCAATTTATCTAATGTCATTACTATTTTATTATAATATTCAGCATCGTTTCCTAAACCATAATAATTATGTTCTGTAGTAAACGCTTCAATAATATTAAATTGTTTTAACCACCAATCGCTTTCTCGACCAGTCAATACTTTATAGCAATAATCAAGTATTAGTGAAGTATGATTATTAAATATATTTATATATGGTCTAACATATCGCGCACCTATTATATTATCTATTAATAATTGCGCGGCCACAATTTTTTTACCAACATATTGATACCATGCATTAATAATTGTATTTACGCTATTATTATCGCGAATTAACAAAACCGAGGTTTGAAGATCCTGTGGAAGTATATCAAAATAATTCATTTTATACATAGAAATTATAATATAATATTTTTATGTTTTGCATATTTTATGTTTTGCATATATTATGTTTTGCATATATTAGGAAGTATAAAACATATATCAATTATTGCCGCAGGAATCAAATAAACGAATACATTAAGGTTCAATACTAAACTTCCAACTATAAATAATATCCATAAAACGAGAGAAATATTATAAATATAAGAAGGGGGTAATATATATCGTATAACTAGGAATAACGCCATTAGTGTACCGCATAATTTACCGAATGGACAAACTTTCGATTCATATACAGATTTATAAATTGGATGCTTAAGAAAATCTGAAAGTGTCATTTCTTGAATTAAAATTTCGAGTGGATGATGGATTGAATAAGTAGTTTCGAATTTATTCAACATATAATACACATATATTGCTAGCAATCCACTTTTAACAAAAGACATATATTGGGCGGGATCAGTCATTTATCTGTATTATTATAATATATAATCAAATAATTTTTTTGTAATTGAATTTTTCCTTAATAAAAAAATATGCTCTACATTGTTGGATTTGATGCATCGTTATATATAAGGGATTCTCTTCTTATATATAGTATAGTATTATTATTTTTTTAGACCATAAATAAAAAGTGTAAAAAAAAGGGTTTTCAACAGAGTTTAAAAATCTGGGATTTGGACATTTATAAATGTCCATTTTTCGATCTGTGAAAATAGTTTGAAATGAAGGGCTAAAAACGACTTTAGACCATAACGCTCTAAAAAGAGAATTTTAGGTTGAAAAAGTTATGATGGTAAATTTTGTATTTTAAGATATTTTTGAAAAAACAGTTTAGAAAATAATATTTATATATATAAAATGCTACACGATGCTACAAATTTGTCGCAAAAAGTCGCTAGTAATTATACGTGTATTTTATGTGACTATAATACGTGTAAACAATATGATTATGAAAAACACATTAAGACGATAAAGCACAAAACACGCGAAAATGCTACAAATGCTACATCAAATGTCGCAAAAGTCGCACAAAGCATATGTGAGTGTGGTAGACAATATAAACATAGTCAAAGTTTGTCAAGACATAAAAAAACGTGTGTATTCTTAGAAGATAATTTGACAAATTCAATAATTCCAATAGAAAATGATAAAGATCAAGAAAAAGATAAAGATCAAGAAGAAAATGATAATTCACCAATAGACTATAAATCCATGTTTCTAAAAATATTGGAAGAAAATTCAGAATTAAGAAAACAGGTAACTACATTAATACCTAGAGTAGGCAATAATAATAATAATACAAATATTAAACAGAAATTTAATATTAATATATTTTTAAATGAACAATGCAAAGATGCATTGAATATGGATGAGTTTTTAAAACAGATAACTGTAACCTTAGAAAATTTGGATGTTACTAAGACGAGGGGACTTTGTGAGGGACTATCTAATGTATTTATAGAAAATATGAATAAATTAAGTGTTTTCAAAAGACCCCTTCATTGTACGGATGTTAAACGAGAGACATTATATATTAAAGAAAACGATACATGGGGAAAGGATAATGATAAATCCAAAATACGCGCCGCAATTAAGAATGCATCAGCTACCCAATATAAAAATATGAAACAATGGATGGATGCTAATCCAGATTATATGGATGATCCCGATAAACAAGACTATTTTATTCATATGGTAAAGAATTGCGGCAAAAGCATTAATGATATAGATGATAAAATAATAAAGAAGATATGTTCAACCAGTTATATCAAAGACATTTTACATGAAAGTCAAGACGAATGAAAAATACAAAAATACAAAATAAAAAATTGATTTTAAAATAATATTGTAAATATTATTACAATATTATTACTATATCATTACCATGAATTACACATCTATTGCGTGGTGTACTACCGTATGGGAATTTGTTCAACAGAATATGTTTAAATATAATGGTTTCCCATTTAAACTTACTAAATGGCAACGCAATAATAGTTGGAATCTTAAAGACGAACGGTCTCTGATAGAATCAATGGTCGGTGGAATATGTCTACATAAAATAATTTTGGGAAATATTACGGATATTTCCGACGAGGATAATTGTTATTGGATAATAGATGGAGGACATAGATATCGCACTATTCAAGCATTTTGTAATAACGAATTCTATATCAAATATTATGTCGGCACATCCGACGAAGTACATTTGTATTATAACAAATCGGATGATTTACAGGAGAATGAACGTAGTCTTCAACAGTATCCAAATTTGTTGATGAAATTCAATACTGGTAAATTGAACTTTGATATTTATGAAAATATAACAGAAAACCAAGCAATTAAACTATTTCTTCGTATTAATAATTCAGGTCCATTAACTGTTGCAGAATGGATAAATGCGAGTATTCATCCAGCAATTGTTTATTTTAGAACACATTATAAGAATGAAAATTCGGAATTTCGCACACATTTAGAGATATATTGTCCTAAAAAGGACCGGGACAATCACGAGTATTTGAATCAACTTATACCGTTCCTATATGCGTATCATAAGTTTAATAATATTAAAAATGATCGACCAATTACAGACGATATGGTTGAACAGTTATTTGCATATGGAGAACCAATTAAAACACGGAACAATAAAATGTTTGAAAAATTAGAGAAGTTTATCAATGAAATAAATGATGATATTGATATATTTACACCAGAATATCTAAATAATTTTGTTATATCTCTAGGAGAGACAAAAGAACATCTACAAACAATTTTTCAAAAATTGAAAAAAAAGATACGGCTGGGAGATACCCTAACTGGTTATGTTATGTATTTAATGGGAAAATTCGATAATGACGAATTTGCTGTTAGAGATAATTATGTAGTATTTTTAGATGGAGAGCACGGATATAAACTAGCTGAAAATAAAGAAAAATGTACAAGAAAATCTAACGAAACAATTATTAAAAACGATAAGTTGCACAATGATTGGACTGTAGCAAAAACCGCGCTAGATAATATAGATTGTAAATTCATAAGTTACAGTAAAACATTTGAATCAAATCCTCGATCACAAGAACACTGTATAGTAAGATATAATCTTATTGTCGGTGGTTTGTAATTATTCAGTATTATAAAGAATAATAGAAAGAATAATATAAAGAATAATTTATAGTATTCTTTATATGACGGAAGTTAACTGGGACGAAATTAATGATAAAACCAACATGTTTAGCTTAGAAGGCAAAACAGTTCAAGGAAAATGTGTTTCCGTATATGATGGCGACACTATTAAATGCGTATTTTCTATTCCGAATACGTCTGATAATAAATTATATAAATGGAACTGTCGATTAGTGCGCGTAGATACTCCCGAAATCCGCACTAAAAATCTCAAGGAAAAGGCATTTGGTAAGAAAGTACGCGATTTATTACGAGAGCAGATTCTAAACAAAATGGTAGATCTACAATGTGGGGATTTCGACAAATATGGTAGATTGTTAGTAGAAGTATTATATGACGGAAAAAACATGAACGATTGGCTTATCGAGAATGAGTTTGCCAAGAAATACGATGGGGGGAAGAAGTCTAAATGGGATTTATAGCCGGCCAATGCCAACCGTTCATTTGTTGCTTCTAGATCTTCTTCTTGTTCTTGATCTTGTTCTTGTTCTTGATCTTGATCTACTTTTGCTCCTTTTCAATTCTAGAATTCGTTTAATTGTTTTTTTAAATAAAGCTTTTCCTGCTTTCCGACCTTTCTTACCTTTTTTTCCTTTTTTGCCTTTTTTGCCTTTTCTGCTTTTTTTTCCTTGTGAGTTAAATTGTTTGAAATAGAATCGTTCTTTCAATAATTTGAAAATATTAATTTTTCCTGATTTTCCTTGTTTTCCTTGTTTTTTCAATCGTTTTAACATAATTCCTTCAGCAAATAATAGATATTCGCCTTCAATCATTTCTTTTATTTTTTCAACACCGACCAGATCGTGTTCCATTATAAGTTTTTCTAATTTTATCTTTTGTGTATCCTTTTGCTCCTCGAATTTGAATTTCTCTTTCATAAATGCTATAAAATCGGCAATTATAACATCGGGTGCTTCATCTTCGCGGAACGGGTGTCCGCTATCTCTATGGTAATGAAACCATTCCTGGTTATATGTAATCATTAAAGCATGTGGATCATTTGTAATAATATTTATTAATTCTTGATATTCTACCGCTTTTTCAGGAGCACTATCTTTCATTGGTCCTGCCGGTTGTACCATTACCGTTATCAATCGTTCGACTATTCCAGGAGCACAACTTAATCCGCCTTTCCCATGAGCATTTATACTATCATAAATAAAGAATTTAAAATATAATTCCTTGAATTCAGAAGATTGTTTATCAAGGTATTTTATTGCGGCATATATGAGGTCTCTGAAGTTTATACGTGGATCAGTGCCAGGTATCATTCTTTCAAAATTAAAAGTATCTAATCGATCTTTATAACATTTAATTAAACCTTCCAATAATTCTATTTTTTCTTTTGGTTCAAACGACGAAACAGATACGATATTTCTAAATAATGCTAATGTATCATCTATTAATGCATCATTATTTACATATTTTCGTGCCATATCGATATCACAGTATTTCTTATAAAATTCCATTAATCCATTAATATTCATGCTGTAAAATGTTTTATGAGTATCAACAGCACCAATATCTTCTTGGTCGTCCGGAATCCCTACAGTTTCATATCTTCCTTCGGCAACGTTTATATTAGCATTCTGTAAATTAGCACCTGTGAAATCGCATCCATAAATTTGAGCAAAATCAAATTGTACACCTCTAAGATTAGTATTTCTGAAATTAGAATTGTTTAATATAACGCCGGTTAATCGTGCGGCTTCCATATTCATCCCTCTAAAATCGAAATTTTCAAGACCAGTAGATGATTGAAAATCTACTTCCCGCAAATTAACATCTTGCGAAAATCTTATTTTATCAAATTCACATTGTATCATTTTAGATTGAAATAAATTACAACCATTCTCAATATGTCCACCTTCTAAAAACTTTGTTCCAGTAAAATTAGTATTTTTAAGATTACAAATACGAAAAATTATTTCGTGATAGACATTTGCTCTTAAATCTGCCTTTTCTAAATTACAATCTATAAACTTTGAAGAGAAATAATTATTACTATGTCCTACATAATTAATAAACTTACAATTTTGAAATTTACATAATATAAAATGTGTAGAATGAAATTGTACATCAGTAAAAATACAATCAGTAAATTCACATGATTTAAACGCACCCTTTTTAAGTACAATTTTTTTAAATGAACAACCAATAAATTCTTTGTTTGATATTGCAGTATTAAGTACATGTATTTTTTCATCATTATTAACTGTTATATTTAATATTGGAGTTATTACATCGTTAAATGCATTTATTATCATAGGATTATTTATTGCTGTTAAATTATTTATATTACATCCTTTTAATGAAATATTTTTTACCATATTGTCTGAAAATTCCTCGGGATCTTTAATAGTAATGTTTTGTAAATTACATTCGGAAAATATAGCATTGTTTAAAAGAGTATCTTTAAAAATTGCATTTGTAAAATTGGATTTTACACACTTCATTTCAGATAAATTTGCTGATACAAAATTACTGTTTTTAAAATCGGTATTTTCGGCGAATAATTTTGTTAAAATGGATTTTACAAATTTTGCATTTGTAAAATTTGATTTTTCACACTGCATTTCAGATAAATTTGCTGATTCAAAATTACAGTCTTTAAAATTGGTATTAACAGCCGCCGTTTTTTTTAATTCTGCTCCTATAAATCGTGCTCCTCTACAATTTGTTCCATTTAATTTACATCCGTTTAGTTTAGCGTTTTTAAAACTAACTTTCTCAAAATTTGCTCCATCTAATATACGTCTGGATAAAACCTGACTATCTAAATTAATACCCCGAAAATCCATTGTTTGCAATGCCTTTTTATATTTTGCTGCTCCTTGTGAAAATAATGATTTGAGAGTATCCCGTTTTATACTTTGTTGTCGTGTGCGCGATCGTGCTAAATTCTGTATTTTTCGGGAAGCAGATACCGGCGAAAACGCACCAGCAATAATATCTTTCAATTTAATTTTTCGACTACTTCGCTTATTTCGCTTATTTCTAGATTTCTTAATATATTTTCCCATATATAATATATAAATTTATTAAATTATATATTATGAAATTATGAAATTATGAAATTTATATATCTAAAATTCTCTCAATTTATATTAAATCTTTTGACTTTTATTCCTAATTTATAGATTTATAGATTTATAGATTTATAGATTTCTTTATCTTTTTTTCTTCAACGGTTGGTTTAATAATTACTGGTAAAATATTTTGTTCATCTTTGGCATTGTTTTCATGCACTTCAAATAGTTTGTCTACATATCCTGGTTGTAATTTAGATTTCTTTTTTTTCAGTAAACGATTCGACTGTTCAACTAAATCCATTATTAAATATATTTATATTAGATTCACGAGATATCTTTAAATTATTTATGTATATTATCAATGAATCTTAGATATATGGTATATATCTCATAGTGCTGTTTTCATATGAAGTAACCTTAAACGCATCATTATATCCTTCCACATATACTGTATCACCATTCGATACATTGTCGCATCCATATTCACTTGTGCAATTTTTATTTTGAAATGAAATTGGCAATTTTACCATATTATTTTTATCACTCATTGTATAAAAATTCCATTTATCACGTCCTGGAAGAGTTGGTCTCCCCATCAATGGTAAAATTGTTTCTTGGCCATTTATTCTTGTTAAAATACCAACTTGTCTATATGGGGCATCATATACTGCTTGGGTTGGAATATTAATGGGCATTCCTCTCATATCGCCACCATTCGGTTGCATTTGTGTGGGGATAGACATACCAAATGTCGGTAATGGTCGATTGTCACGTGTCGGAGCAGAATATGGATTCATTAAAACATCATGCATATTATCTGTATAACTATAGCTTGGTTTTGTATATGTAGAAAAATTGTTCATATTTTTCAGATATGATTGAAATAGATTATTTACACCATTTGCATAATTATCATTGTTTGACTGATTTCCTTTTCCAGTATTCCACATAAATAATAAAACACCACAAATTACAAATATAAAAAATAGGATCGTGTAATTCTCAACACATAAAACACCAGGTGGACATTTTTTTGCCATCTATATAATTATAATATAATAATTATAATTATAATTTTATATATAATGTTTTAATTTTTTAACATTTTTAAAATAAACAGCTAATACTTATGATCCACCTTTAGGCATCATATCTGTTAGTTTATCAAACATACCTGTTAAATTATTTAGGTCTAAATTATTTACCATACCCATTGCTTGAGATAATAGTGGGGTTACATTCTTTAATTCGTCCATCAATTCTGTTTGTTTTTTTAGTAATACTTGTGTATCACTAGCAATGCCTTTTAAATTGTCTTTTCCAATAGTTGATTCTAATAGATCATATGCTTTTTCTTTCGCCTTGGCTTTATCGCCCTTGGATAGTAGTTGGTCTTTGTTTGGTGTAATCTCAGCAGGATCTAATTTGTTTGTAGTGGCATTTGCGAACTCCTCACTATCTACAGTAGTTGATGAACCCGATTTAGTCGAATTAGTCGAATCATGCGATATAGTCGAATTATTCGGTTTGGTCGAATCATGCGATGTAGTCGGTTTGGTCAAATCATGCGATGTAGTCGAATCATCCTGCCCAGCCGAGTCATCCGGGTCAGCCGATTTATTCGGTTTGGTCAATGTATTCTGGTTACCCGAATCAGCCGAAACATCCTGGTCAGCCGTTGTACTCAATATAGAGTCAGTATTGCTCGATGAAGTTGTTCCATTCTTTTTACCCCCTCCTTCCCTAAACCCTTCGCGCCTTGAACCAAACATATTTAATACAGCTAAAAGATGTGTTCCAACAATAGCAGATCCTAAAATTACTATCATATTTTTACTAAAATAATTGGTTAATAAGGCTAATAATATAAAGAATAATACAGCCGAACAATTATTAGACATAAAATATCCAAAAACAGTTGTTAATGCGAGAAAAAACATAACATACAATACCATTTTATTCTCCAATAAATTTTTCATTAAACTTTTCAAATTTAATTTCATTATATAATATAATATAATAAAAAACTAAAATTTGAAAACATTAATTACTTATTAATTAGTTTTTATATACAAAATATACTATTCAAATACATTTTAGAGACTTTCACTATTTAATCCATAACTATCTAAATCTTTCTTAATACGACTAATTTCTCTCATGATTAATCGATGATGTTCATTGGTCGATTTTAAAACATGATCAATATTTTTTGAATCGTTATTTATTGTATCTAAATGTTGTATTAAATTATTTAACTTGGCTACTTTATTTTCTTTATCCGAAACCAATTTTTTACAACTACTTTGATAATCCTCTAAAACACCAACCATCAATTTATTATCTTGAATTGTTGATTTCAATGTTTTATATTTATTTACTATTTCCATTTGTTTTCTGGCTAATTCTTTGCGCGTAGCCCGAATCATCATATCCATTTGTGCAACTTCCATTATCTTAATATAATAGTATATTATTATAGTATATTATTATATTAAATACAATGCAACACAATGCAATACAACACAATACAATCGTCGTTCCTTCGTATCGTTTAATTACGTTCAACCGTAATAAGCATACAAATACAAATAAATTATTAATAAATACTAATTTTTGTATTATAATATCTATATTTGTTACCACTGGTTTGTCGATCGTTATAAAACCCCTTATTGATAACATATGGTTTTCAAAATATATCGTATAATTAGTACGATTTTCCGAATTTATTCGAAATAAAATATTAAAAAAAAATATAAAAATATTTCGTATATATTATTTAGAATGAGCAAATCGACACAAGAACCGTTATTAATGGAAGATGAAAATAGGTATGTAATGTTCCCAATTCGTGACCAAGACATATGGAAAATGTATAAAAAACAAGAAGATTTGTTTTGGAGAGTCGAAGAAGTCGATTTATCAAAAGATACAAAAGATTGGCTGAAGCTATCTCCTGACGAAAAACATTTTATTTCTATGATTTTGGCTTTTTTTGCATCAAGCGACGGAATCGTATTAGAGAATTTAGCGATACGTTTTATGGGAGAAGTCCAACTTAGTGAAGCCAGAGCATTTTACGGGCTACAGATTGCAATGGAAAATATCCATAGTATAATGTATTCCACATTAATTGAATCATATATTACTGATAAAACAGAGAAATTACGCCTATTTAATGCTCTAAATGAATTCCCCTGTATTAAAAAGAAAGCCGATTGGGCTATTAAATGGATTAATGATAAACGATCAACATTCGCCACGCGCCTAATTGCGTTCGCGTGTGTTGAGGGTATATTTTTCTCCGGAGCATTCTGCTCTATTTTTTGGCTCAAAAAACGCGGACTAATGCCCGGGCTAACATTTTCAAACGAATTAATTAGTCGCGATGAAGCCCTTCATACCGAATTTGCTGTTCTTTTGTATAAGAAATTACAGAAACAATTGAAACGTCAACGATTAGAAGAGATAATTAAGGAAGCAGTAGAAATAGAGAAAGAATTTATTTGTGAGGCGTTACCGTGTAGGATAATTGGAATGAATCAAATGATGATGTCGCAATATATAGAATTCGTTGCCGATAGATTGCTCTTACAATTGGGGGGAGATAAAGTTTACAATACGCAAAATCCGTTTGATTGGATGGAGAGTATTAGCCTGGATGGCAAGACTAATTTTTTTGAGAAGGTCGTAGGGGAATATTCTTTGGCGACAAAAATAGAAAATGTGGATAACGCATTCGAATTTAGCGATGATTTTTAGGGCGACGGTGATTAATTTACAAATGTTATGATACGAAAACGAGGAGAGGTCAAATAATTTATATATTTTATAAATCAGCTTAAAGACATAACTATATTTATAGTATAACATGCCGGTAAACGCAATCGATTATTCTAAAACCGTAATTTACAAATTATATTGTATTAATCCAGACGTAAAAGATTTCTATATAGGTCATACTACCAATTTCAATCAACGTAAGGGTCAACATAAAACACATTGTAATAATATTAACTGTAAACCATATAACCAAAAAGTTTATCGGATAATTCGTGATAATGGAGGATTTGATAATTGGAAATTCACGATTTTACAAGAAGCAGAATTAAATAATAAACGCGAAGCTGAACAATTAGAAAGACAATGGATAGAAAAATTGAAACCCACTTGCAATTATCAACTTCCGGGCGAATTTTGTAGCGAGAATATAAAAGAATACAAACAATCATGGTATGAGGCACATAAACCCGAATTATTAGCTAAGGCGAAGGCTCATTATGAAGAACACAAAGAAGAGAAGATAGAATATCAGAAAAAATATTATGTTGAGAATAAAGATAAAATAGGCGATTATAACAAAAAATATCAAGAGGAAAATAGTGAATTATTAAAAGCGCAAAAAAAACTTTACCGAGAGAAGAATACTGAAATGTTGAAACAAGGTCAACAGGAGTGGCGGGAAAAAAACAAGGAGAAACTACAAGAGCAAAATAGTCATAAATTCGATTGTGAATGTGGAATGACATATATTTCTAAAAATAAATCACGCCATTATAAGAGCAAACGTCATGAAGAGTTAATGTCTGATGTAAATCTAAAAAAGAACCAATGTATTGACGCTATTAAAAAAGATATAATGAACAAATAAAAATTGATTATTTTATATTGAAAGAAAATAATCAATACATCAAACATCAAAAAAACATTAAAGCCATATGTTTCGTAATGAAATTGAAAATTCGATGAGTGCGTTTATGGATGTATCATTCGACTATATATATTTGCCTCCTGAAATAATATCCAAGATTTATTCATTTATTGTATTAGACCGGTGTAATGAGATAATATATAAACATTGTAGCAATTATATTAAACAAAAAATATATATGAGCCAGATTATAATGTATTGTCTAACTCCATACAATTTCTCTCCCCAAAACCCATATCATCCACATAGTCCTGTATATGCATTAGAATTTTTGGTGAAAGCAAATATTACAAAAAAGTATGATTTAAATATTTGGAGTAATATTCTTCAAATATTATCTGAAAAAATACATCTATTGCGATTTACTCAAATATGTCAAAATGTAAGTAATAAGTCATATTATGGTAAATCACTTGTACGTATTGCCGAATTATGGTTGCAATTATGTAAGAAATTTAATTTTAAATTATTATTATGCACAAAAAAGTTCTCAAAATATGTTATGGCGCAACATGTACCAAAAATGAATAATTATGATAAATATTTAATTACGCCGATTGTAGTAAAACCGTTTACTCAAACAGAAAGTGTCGATACAGTATTAGCATATAATTATTTATTAAACTATTATTATTTATAAAAACTATTTAATAAAATCGTCCGTATTAAATAGTATAACAGAGAATATAATGAGAGACAAAACACACAAAACACATAAAACACATAAAACACATAACACACACAAAATACTATTTTTTTTATTGTCGGTTTTTATATCAGTAAATGCAAATGAAAAATTTCATGTATGCGGGGCATATTGTGGGCCAAATTGGTGTAATAATATGTGGATGCCTGAAGACAAATGCAATACTACTGTTTTACCAGAATATCATTATTTAACGGGATATTCATGTGCCGACTCGTGTTGTAGGAAACACGATAGATGTTGTGGGAAAACTCGCGATTTACAAACAATGTGCAATACTAATTTAGTGAATTGTCTATCTCGATGTAATCCTCTGAGTTTAACTTGCACGCGCAATACTATACCATTCCCCGCTGGAATAATTGAAGCGGCGATGGATGTACTCGAAAATTGGTGTTGTGGAGAACCATGCCCTAGTATGTCAATTCCCTAGTATGTCAATTCCCTAGTATGTCAATGCATTATAATATATTATTATAATAATTAATAATAGAAAAATGTATTAAAAATATTTTATTAATCATTATTAATGAATAATAAAATATTTTTTAAAAATGGTTTACCTAAATTATTAAATTCAACAAATAACATTCTATTAAAAACCAAAACAAAAATAAGTACAATTAAATATGAAATGTCAGAAAGTCATTCTCCCGAACCATTAATAAGAGAAAATGGGGCAGAAAGAGAAAGAGGGGTAGAGAAGAAAGAGAAGATAGAGAAAGAGGGGTAGAAAAAGAAGATAGAGAAAGAGGGGTAGAAAGAGTGAAAGAAGAAAGAGAGGTAGAAAGAGAGGAAAAAATAAATCATGTTTTATTAAGCTACCCACACTACACAGTTAGTAATTATATAAATAAATAAAAGATCAGATATTAGTTTTTTTGAATTTTTAGAATTTCATGATTTTTTTTCTGTTTGTATTTTATTTTTATAATATAGTTTATTTATAGTTTATTTATAGTTTATTTATAGTTTATTTATAGTTTATTTATAGTTTATTTATAGTTAAGAATTGTTCAAAATTATAAAAAAAATATTATATTAATAATATTTAACCGGTTAGTAGATTAGAACCAGTATTCCAAATACTTCTTTCAACGCCAGTTGTAGAAATTTGTAAAATAAAATTTAAAATATCTTGTCTTGTTGGATTAACCTTGAGACCAAATGATGTGTTTCTAGTAGCAAATGCAGCAAATTCAGCCCAAGAAGGAAGTTGTATTCCATAAAAAATTAGTGGGTCAGAATTTGGATATGATTCTCCGCGAAATAAAACTCCAAAATATTTAGTAAAATAGTCAAATAGTTCTTGTGTTGTAGGTTGTAAGATTTGTTCATTATAATGAGCACATATACCTTCAAAGTAATTCAATTCTATTGGTATACGTATTAATACCATTACATTAAATTGTGTTCCATCTGCTTTGCCACCAACCATGTATTTATTCGGATGATAACAATTTGGTCCATTTCCACTTATTTCGGCAAATAGATAAAAATATGATCCTTCTTGTTGTGTATAAAAAATATTGTAAATATCTGTACGTCGTCCACTTTGTGTACTAAAATCTGCGCAATCATGCTCAATTAGTCCTTCTGATGGTTTAACTGTATTTGTTAAACCACCATTATCTGGAGTATAAAAGGCTATAGGTGTAGTAGTTGAATTAGGCCATAAAAATGGATTTGTGGGCTCTGCTCCGGAAGTTGTAACTACTGGTTTGGTACCAGTATAACCCCACATTTTAGAAAGACTATCTATTCCATGTTGCTTTGATTTGAGCGGAGTAAGTAATTCTGGTAGGGCAGCAACAACAGACGCAGATTCAGTAATTGTAGCACCAGTAGAACCTATAACCAAATTAGAATTATTCGAAGATCCAGAAACAGTAATCGTAGTCATTGTTATAATATCCCTAAATATTATAATTTTTCCAAAAATTATAATTTAATATATTTAAAAGAATTAAAAATAAATAAATATGTACCTTCATTGAGTGATTACAACCAATTTTATAATCACAATATTCACATTGAAGATCTTTCAAATGTATTCTATTTATATGACACTGTAATGAATCTTTCCGATTACTAGAATAGTTACAATTCTCATATTCACAATTAAATTTTAATGTGTCTTTTGAATGAATCAATAAATGACGGGTTAATGCACCGGATCTACCAAACTGTTTATTACACTCTTCGCATTTAAACAGTTGTTTAGTATTTTCTAAATTCATATTCATATTAATTTCTTATTTATATTAATTAATCTTTAATTAATATAAATAAGAAATTGAAAATTATTTTATATTATACAATACTACTACCAATACTACTAACAATACTACTAACAATACTTCTAACAATACTTCTAACAATATGACATTTTATGAAAAGATTTGCGCGATAGATGATATCGTACAATTAATATTTAATTGTAGTAGTTCGATCGATACAAAAACGGCATTACCTGGTACATGTAAATTACTATATGATTTATTACGATCAAAAGCAAAGTTTGCACTTAATCAAGATATTTTAAGATTCGAATTAAATCCAGATAATATACAATATATACCAAAAAATGATTGTGTTAATATAGAATGTGATGATATGGTAGCATGTATTGGGTATTGTATCGTTTATGATTTAAAATTAAATCCTGATTATAGAAGAGAATGTAAAGAAATTATTAGATATATTCCATATTGTGAAAAATGTACTTATAAATATGTTAATTTCGGACATACAATTGAGAAACCAAAAATTTATAATGAATATAATTTTTTCGAATCATTGTTTTCATCTATTTATATTAAACATTGAATATAATGGACATCTCTTATTTATATTTAGTTAAAAAAATTGATTTCTTTTTTAAAAAATAAAAGAGAGAATAAAGAACGAAAAGAGCTAAGAAAGGAATCAATATGACATTTTATAAAAATGTTTGCGCTAAAGACGATGTTATATCGACAATAAATTCAAACGCACAATTTCCAGAGCTTGCATATTCTTCTACTTTAAAAGGAATTGCACCCTATCAACAACGACAGAGATACTACATAAATACAGATAAAGATATATCAAAAAACTGTGTTAATATAGATTGTGATGACAAGGCGAAAGGTATTGGATATTGTCTCTTTAGTTATTTAAAATTATATTCCGATAATAGAATTAGTGATTTATCAGAATATATTGGATATATTCCATATTGTAAAAAATGTACTTATAAGTATCATAGTTGTGTTAATTCAATTGACAAACAATTAGAATTAATAGATTCTGAATATAATGAACATAAAAAAATTCATAATATTCAATATTGTCAATGGTGTATAGTATAATGGAATTGTCGATATTTATAAAACGTAAAATGAATAACGTAAAATGAATAACGTAAAATATATAAAATAAGAATAGTATAGAAGTATAGTAGTATAGTATGCCATTTTTTGTTTATTTTATTCAATCAACAAATGGTTCTACTTATATTGGCGCAACGGTTGACCTGGGAAAACGCATTAGACAACACAATAAAGAAATAAAAGGTGGGGCTACTGCTACATCTATGAAAGTTTTAAAGGGAGAAGCATGGACTTATGTATGTCATATAGAAAATTTCCCTACATGGAATGAAGCATTAAAATTTGAATGGAGATGGAAACAAATATCAAGACAAATACAAAAATCTAAACCCACCCAAAAACCAATCGATAGACGTTTAGAAGCATTAACTACTTTGTTAGCATTAGATAAGCCAACGTCAAAAGCTATTTTATATAGTGAATGGGAAACCCCTCCAAATGTTGTTTATAATCAATAATAAATGAATAATTTTATTTTATTACCATGGACAAGTTATATGTCGCATATTCTGTCTAAGTATTTTATTTAATTCACACATATTATATTCAGACGTTTTTCTTTCCATAAACATTTCATTTAATACTGATTTTATATATTTATTATATTCGGTATGTCCATTACTATGATGTGGACGATCTGCATGTGTATTTAATATTTTTATTCCTTTAGAAGTAGGTAAAAACATTAAATTGTATCCATCTTCAATATCATATTTTGAAAATCGTATAGTAGGGTGACATTTAAATTCGCGCGGAATAATATGATGTATATCAATTAATCCGCGTAAATCTTTTCGAATTCTTATTTTTTTAAAGTGATTTTTTGGTGCTCCTGAAAATAATAGTCCTGAATATGTTAATAGTTTTAACAGCATTTATATAGTATAAAAAATATATAAAAATAATTTTAAATCAATTTTTAAAAAAAATATCACTTTACTACATCAATTACCATAAATATTGATGACTTAATAATTTTGGCGTATAATATCCTTTGCTTTTTTTAATTTCTTTTGCGATTCCTTGTTTGCGTGTTTTTGTTCCTGAATGTCGAGAATAATAATTCTGCATTCTTTTTCGTGTACCATGATTTTTATTTTTATATAATTTTAACTTCGTTCTATCTTTATATTGCTGATATCGTCTATCTCCGAAATGCAATTTTCTTATTTTTTTTGTCTCTTTATTTTTAATGTGTGCTGTATATTTTTTAGGAAAAGGACCCTTTTCAAATTTTATTATAGTTTCTTTCATATAAAATAAGAAAATATAATTATAATTTTTTTAAATGATAAAAATAAAATTGAAATACTTTTTTAATAAAAGATTACAAATATTACAAATAGTAAAAGAATGACTATGTCCCTCAAAAATGGAATATCTTCTCGTGAGCGCAAAATAGCTTCCCACAAGAAGACGACTGATTCAACTGGAAAGTTCAGTAATAAATTGATTACTGATATTACACATCAAAAGCGATGGATTAAGAAAGTAAATGGTAAAAAGGGAAGTAAAGCTCGCCATTACCCACGCATTACTAATATTTATGATTATATGTGATTGTATAATTTTGTATAATTTTGTATAATTATTTTTAAAATTGATTATAAAAGTGTAATATATATTTTTTTTTATAATATAAATTATATACGTATTTATGCTTGTACTATGTATTCCATATCTTCTCCCCAGAATGCGTTTTGTTCAAAATAGGACATTGTCATATTACCATCAATATTTTTAAAAAACCAAGTCCACGAAATTAGGGCGGTCCACGAATCTCCACCAGCTAGACCAAGTGAAGTTGAACCCTCAAATTGTTCAAGATGTTTACATGGGGCTTTACCATAAGCTACACCATCATAATGGATACCATTATGGACAATATCACCGGTGTATGCTGACACTGAAACTGGGTGTAGTACCGCAGTTTTGCCCATAATCCACCATCCACCACCATACCATATACCAAAACGACTCGCTCCCGAAGTCGCTTTTTCTAAACTTAGGTCACCTAAAGTAAGTGATGGATTAAATGCATATGGTTCACTATTAAGATAATTGTTATTTAAAATTTTTAATAGTTGTTCACTTAGAGGATTCGGAATCAGTGAAGTTGTACTTGTAACTGAGTTAAAATTAGACATTGTCACTTTAGCAGCAACACTGCCATCAACCATACGAGAACCAGCACCAACCCGATTAATAGAATCAATGTCTGAATTTGCCCAGACTTGTATATTTGCTAATCTTGGTACTAACCCAAGTCCTGCAGCTAAATTATTATCAAAATATTGTAATCCCATGTCTATAACCTGACAATAACTTGTACCAAAAGTAGTCATTTGTTGCACATGTTTTAATTCTTGGAATATTTTGTTATTTTCTAAATTGTTATCATCAATAGATGCACCACTAGAACCTAAAACAACTTTAGAATTATTTGAATCGCCAGAAACATTAATCGTAGTCATGTTATAATATTTCTAAATATTATAATTTTTCCTAAAATTATAATTATAACAGTAAATATTCATATTCCACGATAACAAATAACGATTATAATAATTAGCTGTAAGGGACAAACTAAGCGATTGTCCCTTACTTTTTACGTGTAGCTCTATTTTTCTTATACTGCTTAAATTCATTTTGAAGAAAGTAAATGGTAAAAAAGGAAGTAAAGCTCGCCATTACCCACGCATTACTAATATTTATGATTATATGTGATTGTATGTGAGTGTATGTGATTATAAAATCGATAATTTAGAATAAATTACTTGTATTTATATGCCTCAATAACGATTACGACGAGAACGATTTTTATTTTTTTCTTTTTTATCTTTAATACTTTTTTCTGTGAGTTTTTTTCGTCTCTTGATTTTTTTTCGTCTCTTGATTTTTTTTTTCTGTGTCTTTTTAAGTATATTTCCACTTAGACGCCCGTATGGATGC
>Ga0222668_1000596_pt1 | contig 21240 bp, 17 predicted proteins | sample AntAcemetagen728_FD_179823 | JGI IMG/M metagenome (GOLD analysis project Ga0222668, IMG submission 179823) | Saline water microbial communities from Ace Lake, Antarctica - #728 | ecosystem: Environmental > Aquatic > Non-marine Saline and Alkaline > Saline | place: Antarctica: Ace Lake... | reverse complement strand
GCCCAAAATGGTAGCACTCGTAGCCGCCATGCGGAAACTGCTCGTCATTCTCAACACCATGGTCAAAGAAGGGAAACTATGGGATGAAAACGTAATAAAAATTTGAAATTTTAAGACAGTCGCTACGGCTAAGTAGTCAGATTGTATCTGGTCCCACTCATTCTGTTACAGTTTCGAATGCAGCTAGCGTTGTACGGTCTGCTGTTGTTTTACGAATTTTGGTTGCTTGATGACGGACTCTTTATCGTTGGGAGGAATCGTCTTGATGACTTTCCAGGCCAGGCCCAGTTTTTCGAGCACAAGGATGGCGCCGTAGGTCATATCGAGTTCCCACCACTGGTGTCCGTTCTTGGCCATGCGCTGATATTTGTGATGGTTGTTATGCCAGCCTTCGCCATATGTCAGCAGAGCGACCCACCACAGGTTGCGGCTGTCGTCGGTCGTTTCGTACGTTCGGTAGCCCCAGATGTGCGTTGCGGAATTGACAAACCAGGTCGCATGCAGCACATAAAACAATCGCACGAACATGCCATACACGACCATGCTGATTGCCGTCTCCGTCCCGCCCAGCCAGTAGCCGATACCATACAGAATCGCTCCCATTGCAATGTGCCACAACAGAAACGTGCTTTGCAGTAAACGCATGAACGGATCTTTGAGCAAGTCGGGGGCGAAGCGTTCGTGCGTCGCCTGGACTTCTTCGGCACTGTGATAGGGAACCAGCCAGAGAATATGACTCCACCAGCGTCCCTCGCGCGGCGAATGGGGATCACCGGGCTGGTCACTATGCAGATGGTGTTTACGATGATTGGCCACCCATTGAATTGGCGGCCCCTGCCCGGCCAGTAAGCCAATCAGGCCGATCAACCGAAACATAAAGGGATAAGTCTGAAAGCTGCCATGGGTGAGCAGACGATGATAACCCATGCAGATCCCAATGCAGCCGGTCAGCCAGCCCAGCAAGATGCAGGTCGCAAGTCCGGTCCAGGTAAAATAAAAGGGAGCCGCCAGCAAGCCCAGATGAATAATGGCCACCCAGCCCAGCGTACCCCACTCCCAAGCCGAATATCTGCCCGCTTGTTCTGTCTCAGCAGGCACATCTTCAGAAGTAATGTTGTCAGTTTCAACAAAAGGCGCTGCTGTCTGCTGAGAATTCATTCAATAGGACCAATACTGTCAATGTGTGGAGACAAATAAAAACCGTCAGATTCTAGGGGGATTGGCTGATTGTGTCTATAGAACTAGGGTTGGTTAGGAGGGATGTACTGTTTCATACCACAGATGTATAGAGTAGACTACAAATTACCTGAAAGGTCAACTTTCCAAGCGACCAAAGCGAACAGTCAGTCTCATCTGGCAGACCATTATTCAAGCTTCTGCTTTGCGAACGCGTGTTGCCATTCCGGTGGCAGTTCTGCTTGAGCGAGATACACGCCGGGTTTCTCCAATAACTCTAGCAGATAGCCCTCGCCGTCTGAGGTAATCGATTCCACCTGACTCCAGTTGAGAACGAGCCGGGTCTCTTCTGTCTGCAGTTGCAATGCCTGGCTGGTTAACTTGACACTGACATCACTCTCCCGACTCAGTGTTAAGCCTTTGATGATCCGCAAACACATCGACACGAGTCGTGATCTGCCTTTTTTAAATACGATGATGATTCCCAGTCGATACACGGCGTAGAAAATGGCGACTGACATTGAATTCTGAAACGTGGTTTGTGGAGTGGGAGAAAAGATCACTAAGACGAGTAGACTGCTGCTGATTAAAATCAAAGCGCCCAGCCAGCACAGCAGATATAAGCTGTCTACCAGAAACGACGCCAATGCCAGTGACGGGCCGATTAAGAAATTTTGCTCGGGTGAATGAGGAAGCGTGAGTTCACAAGGTGGCAGACCGGGGGTCATTTGCATGAGGACTCGCCCTTCGTTGGTGAAACTTGTATTGTGTTCCCCTGACGTACAGTTTAAAGTGATATTATGCATAGAACCTGCCGTGTTATGCAATCAGTTCTGGAGTTCTCTTGCCTCCTTTTCAGCCAGACAAGCAGAGGTGGCTCAGTACGCAAGATCGCATCTATTGCGGTGGTTGCTTGACGAACCGGGTACCGCTCTGATCCCTGTCGACATCACAGCAGGGTTCACTCAGACCTTTGCTATTGCTGTGACGTAGCCGCTGGGATCTCGAAGCTGGGTCGATCGCTGCAAAACAGAACGTAACGACCGTCTGGTGAAAAGGCGAGACTCAGCATTTTGTTGTCTTCGACCTCAGGCTCAAGTCGTTGTGGAGGATCTAGCCGATCTAGATTGAGGACATACAATGCGGTCCCGGTTTCGGTTCGACCGGTAAATACGCAACGGCGGGTTTTCGAAGAATAAACGGGACAGCCTGGCCCCACATCAAACTGGTCCCCCCGTCTCCAGAGCACTTGTTTGATTTTGGCCTCTGATGGTTCTGTGACATCGATTAACACAATTCCCGTTCCCTGGTTGGAAACGACGACAGATACAAGGGTGTTCCCATCGTCGGCCCAACTTGCTTTCGAGTAGAGTTTGTGCCCTTCCAGCTTGATCTGATTCTCTTCTCCCGTTTCCACATCCATTAACGACAGATTGCGGGGACTCGAAAAGGATGTCACCAGAAGTTTGCTGCCATCCGGCGACCACGCAGGAATTCCATATCCCCCTAACAGACGCCGATTCGAGCCGTCTGAATCCATCAGCCAGATTCCACTTTCCGCACCCGGAACCACGCCACTATTTAAGAGGAAGGCAATCTGCTTTCCATCGGGTGAGATTGTCGGACAATTTCCGGGACCGAGATCAACAACTTTGGTTCCCCAAGCGGTGGAATCAATGGCCAGCAAACGTGTTTGCTGCCAGTTTCGTCCGGGAGACGCATCGAAGATAATCTTTTGCCCCTCGTTTGACCATTCAGGAGTTCCACAATACACAAGTCCGTGACGGGGCTCTTGCGCGACTAAGGTCACATTCCCATCGGAAACATTCATCGCAAACAGGTTGAGTTGGTCTACTTGCTCTTTTCCACGAACTGACTTTTGTTTCAGAAGCTCAACGAGGCGGTCAACGGAATTGTCAGTCGCTATTTGTGGTGCTCTCGCTGCTTGCCAGATTTGAACTTGCGGTTCGGCAATACTGTTTTGCCGGGCATCTTGCACAACGGTCGCCATCAACTGACTTCCCGAAACAAGCACAACCAGGCACACAGCGCAAAAGGCAATGACGCCTGCGACTGCAAATCGTAATTTCACCGTGGAATTTCTTCTCGTGTCAAGCAAGTCTGAAATCCGGTCTTCCAGTTTCCAATTCACATTCAACATTCCGATCGAACCTGCCAAAACTCGTTGTTGTGGCATCAGCTCACAGACGCGAAAGAGAGTCTGGCCGTAGTCAACAGGCCCGACCGCGGACAGCACGTAATTGTCACAGATTTCCTCGCGTGCCCGGGCGAGCTGATGATTCAGAATACGAATCATCGGGTGCAGCCAAAACAGCACGCCCATCATGCGTTGCAGCAGTGTGATGATCTGATCGCGCCGTAATACATGAGCCGTCTCGTGCAGCAATACATTTCGTAGTTCGTTTTCACTGAGAACGTTGATCAATTTTGTGGGTAAGAGAATCACTGGTTGAACGATGCCAGCCACCATTGGTCCACTGATACTTGTTGAAGAAGCGATTTTTGGTAGTGACTCGATTCCAAGAATTTGACAAACCTGCTCAGTTTGATATCCCAAAGTCACGGGCCGTGCGCGCCGGGCGATCTTTCGCAGGTTCCAAAATCCTCGTATGACCCCCAGGACTCCCACACAGCAACCGAGAATCCAGACCAGCATCACAATGGCCCGCGCCGCAGGAATGAGGCTTGGGAGGGCTGCCATCGAAAGGAATGATCCGTCAGAATTGCCGGGAACCAAAGCAGAGTTGCTCCCCCCTGATTTTGAACCCGCATCAGATTTTGAAGTCTGATATTCTTCTGCAGTCGTAACAATATTGCCAAGCGAAAGATCGCGATCCATTTTATCAGGTACTGCGGCAGACTCGATGGAACTCCAACTGATCGGCAAACCAACGAATGAGAATTCGCAGCGTTGAAACGTCGCAGTCAAGACGGGAATCAGCAGTACGCCGAACATCGCAGTGAGTAAAATGTAATACCGGATCGCCGCAACATGACGATAGAACCAGCCCGCGGCCAATGCCATCGCCATGAGCAGTGTGATCTGCAATAAGGTATTTGTCGCAATGAGGAACAAACTGCTGTCAGCGATCCAATTATAAATTTGTATCATGGCTGTTTCTTTCGCTCACTTGGTTTCTTTTGAGTCTCGGAAAGCATTTTACGGATTCGTTCTGCCTCTTCGTCCGTCAAACCTCGGTAGTCCAAAAGCGCCGATACCAATCGTTCCGGTTCGCCGCCACAGGCTTTGTCAACCATCTCAAGAACGCGTTCACCTAAGCTTACTTCGCGTGGTACCAACGCCGAATAAATATAGGTGCGTCCGTCAACGCGATGCGTCAGCCAGTTTTTCTCTTCCATTCGTTCGAGCAGAGTACGAACCGTATTTCGTGCAACGGGACGCTCTTTACTGAGAGTCTCACGGACTTCGAATACGGAAACCTCACCGAGATCCCAGACGATTTCCATAATTTCCCGCTGTGCTTCCGACAGTGGTACCAGATTGTTTCTCGTCATACAAAATCATCCTCATGGCTACATCTGTCACCATTATGGCGACAGATGTAGCCATAGTCAATAGGAGCAAAACTATTCTTCGTATTCTAGTGCGCATCACGTTTTACCGTAGCGTGTCTCTATCTAATATACCCGGTCCAAATGGCCTTGGAGACGCTACAGTAAAGCGGGGCTCAGTCTATGGCCCGAGATCTCGGCTCAGAGAAAGAAGTCTGAGGATATACAGAGCAAATCCCTCTCAGACTGCAACAAGCTAACACGCGAATCTTGTTGATGCCGAGCCCGCATTCATGAGGCGTGAAGGGACCACAAGAGCGATGAGCAGATGCGCCCGTCTTAATCTATTATAGAACTCGTCCCACGCCAATTGATTCTGGAGCCAGAATGGGATTGAGAATTCTATTTACATTATTTTTCACAGACATCGAATTTGATGTGTTGAAACCGGGAACGTGCTTCTTCGGAAAGTGGAACCGGCTCTGTGATGGCAATATCACACCATTTCAGTTTTGCCAGTCGGGGCATCGTGGCCAACAGGGTCAATCGTTCGTCCGTCAACGTGGTTGGGTCAATGATTTCAATTTGTTCCACGTTTGACAACCAGGGCAGAATATGAGCCGACTCCCGACCAAACTTCAGTGCGCCCACTTTCAGTTTCTTAAGCCTTGGCATTTGAGCCAGTTGTAATAGTGTTTGTTGATCGAGATTAAGATCCCTGCAATAAAAGCGTTCCAGCTGGCTCAGTCTGGTCAGCGGTTGCAGTGCCTTCGGCTCGGGTAATGAAATGGGCACATGAAATTTTTCCAGATGGGGAAAGCAGGCCAGCAGGCTGAGTGCTTTGCGTGCCTGGTCTCCCTGCAGATGAGCGCCACTCTCCCAGCCAATTGCCAGCACTCTCATGCGGGGGTGATTTTTTGAAACTTGCTCCAGCAGATAACTCGTCTCTAACGTAGTTCCGGAAGGAACTCTCAGGACTTCCAAATTCGGTGCTAAGGCCAACGCATTCGCTAACTCTTCGCGCGGGCACTCGGTGTAGATTTTCCATTCTCGCAGTTTTTGCCGATCTCCTTTTTTCAAAAATTCGATCAGTATTTTCTGATTCATCCAGCCACAGTCCACTTCAACGGAAACAAGATTCGAACAGGCGGTCAGTTTTTTCCAGAAACCGGGGATCTCTTTTTGTTCCAGAGAAACAATCAGCTTCAAATCTTCCAACGCAGGTAATTCTGTCACTTTCCCCAACGCTTGTGAGGAAACTTTTCTTGTCCCAAAATGAGCGCTCAATCGACGTAGTTTTTTATTTTGCAGAATCTGCTCAAGGCCGGCTTCATCCACGTTTGAATATAAAATTTCCAGGTCTGTCAGATTCGATAAGTTTCCCAGTGCCGCATAACCACGTTCATCGATTCGGCAGTAGGAAAACTTAATCGCATTCAGATTGGAAATTCCCTGCAGCAGCTCGATGCATTCCCCCAGTTCGGGATTCGATTGATCTCTCGTACCATAGAACCAGATCTTGACTGGAAATGGTAACTGCTTGATGAGTGGAATCGCTTTCTTGAGCACTTGCGTGTGCTGAAATACTTTTTTCCCATCAACGATCTCCACTGGATTCCCGACCCAGATGGCAAATTTTTCCTCATCATAAGGAAAGCGGATCGACAGCTTCTGATTTCTGATTTGCTGGTAGAGGTCATCTAAAGCAGGGTCCAGCCAGGGAGTCTGCTCGACTCGGGGCTGTTGGGATTGCTGCTCCGAAAGTTGTGGAACACGATTGGCAAGAATGAGATTAATATCATTCAATTGCTGTTCCCGTACTTTCAAGACGGTACCAGATTCAACCTGAGAGTCTGGTGAGACTGTGACCTCTTTCTCAGCGATCGCGTTTTGTGAATGTTCGGAATTCACAAGAAAACCACCGATGCCTGCCAAAGCAATCAACACCGCAGCTAAGGGGTACACTAATTGGCGAACCATAAAATACTCTTCCTACGCTTTTACCGGGCTGAATCTGAAACCTGAGTCACCCTCACAGCAATCGGCAGACAAACTCTCATTAAGACCAATGATAAGATTTGAGCCTGTAGTCTTTACACTAGCTTATTGTATAGAACAAAACAGGTGTTGTCCGCTTTGAGTTCCATAATTTTTGAAAGCCACCAGCTCCGCTGTGCACGAATAACCACGCATCCCTCTTGATAATAACAATTTACAGCGCAAATCCATTTTCCCCTCCTGAAGCCAGCGTCAAATCCCTCCTGATCATATCACATTTTGAAAAAAACACAGTAACATTTTGACTGCTTCTTCGCTTGGTAATTCAGTCGCTGATGAATCAAGGTTTTTAAGCAGGGGTTGAAAGATGACAACTGGATGTAATTTGACGCTCAATTTGGAACGTACCGCCGTTTTTGAACAAAAACTCCAACAGATGATCAATCAGGGAGGTTTGTCTTTGATGATTTCGGTGGGCCATCGAACTCGTTTGTTTGAAGTCATGGCGAACATGGACAGCGCTACCAGCCGGGAGGTTGCCGAACAGGCTGGTCTACTCGAGCGTTATGTTCGTGATTGGCTCGCTGCGATGGTGGCAGGGGGAATTGTTGAATATGAGACGATCTTCAAAACGTATCGGCTGCCACCAGAACATGCTGCCTTGTTAACCCGGTCTGCTGGTTTCAACAACTACGCCACCAATGTGCGCTGGTTTTCGATTTTTGGAAAAGTGGAAGATGATATCGTCAAATGTTTCCGGGAGGGAGGCGGGATTCCTGCGGGCGCTTTCACGAATCTGCAGTCAGAAATTGCTGCCGAAAATTCGGAATCTGTTATGAGCGGTCTCTTTAAGCACGTACTGCCTCTGGTCCCCAGTCTGATTATGAGGCTTTGTGAGGGACTTGACGTGCTGGATCTGGGTTGTGGTGCTGGTACAACATTAATGGAACTGGCAGTCGCATTTCCGAAGAGTCGGTTTGTCGGCTACGATCTTTCAGCAGAAGTCATCCATCACGCCAAGCGGACAGCAGAGGAACGGGGGATTGAGAACATCACGTTTTTCACACAGGATATGACTCAGATTCACGCGATCAATGCGTTTGACCTGATCACCGCATTCGATGTGATCCACGATCAGGCCTATCCGTTTCAGGTGTTAGACGAAGTCTACGCCGCGCTGCGGCCCGCGGGGATCGTCTTGATCCAGGACATTGCCACTTCGCATCATTTTGAAAAGAACTTGGAGAATCCCCTGGCACCGCTCCTGTTTACGATTTCCTGCATGCGATATATGGCGCTCTCTGCCCAACAGGATCAAGCCCCCGCGGGTACCGAATGGGGAAAAGAAATGGCGTGTAAAACTCTGGAAGAGATCGGGTTCGAAAACATCGAAGTCCATGATCTGCCTCACGATATCCTGAGCTACTTTTATGTGGCGACAAAACAGAATTATTCGTGAAACAGTCGCTGGGCGAGGGTATTGTAATATTTAGAATCGGTACCCGCTTCACTGGAATACGTACTCATAATCTGGGGATCAATAAAGATCATTGCCGGCTGATCATGATACGTTTCTGAAGTCGCTTTGAGCAGGTAATTAATATCCGTTCGATTTAACCGATGAACCTTACATAAATCATAGAACAATCCCTGGGGCGTATCTGCAACGGCTTTGCGCCGTATCTGGAGATTTTCCCACACATACAAAGTGAGCCAAATGGCGCCGATGAAAAGCGTCGCAAAAATGAGTACCCCGTTTTCCTCTAAGAGACTGCGATTACGGAATGCCCGTGAAATTTCATCAGTATGCCCTGCCAGAATCAAATTGAAATCTACGTTCATCGTCTAACCCTCTCCATTACTCGCTGGGGTTCTCTGAATTTTTGTGAACCCTCAGGGCCTTGACTGCGATATCACGAATCCGCGTGTTTTCATCTGTGATTAAAGGAATCAAAGCCTGCTTGGCTGCGGGGTCTTCAATCGTTGCCAGAATTTCGGCGATGGTTCTGCGTACCAGATCATCGGAATCTTCTACCAGTGAAGCCAGTGCCGGAATCACTTGATCGTGTAATTTCAGCGCATACACACAACGGGCAGCCTTAATGCGACGTTTTCTTAACGGGTGAGCCATCGCACGGCTGAATTCCATAATATATTTGGGATTCAGTTTCTGTAATAACTTCCCCACGGCAGGACAGATCAGAACACTGAACTCTTCATAATGCTCCAGGATATAATCAACATCGAAACTGGAAAGTTCCTGGCGCGCCGCCTCGCGCACTTCGTCCACAGGACTGTCTATTTTATCAACCAGTAAGTTAATGGCATCAGGTACATGCTGTGCGCGTAACTGGCAGGTAGCCCAGGCTTGTTGAATCGGATCTTCTGAATCAAGACTTTCCAGCACCATCTCGGTGACTTCCACGGAATCGAGGTCCCTTAAGATTCCAATGGCCGCTTCTTTTGCTTCCGTGGTACCATGTTGCAGCATCCACCTTTGCGCCTGCTTTTTGCTCACGAAGTCCATCTCAAGCAGGCTGAGCAGCCTGATCACTGCCGTTTGCAGAACTTGGGGAATCTTCCAGAAATCCTGTCTGTTGGCTCTCAGCCAGACAACGCTGCCAACCTGTTTGAAATTGGTATGCTGCAATTCGGAAGGCCTTTCCGGTAGCCAACGTAATAAATGCGCGATAAATTCCGGGTCATCTCGCTCTGTGATGGCGTCCAGCGCTTTGGGACTTGGATAACTCACTTCGGTAAAATCACAGATTAACTGCATCACACCAATGTGTTTGCTCTCTTTCAGGACTTTATCCACAAGCTGTTTGATTTCGCTATTGGAATGCCACATGATTTTTCGGATCACAGAGTCACTGACATCACCCAGAATCAGCAGGTTTTCAATAATTTCCTCTGGTCGATCAAACTCTTGGAAATGTTCCGTCGCCAACGACAAGGCGTTTAAATTATCCCGCCGTATTTGCCGGGAATTTTTTAAAAACGAACGCGAGTAAACAGAATCAACGGAGGTGTCCTGAAAATACTCATACAGTCTGCCGACCAGATAGCGCAGGACCTGCGTTGTCAGATCCGGTTGATGGTTCACCAGGCGATTGTTTTCAAATAAGGAAACCAGTGTTGGTATCTGCCTGAAGTCGGTGGTGATCCGCACAAATTCCAGAGCACAATATTGCAATTCTTTATTTCCATGCCGCAGGCATTGTCTGATGGCAGAATCGAGCGCATTCGATTGTGCTTCCAGCCGCTTGCGAATCCCCGGCGTGTGTGTCACATAGCGGCGGATGACCTCCACCAGTCCCCGCGTGCTTTGCTGTTCCAATAAAGCGGACACAGCCAGCTCTCTAATATTCGGATCTTCGACATCCAAAGCCAGAACTAACGCATTCACGGCATGCGAATTTCTGCTGAGTGCCAAGAGATCGAAGGTTTTGGAGATCGAGGAAACCATACTAATTTGAAATTGAAAAAAGAGTAGAAAAATTCACAGAAACAAAGTCAGAATTTGTCTGCGTTGTGCCTGTTTGCCTTCAACTCAAATGCAAATTCCAAAGCGATTCTGAGGGTACCGCTACTCTTCTTTTATCGTGTGCAACAGGCCTGAAACTGGAGCCAGCCTGATCTAGTTCGACTAACCTGCACAATCAACACAACCCAAAATACACCACGGGCTGTTTTGAAGCGAATGGAGTTTCATGACTCCAAAGCTCAGTCTGTTTCTGAGAGTGCGTGAAGAAACTGGAACGATTCCTGAAGCACTTCTGGCGCAATATGGCTATGGCGGCTTAATTCGACGTGCAGTCCGCCTGCATAATGGATGTTCCGCAGACCCAGCATCACATCGGCGAAATCAATCTCCCCTTCGCCGAACCGTAGATGATCGTGCGTGCCAAAGACCATGTCTTCAATGTGCACATTGAAAATACGGTCTCCCCAAGGCGTGAGGAACTGACTGATGGGCGTTTCTCCCAAGCACTGTAAATGTCCGATGTCTACGGTCAGACCAAAACAGGGATCATCGACGCGTTGCGTTAATTCCTCAAAATCACTCAGCGTTTCAATCAGCATGCCCGGCTCGGGTTCAAACGCAAGCCGAACCTGTCTTTCTGCTGCGTATTCAATCACCTCTCGACAACCATCTGCCAGCCGTGCCAGCGCTGCTTCGCACGAAATCTCTTCTTTGAGCTGACCTGCCCAGAAAGAAACGGCGTCGGATTTCAGGAAGGCTGCCTCGTCAATACAACGCTTTAAAAAATCAATGCGTCTGGCGCGGTCTGCGGGCGCGGCACTGACCAGAGTCGGTTCGTGCTTGGCGCGCGGGTTCAGTAGAAACCGAGCCCCCGTCTCAATTACGGAAGATAACTGATACTGTTCCAGCAGCGCCTGCATCTCCTGCAACCGCTGTGGAAGGTCAGGTGAAAAAGGATTGAGGCAATCGTGATCAACCGAAATCGCGACAGACTCATACCCCGTCTCCGCAATCAGCCGAATGGCATCATCCCAGCGATGGAAGGCCAGTCCATTGGTGTTGTATCCCAGTTTCACTTGTCGGTTCTTTATGCTGAATTGAACTTGAAGAAAAAAGCCCTCAATCAAGATGATGAGGGCTCAGATCAGATTTCCAATGCATTGCCACTGACCTTAGTCGGCCAATGGTTTCACACGAATATTTTTGTAGTAGACCACGCTGTTAGGATCGTGCGCCTGCAGAGCAAAGCTGCCTTTCTCTCCCAGAGAAGGAGAACCAGTTGCGCCTTCAGGCTCGGTATAATCGACGACGGTTTCCCCGTTAATTTTAATCACCACATTACGACCTTTGACGATGATCTGCTGCGTCCACCATTCATTGTCTTTTGCGGGAGTTTTAAACAGTTTCACACGGTTATAAACACTGCCTGTTTTGACAGGGTCTTTATGTGTGACATTGACCTGCGACTCATAGCCCTGTTTGGGCCAGCCTTCTTCCTGAAATTTGGTGTGAAAGAAAATTCCGGAGTTACTGCCTGGAGTGGTCTTCACATCTGCCTTGAACTCAAAGTTCTTGAATTCTTTTTCGGTAAAGAGATGCGAACGCTTGCCGGTCACGACAATCGCGCCCTCTTTCACTTCCCAGGGGCCGTCCTCGGCGATCCGCCAACCCGCCAGATCTTTTCCATTGAATAAACTGATCCAGCCCTCTTCGGTCTCGGAATTTTTCTCGCCGGAATAGGCACTGCTGCTTAACACGGAGGAAACCAGTAAGGCAGCCATGATTCCCGTAAAGGCATTGAAACAATCGTGAGCGCGGAACATATTCATCGTGTTGAAAACTCCTGAAAGTGAGTGTTGAATTCTTAAAATAGGATTTCTTTCTATATGCTACGCAGCCAGCCCATATGATAAAAGCAAACAGGGCACTTCCGAAAAAATATTTCGGAAAGTGCCCTGGCTTGGCTTAAGGATATTAAGTAATTCAACTCAACTGATTAAAATTTGGGAACTTTGATCTCTTTTCGCTTTGAATCGTAAAGTGGACTACGGAAACCTTCGGCAAAAGACATTCCAAATCCCTGATTTAATTCATATCCGGCCCGTTGTGCCCACGGGGTTCCCGGATGTTCTTTCATTACTAACTTGTATTGTGCTTCTGCTTTTTTCAATTGCTGGTCGAGTTCTTCCACACTGACTTTGGTCAGTTTGACCTGTTGTGGATCGGGAGGCAGCATTTTTTTACCACGTCTCACATTCCAGACGTTGCTTTCTTTCTTTTTGGCAGCCGGCATGTTTTTGGCGTGCTGATCCATGGCCAGACAATACTGGAACAGACGTACGCGATATGCCAGACACTGCGCCAATGCTAAATCATAGGCGGCTCTCCAACGCGCCGATTTTTCCTGTGCCCGCAAAGGTTTGATCGACTCCAGGATATCAACGGCTTTCTGTAACAGCCCCATGGCGCGGATGGCCTTAGGAACTTCTTTGCTCCCCGTTTCGTAAAACTCTTTCTTTTTGAACGGATAATACAGCTCTTTGACATTCAACTGCTTGTCCAGATGGGGATTGAGCGTCACAATCACCTTCCAGATCGCGGTGCGAAACTTACTGGCACTGCGGGTTGCATCATATTCTCGACGTGACATGAGTAAGGGTTGATACTCTTTCATGTCCTGAAAACGGAATTGCCGCGCATCATCTTTTCCGGGGCCGGCTAATTTATCTTCTTTTCCAGGTAAGACAAAGAAAATTCCCCCGGTCTCACGCGCAATTCGTACTTGTTCATAAGGACCAAAGCCGGCGGAAAAAGTATCCCAGCGACCATGCAGTCCATCGTACTGTAAGGCTTCGGGAAACGCGGTTTCCGGTCCCCGATTAATTTGAATCCAAAATGGTAAGTTATATTTTTTATCACGCCAAATCTGACGTGCATAGGGATAACCGAATACCGATTCCCGACCCAAAATATAAATCGGTGCTTTGGCTCGCTTGGCACGCGTGATCACTTCTTCAACTCCAGCACCATCATCGCCTGACTCATCGGTCACCAGGACAATACACAGTCTGCGGTCTGACTTACGTGCCATGACAGCATATTTATCGATGGTTGCTGCGACAGTCTGACACATGTTTTCCAAACCTGATTCATCCTGTGGAATTTTCCCGATCGCGTCCTGAACTTCTTTCAAATCGGTGGTTGGCTTAGGAGTATGCACATGCACTGTTGCCCCGTAGCTGAGAATATTAGTCAGTAATGTCTGGTCGCGCGCGCGGGTCTTTGATTCCTGCTTGGCAGCAATTCCCAGCTCGCCATAGATTTTATTGAAGTTGTTGCGAATTTCCTTCTGGTCGTCTTTCATACTGCCTGATTCATCAAACAGCCAGACGACCATAATCTTTTCCTCACGCATGATGCGGATCAGCTCTTTGGAGATGCGGCTCATCGCCGTACCATAGCCATCAACGACGGCTCCCACTTCACCGGTCACTTCACCAGCACCGAGGTCTTCACCGAGGATATCTTCGCCGGGAGCGGTAATCTCACCTGCACTGATTTTGATTTCCGGTTCTTTGAGGCTCTCTGATGTTTCGATCTTCTGCGAAGAAATAGCAGGCGCCGTCGAAGCGCCTACATTGGTCGAAACCATACCTCCCGGCGAGACGCTCAGAGTTTCAGAAACTTCCATGTTTGTTTCCAGAACCTGTTCAAACTCTGCCTGGTCCCGTTCATCATCAAAGATTGTTTCAATCGCGACTTCGGGCTGCGCGTCGGTCAGATGATGGTGGATCATCCCCATCGACATCAGAATCACCGCGTGCACAATCAAAGAGGTAAAAAAAGCGGAATAGTCTCGCGCCTGAGCCATCAGTAAAATCCCCCCGGTCTGTTTTTCATTCCTGAAAGAAGATTCAGAATGTGTGCCTGTTTTGTCTCAACATACAGAATATGTTGATTCGATTTTTAATAAATTGAGATGATAAAAAATAACCCTGAAATGTTTCAAACGGACAAAACATTCCAGCAATCAACTGGTTCGTTCGGTTGTGATGATAATCTTAAATTCACTCAGATTTTGAGTGGTTTGCTTGAGTCAATTCCCCGCTTTTTGAGTGCTTCACGTCTCTTACGCTGATCTTCCTCAAAGCGTGGGTTGATAGTCCTGATTCGTTTTCCCTGTCCGTCGAGATTCAGTTTGATTTCCTTCCAGGTCCACCCTAATGGCTTATCGAGCTCTTTCGCGGCCAGGAAAGCCCAGGGAGTTCCCGGATGCTCATCGATCACTCCATTCAACAATGCGGTTGCCTGCTTGCCCAGCTTCCGTACGGACGGGCTGGAACGGACATCTTTGGAAGGCTCCAGCCTCCAGGCGTTATTCACTTTGGGCTTTTCAAACGTTTTCGGGGAACTTTTCATATCCGCCAAAATGGTATTGTAACCATAGGCCCGCACGCGGATTGCCAAAACCCGGCCTAATGCCAGATCATAATTGGCACGCCACCGCGGCTCGGTAATCTTCTTTCGATCTTTGAGCCCCTGTTCCAGCATGACCTGTAGTTCATTCAAACCATAGTCCAGTTCCGAAACTGGTTTTTGTGCTTCCGTAATTGCCTGTCTGAGAATATTGTCGTTGTTTGCCGGAAATTCCAGAGTGGGAGTTGGCAGTCTGCGTTTTGAGGCCATTGTTGCCATCGCTGTCCGTACCAAAGCCGTTTTTGCAGAATTCGCACTGACCTTTTTTTCATAGTCACGAATGGAAATATAATCGGGGTGGTAGCCTCGCATGTCGGCCGCTTCAAACTTGGGGCCTGCCGTATCCTGGGTAATGAAATAGATGCCATTTGTTTCTGCACATAAACGAGTCAAACCATAAGGCCCGTAACCGGAGGACAGTTCACGAATATCATTACTGCTCTGCCCCCAGAAAGGCAGTTTAATCCGCTCGGGTGCAACTGTTTCCGGCCCCGTCTCAGAGACAGCAGGAACCTCAATGCCATCGATGGGGAACATGCGCGTGACTTCGCGTTGACCAAAAGGTGCCGCATCGCCTACGACATAGCATTTAATTCCATTCCGCTTGGTCAGCAAGATGGTTTCTTCCAGATTCTGTTCTGCGTCGGTTCCCGCTTCATCGGTGACGACAATGACCATCATGTTGCGACGGCCCTTCTTTTTGTAGGAAAGCCAGCGTTTGGAAACAGTGGTGACGGCAGCGAAGACATTTTCGTCACCCGTGGTATCGGTTTTGATGGAACGAATCTGTGAGACGACTTCTTTCACATCACTTACCGGGTCCTTCGTGAGGATTTGCGTCGTGGCACCAAAGGCGGCCACCGCTGTTTTCACCGAGTTTTCATTTTCCGTGATATCGAGAATGCCTAACTGCTTGTAAACGTTTTCAAATCGATCCGCGATTTCATTACGTCGCTCACTGACTGAGGGAGACACATCAAACAGCCAGACGACCAGCAATTTCTTTTCTTTTGCCGCAGCGGCAATTTCCAGAGTCAAGCGGTCAATGGCTCCCGCCACTCCCCCCGGACGATCTGTTTCACCGGTGACTTCGACGGCCGCGGTCAGTTCTTCTTCCGCAGGCTGAGTGATCTCGTCAGCAAATACGGGCTCGGGAGTTTCAATTTCGTTTTCCAGTTGGCTTTGCATCGCCTCCTGTTGCTCTTTGGACGTTTCAGGAGCTGCCGCCATCGAAGGAGATAAAATATCCGTTTCGCCGGCCGTTCCCACTACGTCTTGAATCGTCGGATCGACTTCGAACACATTCTGATCGATTTCTTCGATCGAAGAAATAATCGCATGCTCGGAATCCAGCAGTGTAATTCGTGTGATGCTTGCCAGAATAAACAGGAACAGCAAATGCACACCGAGGCTGATAAACCAGGCAGGCACTTCCTTCATGTTTAACCAGTTGTGGGGTTCAGCATCCAAAATTTCGTCAACATGAACGTCCCTGGTAGAATTGACAACACTCACGGCCTGCTCCTCGGATTAGACTGAAATAGGCACTAACTCAACACTTAACAAATCGTGCTGACTGTGATCAGTAGTGAATTGGGCGGAATCATTAAACCCCGCATCTGATAGTGATCACCATTGATGATTATAAGAATAATCGTCCCCCAATGGCGTCTCAAACTTAGGATTTTACCCCTGAATTCAGACAAATACAATCATTGCCTGCCCAGTCACCCAGAAAAACTGTTCAAACATACACACTTTGCGCTAAAATGCATTTAATCGCTCTACTAACTAACCTCAAATAGAGTCTCAACGTTCGTCATTTTTTCGCATTCTGTAATATTTCACTACGATTAACGAAGTATGATTACGCATTACGGTGCGAATCAATAAACTGAGAGAATACTTCCGGCGAATTTCCATTCCTACTTTTCAGGTCTGACCGATGTCTTTTGAGTGGTTCTATGATTGGCTCCCCTTCACTTTTTATTACTTGATGGCGACCTTGTTACTACTGGCGAATCTGACTGCCTGGGTATCGATTCTATTTCTCGTGCCTGGCAACTGGATCATTGTGTTGCTTTCTGCGCTGTTTTACGCGTTCATGCCCGGGCAGGAAAACCAGGGAATTTCTCTTACCGTCTTACTGATCTCCGTCGCTCTGGCGGGGCTCGGCGAACTGGTGGAAATGCTGGGCAGTTCTGCGGGGGCGGCGAAAAAAGGCGCCAGCCGACGCGCGATGATTCTCTCACTGCTGGGTACCTTCGCAGGCAGTGTGACGGGCGCCACGGTCGGCACAGCTTTCCTGCCTCCCCTGGGAACCATCGTGGGTGCCATTTTAGGGGGCAGCGTGGGTGCTTACATCGGTGCTTATCTAGGCGAAGTCTGGAAAGGAAACCAGGCCGTCGATCGGCTAGAAATCGGACGGGCCGCATTTGTCGGCCGGATTCTCGGCGTCGTCGGAAAAATGGCGATTGGCGTGATCATTCTCGTCATCATCACGGTCGACTCTTTTATCTGATTCAGCACGCACAATACAGGAAATACGCACAACAAAACGGGTGACCACTTTCGCGTCAGTGATCACCCCCCAAAACAGGAAACACGGTTCTTAACAAAGTCGGCTATTCCAGATCAAAATTAATTTCATTATTGCCGGCTTTCACCACCGCGGTCAGGCCGGACGTCTTCGGACTCATTCCATATTTTTCAGGGATGAGAGATAAATCCTGATTGGCTGCTGCCGATTGAGGCGCAGCAGCCGCGGCGAGAACGCGCCCGTCGTCAACTCGATACGGTGATCGAACACCGTGATCTGGAGTATGCCAGTATGAATGGGAAACCGCTGTTGCTTGATCTCGATCTTCACAAAGGGGTCAAGAATCCGCCGTGACTGGTCTGGATTCATGGCTCAAAAGACCCGCTGGTCCCCGTGCATCAGAGTCACCTGTTGCATCAGGCGCTGCAGAAAAACAAGGTGCCGGTCACACTGCGAATCGTTAAAGGAGCCGGACATGGCGGACGCGAATTCAATGCCCCCGAGATCAACGCCCAGATCCTGAAGTTCTTCGATCAGCATCTGAAGCAACCAGCCAAACAGAAAAACTGAAAACCAATTTCGAGAGGGTTTACACTTAAGTCTGTATTCTGGAGAATAGAGGCTTGCACTCAAAATGTCGCGTCTCCATTTTTCAGGCACAGGATAATCATGTTTTCGCTAACAGCTTCGTTTTTACGAAAAACCGGACTCACCCTCAGTTGCTACACTGCTCTTATGCTGGCAGTCGGCTGTTCCCCGACTCCCGAAGACCAGCCAGACGTTGGCCTTGTTAAAGGTATGGTGGCGCTGGATGGCGAAGTGGTGCCGGGCGCAACAGTCAACTTTGCTCCTGAAAGCGGGCGGCCCTCTTCAGGCATCACGGACAGCGAAGGACGTTTCGAGTTGGCCTACAACCCAACCACCAAGGGCGCCAAGCTTGGAAAGCATACGGTTCGAATCTCAACCCATCGCTATATCGAAAATGCAGATGGCACGACGACCGAGCAAAAGGAAGTCATCCCCGAGAAATTTAATGTCAATTCCACACTCACTGTGGAAGTCAAACCGGGAGAAAATGACTTTCCGTTTTCGCTCGAGAACGACTGATACTCCTGGAACTGTCATCACAGGTTATCAGCGCACAAAAACACCCCTGCAGATCATTTTGCAGGGGTGTTTGGTTTTCTGGTTTAGGTCAGATATTTTTTTCAGCTTTAGAATTCTCCAATGACCTGACCATCATTGATGACCGCCAGTTTGAAATAGATCCCTGTGGTGGCGACCGGTGGTGTTGAGTTGCTTGAGGCGTCAATATTTTCGCTGATAAAACGCACCTGTCCGTCCGCGAGCAGAAAGTGGGCGCCGCCAGTATGCAGACTGGACGGTCCAAACTGATAGCCCGATCCATTAATCATGGACCAACCCACGCGTGCCTGAATCGTGAAGTTTCGGATGTTGTCAAAACCGTTTGTGGGACAAGGATGCGTCACACCGGCCCAGACACCACCACGATGATTGGTTCCCGCGCTGTCATTCACGGTGGTCCGTTCCGAAAACGCGATTGTGTTCGAGGTACCATCAGTGATGTCGCGGATCTTGACCTTACTGTTCTGATAGAACATCCCATTCGATTTGGTGCCACAACGCAGGTCGATGTTCCCATTAATCCCCAGAAAGTTGGAAAGCCCGATCGCCTGGCCATTCACGGGAATATCCGCATTTTTAGAAGCGTCCGGGTCAGCACTGGACGGGCAAAGATAAATCGGCAGGATCGTACGAATATCAGCCAGCGTTGTCGTATTCGTCACATCCATCGGGCCGTTCGGACTCAGTTTATTATACAGGGGGCCTTGATCCATGAAGGGCAGAATGAACGTGGTAGAGAGCCAGCCATGATCCATAATGAAACCGGGAGGAAAGATACGATGCGTCTCATGGTAGTTATGTAAAGCCAGGCCGATCTGCTTCAGGCTATTTTTACATGTGCTACGGCGTGCTGACTCGCGTGCCTGCTGAACCGCCGGCAATAACAGCGCGATCAGGATGGCAATAATCGCAATCACAACCAGTAATTCAATGAGGGTGAAACCTCGTTTGACGTGTGTGCCTTTAGAAAGATTCATTCTGTAATCCATCATCATTTGGAGTAATAGGGGCGAGAAAAAAATAAATCACACGGAAATTTTGTCTGAATGTCTGTTAGTAAAGAGGCATCTGCTTTCTATTCCGATCAATGATATCTTATGCGTTAACCCAGACAAGTTCAACCACGGAAGTGTATACATAAGAACAACTTCAGTCTCTTAACAGACTTTTAACATTCACTCAGAGTAGATCAAAATCGAACCGTGATCACGCCTGTTCCGCTGTGTGATTTCAGTTGTCTGTGCTCTTGAGAATCCATAGACCCACTGTCTTTCATCGAATACACTTTCACACTGCAGGAAGCCGTTCTGGTTTCCGGTACACGCTGAATTGCTGAATTGAAGTCACCCAAGATAAAGATAAGGACGAAGGAATGTCGCCTGCTCAGGAATCGGATTCTGCGAACGCATTGAGTCACACGCGCCGCCATTTTCTGGCAACCGGGGCAGGTGTAACTGCCGGGATGCTGCCTTCTATTGTCTCTGCACAGGATCAAACAATGTCCTCTTCCCTCAAACGGCCGAAGTGTCTGTTCTTTGATGTCAACGAAACGCTGCTCAACCTGGAGGCGATGAAAGCGAGTGTTGCAGAAGCGCTGGGCGGACGGGCCGACCTGCTGCCACTCTGGTTCACAACGATGTTACAGTACTCACTGGTCGCGACGGTCGGCGATCATTACGACGACTTCGGCGTAATCGGCGCCGCTACGTTACAAATGGTGGCAAAGAATCAGGGCATCGAACTTTCCGACGAAGCCGCGAAACAGGCGATCTCTCCCATCCGATCGCTGCCCCCGCATCCCGATGTGAAGCCAGCCCTTGAGCAATTAAAACAAGCCGGCTATCGAATCGTGACGCTCACGAACTCGTCGCAGGCGGGCGTTGATACACAAATGAAAAATGCGGGCCTGTATGATCTGTTCGAAACACGCTTGAGCATTGAAGAACTGCAGATGTTCAAACCGCACAGCCACGTTTACAAATGGGCGGCCCACAAAATGAAAGTGCCGCCGGAAGACTGCATGTTGATCGCGGCTCACGGCTGGGACATCGCCGGTGCCCTCTGGGCCGGCTGGCGCGGCGCGTTCGTGTCCAGACCCGGCGCCCAACTCTATCCCCTGGCGAAACAACCCGAAATCAACGAACCCGACTTGCAACGCGTAGCCGCACAACTTGTGCAGTTGGAAACAGACAACTGTTCGTAACGAAGGCTGCCAAACGGGAAACCAGCAACCAGACTTCAACCAGCAGATTTCAACGAAAATGATAATTTCCAAACTACAAAACAGACATTGTGTGCCACTGTCGGCTGGCCCGACGGTGCGTATGTAGTGAGCAGCAGTTTGTAGGAAAGCCTCACGCAAAAAGAGAACGTTCCTTGGATTCATTACAAAAATAGTACGTTGTAGCTAAGTTGCACCAGCACGGCCGGGCAAGCCGGACCGTGGCACACGGAAGTCTGATCTGGTATTCGGTGGGGTGTGTAGAAACGGTATCACTATCGATATGATTGCTACCACGAAAGACTCGAAAACACACGAAACCAAGGGTACGGCCGGATATAATCCGGGCGAGCGTAGCGAGCAGGATGTGTTGGGGAAAGCACACGAACCATGACACGCTGACTTCAGGCAATCTGACCACTAAGCCGTAGGGGCAGTACCCGTGTGTCTGCCCGCCTTGTGGGACTCAACACTGTTTTACTCTGTGAATGGAACCAGTTTAAACATTCGCACGTTGACCATATATACCACCCTGCCCCTGCGGGCGGACACATGGGTCCGCACCCTTGTATCTGCTCTTGACTGTCTGCAGTTCTTTGTTTTGATAGGTAGACAAAGCCAATGCTTCCCGCCTTTAAAGGCGGGAAGCATTGGTGGCGAGTG
>Ga0222668_1000594_pt1 | contig 21280 bp, 19 predicted proteins | sample AntAcemetagen728_FD_179823 | JGI IMG/M metagenome (GOLD analysis project Ga0222668, IMG submission 179823) | Saline water microbial communities from Ace Lake, Antarctica - #728 | ecosystem: Environmental > Aquatic > Non-marine Saline and Alkaline > Saline | place: Antarctica: Ace Lake... | reverse complement strand
ATACACTTTTTGTGCGTATTTAAGTGGGTTGTAATAAATATCAAATCCATAACTCATTTTTTTTGAGCTAAGATCTAAAGCAACAACGTAATCTATTTACGTTTTGCCGTATTCTAGGAAATTGAGTATAAAGACTTAAAAACCGAAATTAATTCGAAAATAGTTACTTTTTTATTTGGTTGAATCGTTTTTTTTTTAATTGCGGAAAATAAATAAAGTTTGACGTCCAACCTTTCAATTGCGCCCCACCTATTGTCACCGACCCGACCCAAAACAAAAAAAACTAATCCAATTAAAGATTTCAACTATGAAAACAATTCTATTGAGCATGACATTTGCAATTGGCTTTGTGGCTCATTCGCAATTAAGGGTGAGTAACACAGGGCAAGTTGCCGTAGGCGGTGTAACGCCTAATCCTTGGTTTAATTTAACACTTTCAAATTCTGCTTTGGAAGGCATTATCCAATCTCGATCTGGGTATTATTTCCGTATGGGGCAATCTGCAGGTTATGCTGCAACGATAGGAACCTCTGGCGATCGTATTAATTTTTGGTATGATCCAACAGTATCCTACAATGTTGTTAAATTTCAATATTACATTGAAGAGTCGGACAGTGCTTCAAAAGAGAACATTAAACCCTTGGACAGCTGCATGAATTATATCCTACAAATGCGGACATATGAATATGATTATCGAGACGAAGCAGAACATATTGACCGCAAAAAAAGTTATGGTTTTTTGGCGCAGGAAATGAACGGTATTTTACCCAATTTGATTGATACAGCGAATGGGGTGATGGGGATCAAAACCTCGCAAATAACACCCTTTTTGGTGCAAGGCACACAGCAGTTATATTATGAAAACCAAGAACAAACGTTAGCTATTGATTCTCTAAATGCCCGTATTAATGAATTGGAAATGTTAATCATGGCGCAAAACAGAAGTACGTCCACAACAAATACAGCAAATGAAACCGGAGAGGACGAAAATTTAGTTGATTCAGAAACTGTTCTCTTTCAAAACAGACCAAACCCTTTTAGCGAAAATACCGTTATTGAATATAGGATTACTCAAACCTTTAACTCGGCTTCAATTATGATTTTTGATTTGAACGGCAAATTAATCACAACGCATCCTTTAGCATTAGATGCGCGAGGAACAATAACTGTAGAAGGAGGATCTTTGTTGCCGGGCATGTATATTTATTCCTTAATTGTGGATGATGTAGAGGTGGACACTAAGAAAATGATTTTGAAAAGCTAGGGTATGAGAGGGATTTTGTTTTTTTTGTGTTTGCTATTGGTTTTTTCTGTAAACGCACAAGTGCCTGATGTTTTAGGTGATCCGAATTGGTCTCCCATTGACGAGCTAACAGACGAGTTTAACGACTCAATTATTGATAATTATAAATGGAATTGGAAGCCACCATGGGGGAGTTTCCATGGCGGGGACCATACATTATCTATAACATGTTTATCCGACACCGCTGCAAATAGAAGGATTGAAGACGGAAAATTAATACTTTCGACCACAAAAGATTCTAGTGAATGTGTTAGGCATAGTGGAGCATTAACATTCAATCACCCCTATACTACAGGCGCAATATTCTCAAGAGCGACGGCAGAATATGGATATTTTGAAATTAGCATGATAATTCCGAACTTCACAGCCGACAGCACGACAAGAGGATTTGGTCCAAATTTTTGGTTTTGGCCACTACAACCTTATTCAACAAGTAATCCTGGGGACGTAACTTGGTCCGAAATTGATGTATATGAATTTGATGCAACAAATAACAAGCATACTTCCAACGTTCACTACAAAGAGTTAATTGATACGATTGGAGACTCGGACGAAATATTGGCATGGAATTTACGTAGTTTAGGAGAATTTGCGGCATATGATATCAATAATATGTACTTCTATTCTTATCACACCTTTTCGTGTTTATGGAATCCTGACAGTATATCTTTTTTCTATGACGGGACTTTCATTCAAAGTAGTAAACCTTATTCTGATCAATTGCTACCAATGAATATTTTAGTTGATATAAACTCGCCCGCAAGAAATTTTAATGTTAATGAGTTTCATGAAAACGCTATATTTCCCTATGAGTATAAAATTGACTACATTAGGAGTTATAAAAGGAAAATGGATTGCGACAGTATTCTAAACACCTGTGTGTTTTATTTTGGTGGATACGATAATTCTATCAAAAAGAAAATCACTATAGGTGGTGGTGGATGCGATAATGCACAACCTACTGGTACAAAGCTTTCGCTTTATGCAATTGAAGATGTACTGTTAAAAGGCGGGTTTTCTGTGCCCTTGGGAGCAGAACTTACAATAAAAACGAATGTTAGTTGTTATGATTGATTCAGCATTTATTGGTCTAAAAAAAAAGGTTTTCTTCTTGTTAATACTCGAGTTATTTTTGATGCAATCGTGTAAAAAGCGCGAAGAACAACTTCTGCCTTTGGGCTATTATGAATTTGAAAGTATTGGAAAATACACATTTGAAGGGGAAGTGTACGAAACCATTTGGAGTACGTCACAGTTTATGCTTAATTATTCTGATCAAACGCATCTTTCGTTTAATTTTTTTGCTTTCGATATGAATCATGATACTGTTTTTTTGCCAACGTCATTAATTGAAGTTATGCCCTCAAATGAAATTGGTGGATATTTTTACACAACCATTCATCCAGCCGACAAAATGAGAATTATTTCAGGTCAAATCCACAATTCTGAAAATGTGAACACTTATATTCGTGGCGTCTATCAAAGTGAAGCCAAGCATCAAAGTGAACCATGGGAATTTCAAGATGTCACAATTACTGCGAATTTTACGATAAAAAGGGTGGAATGAAAGGGGCAATTATTATATTCACTTTATTGTTCGTGATTTGCTTAAATTTTTCATGTAGAAAAGATAAGACTGAATTTCAATTCCCAATGGGTGACTACGCATTATTATCGGATGGTACTTATACCTATGAAGGTTTTGAGTATGAAAAGAATCTATTTAAAAGGTATCGCGTTTTGAAGTCTACTCCTACGTATATTTCTGTAATTGAGTATGGAATCGGGTCTGAATCAGATACAGTTTTCGCTTTAGAGTCAGTAATTGAAATTGTCGGAAGCAGAGAAATTGAAGCGATATTTTTTGGAATATTTAACTTAAACACAAGGGGTTGTTTTTCCCAAAATTACAGTGCAATATACGGTAACATAGCGCATGACGCACAACACGTGCTTGAATCGGGTGAAATTGTCGCCATAGTGGAGGTAAAAGGGACATTTAGTTTTACAAAAATGTAAAGTAAATTAAAACTTAAAATCTGCAAAGCTTCAGAATCTCAAACAATAATCGACATTGAATACGTAAAATGGTATAGATGGAATACAGATTGTGAGCTTATTATTAACGATTGTTCCTTTTGGTTTGGTGGTTATGAAAGTTCGGTAAAAAAAAGTATAACCATTGGTGAAGGAGGTTGTGCAAATACGCAACCCATAGGTACAAGTTTATTTCTGAGGGCGAAGGAGCAGGTTACTTTATATAGTAATTTTGAGGTGCCATTCCAACTCTAAAAAATTGTAAAGATCAAAGGTATATGTTAAAGAATTTGTGTTGTATTATTTTTATATTTTGTCAGACACAAGAAGGGATTTATTCCCAAACAAGAATTGCTACTGGGGCGGAAATTTCGATCCCACCTCTTAATGTGATTGATTTTACAAGAGAGCGCAATTTTTTAGTGAATGATGGTAAAGTTTATCGTTGTGTATTTAAAAATAATGCGGATTATTTTGTTGAACAGTTTGACATAGAACAGCAGAAATATACAAAACTTGAAGTCGTTTTACCGGCTGAAATAGTTGCTCGTTTAAGCGAATTAGATAGCTACGCTTTTTCGTATACTTTTGATCTTGATTTTCTATATGTTGGTATTGCAAGTACATATTTACGACTGAAATTAGAGGAGGGACGGTTTGTTTTTGTAGACCGATTGGAAATGGATTCAACGATAAAGGCGAGATATTTTGATGTTCATGGGGATCAACTTTATATCTATCAAACGTACAATCATCCTAAAGATGAAATATGCTATTTGTATACTTATAGTTGGTCAGAAAAGAAGCTGTTATCTTACAGTAAATTTGATTTCGATTTTCCACAATGCACGCATATCGGTGATGGTAAACATTATTTTGATTTTGGAAAATCTTCCTATCTAGTTGCGCAAGGAGTAAACTATAAAATTGATTTTTATGCGTATGATCATACTAAAGTTGAAACCATTGAATTGATCGATTCTGTCCATTTTCCTTTGTTAAATAAAGAAGACATGGCGCCATTTAAGAATCAAAAAAGTGTTGCTATAAGACCTATGAACTATATGAATGGCTTAGTAGAGTTAGAAAATAAGGGAGGTCGAATTTGGGGTGCTCAATTTATGCATGATTCTTTACTCGTTGTCAATTATTCCATCCCGGACTCACTAAGAGGTGCTATTTTTAAAGATGATGTTTGGCGTAAACGGAGAGACGGCTGGGAGCTTGTAGAAACGATTGACTTGTATCCTGCGGTTGAAACAGAGGTGACAACTGCGTCTTTTTGGCGCTATTTCCTTAATAATTCTAACGCTGTCTTTCACGAAGGTAAATTGTATTATATTTTATTTAATTCATCCGACGTATTATTCGATTTGCCATTGCAGGAATTGATGGCCTACGAGCGAATGCATGAAGATCAATTAAAAATTTATACTGTTCAATTTAATGAATAAAGGATTCTATATTACGCTTATCGCATCATTGGTTTTATTTACAAATTTCAATAATCTTAAGCCGAGCAAAAGTCAAAAGTACGTCGTTGTTTTTGATCAATTGTATTGTAAGGAATGTGTGAACGAACTTCTAGTAAGATACGGCAAAAATGAAGTCTATCAAGGTGCGATAAGTACTGGAAATATCCTACGTGATAGTATGACTTATTATAATATGCTTTACGACCGACCCGATTTTAATGTGCTGTTTTTACCTAAAAGTGAACGCTTAAATTTTGATACAGTAAGACAATGGCCACTGTTGATTGAAATTAATCAAAATCTCGATAGGGATACTGTTGTATATTTTTATTTTCAGTTGTTTGACCGTAAAGGCGACCTAAGAACTGTATTTTTAGATAGGGAATAATGTTGTTATAAAAACCCGTGTTAGGGATAGGAGCATCTGTTGGAGCTCTCCTGACGACGCAGTGTCAGGAAGCGACTGCGGATAGCCCGACCCTGACCGAACGCAGCGAGCGTCAGGGGAACACCCAAAAAACTTCAATTCACACTTTTAATACGTGACTATATTGCGAAAATACATGCGTCCTGTTCCTTCCAAATCAAACTTTTTTTGCTCGCCATTGCTTGCGGTGAAACGAATGGTATTCGTTCCTTTTTCTAAGGGAATGCGCGTATAACTGATGGTACTCGGTAAACTTTGCCAATTGCGCGTATCTGCTTTTTCGGTGGCGACATTGGCAATGCCCAAGGCCAAGCCTAAATATTCATTTTGTTGACTGAGTGAAAGTTCACTGATCTTTTTAAGTGAAAGGCGCAATAAATTTTGACCGAGTTCTTTCAAATAATTGTCGCGCTCGATTTGGAAAGCCAAGGCGCTGACATCTTCGATTGGATAAAATTGCAGGGCTTTCGTATTGTGTGTAATCGTTGCCGCTTGGACACGACTGCCGCGTGGGACATAAAATGACCAAGCCATGCGCAATAAACCGATATCAGATGGTTTAAAATCGGGATTGTCTTTATTAAAATTATAGTTAATTGGAACGGTGAGGTTGTCGGATACAAAAAAGAAATTTCCGTTCTCTTTGTTGAGCGAAAAGAACATGTTCTTTTCTTCTTTAATGGGCACTAAGCCATTCTCCCAAAAAATAATTGCTTCGCCAAAGGGCAAATCTGTTTTTTCGAGCGCTGATTCATAATTCAGCCCTGCATAGCTTGAAGTGCGCACTAAGTCACGTTCCAAACTTTCAGGCTGTCTGCCTTTATACAAACCTGTTTCGTCCGTTTCATAGATTTTTTTTGCATTGCGATAAGCGATAAAGGCATTATTATAATCGCGGTCGGCTTCATAAATCATGCCCATCAGCATTAAGCCAAAAGGGTCTTCTCCGTATTTGCGGTCTTTCCCGTTTGCGTCATTTTCATTCTGCGTGCCAGACAAGTCGATTCGGCGTGCTTCAACAATGGCTTCTTCAATATCGCCAAGCTGCAAGTAGTTAAGTGCTTTATAATAATGGACGAGAATTTTTTCGTGTGGCTCGGCCAAATAAGGCTGCATAGCTTGATTGACGGTAACACCCACTGCCATTTCGAGCAGGTTGCGGTATTCTTCCATCATTAAATCGGCGAGGTTTAAACTGATATTACTGGCCTCAAAATCGCCTTGTAAATGTTGCACTTTTCCGAGTTCCAAATAATACAACAACAGATTGCGTTTACGGGTGAGGAATTTATTTTTACGAATAACCTCTTCAGCCTTCTCGTAATTTTTAGTCACCATTGCTTTTTCTGTACCGTCCGTTTTTTGATAATAGGTTCTACAACTGGCGATTACCGCTGTAAAGACGAATAAGACGAAGATATGTCTGATTTGAGCGGTTTTCATGTTTTGAATTTAAGCTTTGTTTCGCTAGGTTTTAAACGAATGATCGGGGGTGTGATTTTGGTGTGTAAAAACACATTGAGTTGAAACGTATACCAACCCAATGTGCTTAAACGTGTTATGAAGATTTTGTATCAATTTAATTTTTAACCATTTTCTTGATCTTTTTGTCGCCAATCCAAACAATTTCATTCGTCTGAATATTGGTGAGTTCAAGATCAATTTGGTAATACACTACTTTTTTGCGATCCAATGCATCAACAATGGAGTTGATAGATCCTTGCATCATATAATCTGCTCCAACTTCTAATCCCCATTTTTTCATAGTTGATACCGAAGCATTGTCTTGTTGGTCGGCGCGCTCACCACGCACAGCTTCACGCTTTTCGCCGCCTTGCACTAGTCTAACTTTTTGTGAAGTTACAAAAGCGCGTTCAATATCTTTCATAAAGGTTTCAGCATCAATATGCTCGTGACTTTTATTCTTAACAAATCCAACAATCACAACGGGCTTTTCTTTTGTGGCCATCATGTGGTTTTTTAACCAGATATCTCCTAAAACTTGCTCAACCATTGCGTCGGCTGTCAGTTTTGAATCGACATCATTCCAACTTCCACTAATATCGATCTCTTTATCAGGATCAACCCGAGAAACGCTTCTAAAACAACTTTGTAATCCAATTGCCAGTATCCCAACAAGTAGAAAATTTATGCTTAACTTTTTCATAGTTTATTTTTTAATGTGGACAAATCACTTCCTAATCCGCTGACGCAGTTACTCAAGGAAGGTTAATTTTTTTGATTTATGATTAATGTAAAAGATAGTAAAGTCCTACGCCTAATCCCGCACCGATTAACAAGTTTGTGTAATTTGGTTTACCCCAATAACCGAAGTTATTAAAACCGTTGTTGTATCCGTTTCCATAATATCCGTTGTTCCAACCGTTATTGTTCCAGCCATTATTGCCAAACCCATTGTTCCAACCATTATTCCCACACCCATTGTTCCAATTGTTTTGGTTATAATGACCGTATTGGTATGGTCGGTTATAATTATAACGCGACTGAATGCGCATGGTTTTTAAATTATATCGGCGATCCTGACGTTCTTGTTTTTCTTCTGCTTTTGCCTCTCTCCAATCGTACGCTTCATACGTGTCTTGAATTGTTGTGCTTTCAGTTGCTGTTAAATCGGACGCCTGTGTTGCGTATTTTTCAGCGCTATTACGCCAATTCGGATTTTGATCTGCATCCTGTGCAATAGCTGAAATTGATGACATCATGATCAGACCGCTTGCTATGTAACCTATTGTTTTCATAATCTCTATTTTTAGTTCTTTTTTATTTAATCGGAGAAGGTTTTTATGACCCCTACCTTTTGTTTTCGTTTTTCTTAGAAAGAATACTGCAAATCGTATGCCAAAACGGAGCGTATTTACCTCAAACGTTTTAGAGTTTAAAAGATTTAGGTGAATTTATTAACATTTCTATAACGACCCTACCTTTTCTTCAAAATTTTCGATTAAAAAGGAGGCTCTATTTTTTGTATTTTTGTAAGAATAAATGGAAAGGCAATGAGGAAAATTTTGATAAAAAACTGCAAACGTTTGTGTGGAATCTTAGAGGAAAATCACACACCTTTAAGGGGTGATCAGCTCGACCGTTTAGATGGAATAGACACTGCTTTTTTGGCAATTGAGGACGGTCGAATTGCTGCGTATGGCGCCATGAGTGATTTATCAGGTGTCACAGATTGGTCTGATCTTGAGGTGATTGATGCGGAAGGTAAATATGTGCTTCCCGCTTTTTGTGATTCGCATACCCACATTGTTTTTGCCAAAACTCGTGAAGAGGAATTTGTCGATCGGATTAAAGGCTTAACCTATGAGGAGATTGGAAAAAAAGGGGGTGGAATTTTAAACTCTGCACGAAGATTGGCCGAATTGTCAGAAGAAGAGTTGGTGGAATCTGCATTGAAACGTTTAGACGAAATAAAAGCTTACGGAACAGGTGCGGTTGAAATTAAAAGTGGTTACGGTCTTTCTGTTGAGGCAGAATTAAAAATGTTGCGGGTAATTAAAACCTTGAAAGAAAAATCTGACCTCACGATTAAGGCCACCTTTTTAGGAGCGCATGCTTTTCCGGTCGAATATAAAGATAATCAAGAGGCTTATATCGATTTAATCATTAATGAAATGTTGCCTGTTATCGTAGAAGAAAATTTAGCAGATTATATTGATGTGTTTTGTGAACGAAATTATTTTTCACCCGAACAGCTCGATCGAATTTTATCAGCCGGTGTGAAAGTTGGATTGAAGCCAAAAATTCATGTGAATCAATTTTCCATTCTTGGTGGTGTTGGAATTGGTGTCAAGCACGGAGCGGTTTCAGTGGATCATTTGGAAGAGTTAGATGACAGTGATATCACTGTTTTAAGAAATTCGAAAACAATCGCTACGGCTTTACCCAGTTGTTCTTTTTTCCTGAACATTCCTTATTCTCCGGTTAAAAAAATGATCGATAATAATGTGGCGGTGGCCTTGGCAACTGATTTTAATCCAGGCTCTACCCCGAGCGGAAATATGCAATTGGTAAATTCTTTGGGTTGTATAAAAATGCGTCTGACACCACACCAAGCTTTTAATGCAACGACGATTAATGGCGCTTACGCAATGGAACTTGGAAAAGAATTAGGATCAATTACCTTGGGTAAAAAAGCCAATCTCATCATTACGAAAGAAATGCCTTCTTTTGACTATATGGCTTATTCTTTTGGAGAAAATTGTGTTGAGCAAGTGCTCTTGTTTAAATGAAACGGTTCATTCAACTTATTGTAGCCGTTGCGTTTGGAATTATTTTACTCGAAATAATGGTTTTGTCGCAAAAGCATAATTGGTTCGAATTTACCACCATGCGCATTATGAGTTTGGCCAGTTTGGCCGCTTTACTCTATATTTTTATCTTTGAAAGGAAACAAAAATCAAAGTAATTGTTAAGTTGATCTTATCAAATCATCCTCCTCTTCTTGCTGCTATTTAATACTAAGATAATCCATTCGGTGCTCCTTCTAATAGATGCCCATACGATCTTTGCGGCAAAAAAACTATGGAATTATTTATGTTGAGTTTTGCTGCTCTGTTTTCTGTGATCAATCCTTTGGGAACAGTTCCGATCTTTGTTGGACTGACTAAGGAGAATACAAAACACGAGCGATCGGGGATTGCGTTTTGGACGTCCTTCAACGTTCTAAGTATTTTGATTCTTTCCTTTTTTGTGGGAAAATACCTACTTTTATTTTTCGGTATTAGTTTGCCTGCACTAAAAATGGCAGGCGGATTAATTATTACTTCTTCTGGTTTTGCCTTATTAACTGGAAAATATTCAGAACATAAAGGGATGAAAAAAAGGGAAAAAGATGACGCCTTTAATCGCTCTGAAGTGTCCTTAACTCCTCTGGCAATTCCTATGCTGGCTGGCCCAGGAACAATATCTTTGCTCATTTCGTATCATCAAGAATTTCAATTCCTCACCGATCGGATGATTATTTTAGGGGCTATTCTTTTTACTGCTGTTTTAATTTACGCTGTGCTTAAAAGTGCCTTTATGATCGTCAAATTATTAGGTGCATCTGGTATTAATGCGCTGTCGCGTATCATTGGTTTCATTGTTATCGCAATCGGTATTGAATATTTTATTGCGGGTGTAACTGCGGTTGTCCAGTCTTTTCTAATTCCAGTTTTACCTTAATCATTGGTTGACGCTGAATTGTTTTTTGTTTAGTCAAGGGGTTGGAATAGTTCTTGCTAATGCTTAGTTTTAATGTTTAAAACTGAAATTATGACGCGAATCATTTTCTTTCTATTTTTTGCCTTATTTGGCATGCAAACTTATGCAGCCAATAAGACCTGGACGTGCATCAATAAAAATGGAGAAACCATGTTTAGAACTGAAGCAATTCATGTTTCAGAATTTAAAAATGGCTTGGCAAAGGTCTATAAAAACACCTTGGTGGACAATGAATGGATAACAGGGTATGGTTATATCAATACAAAAGGCGAAGTTGTCATTCCTTGCTCACTTAAAAAAGCCAATGATTTTAATGCGGATGTTACTTTTGTGCAATTTGAAGGCGAAGATTTTTACACCTTAATCGATAAAAATGGCAATCGCATTCCATGCAAAAAATATGATGATGTCAAAAACTTTTATCCCGATAGTCAATCGTTGTGCGCGGTTTATGAGGATGGGAAAATAGGCTTTATCAATACACAAGGTTTTGAAGTTATTCCTTGTATTTATTTAGGATCAAGTGTATTTTCAAATGGACTAGCATCTGTTTGCCTTGCAAGTTCAGAAAAAGGGGAATATGGGTTTATTAACGAAAAGGGAGAGGTTGTGATTCCGCTTAAATTTATCCAAACAGGAACGAGTAGTTTTTCAAATGGATTGGCGCGGGCTTCTGTGGGGGGTAAAACGGTTTTAATTGATACGATCGGAAAAGTTGTTTTTAAAACGGATAAGGGCAACATTCAAGGCCATAATTTCGGTTTAGTTGAAGTCATTACAAAACCCAATCGAAAAGGGTGGGGATGGGTTAATTTCAAGGACGAATTTGTGATTCAACCGACCTATGATTATGCGGTTAATTTTAATGAAGATGGATATGCGATTGTTGAGCGAGATGGATTAAAAGGCGCAATTGACACAACAGGCAAGGTTGTCATTCCATTGCGTTATGAAACCGTGTATTGTGACATTTCAAAAGATGGCTTTTTTGCAGGTGTCTATCCGAGCAAAGGGGCCGTTTCAATGGCTAATGCAGCAAAGGATTATTTTGACAAGGACCTCAATCTATTATCCTTGGAGGATGTGAAATATTTAACTGCCGCAAATGGAGGGGATTATCTTCTCTTTTCAACAAATACCGGTCGAATTGGTTATATGAATCGCGCTTTTGAAATTGTCATACCTGGGCAATACAGCAGAGCCTATCAGTTTAGTGAGGGGTTTGCTTGGGTGCAGGATTAGGGTCTTTCTCGTGAAGCGAAATTCAACTGTATTTTTGAAAAGGTCTATGAAAAATCATGAAATTTAAGCAATAGACCTGTTAAAATTAACAAAATTGTCTTAACTATTTTATCCCTTTTCTGTAATGATTTGGAGCTTTTTCCGTTACTTTCGTAGCTCGTCCTCTAAAATGGCTCCTTTTGGAGTGTTTTTTGGGCTATAAATGGTTTAAAAAGTAAAGCAACGTGTCGATAGAAGTAAAAAACGCATTTAAATATTATGGAGAGCAAGCTGCTCTTAATGATGTTTCCTTCAAGATAAATTCGGGTGAAATTGTCGGTTTTTTAGGGCCAAACGGAGCTGGAAAGTCAACCATGATGAAGATCATAACCTGCTTTATCCCAAAGTCAGCTGGCTCTGTTGAGGTTTGCGGGTTGGATGTAGAGAAGGATTCAATCGCTGTGCGAAGAAAAGTGGGGTATTTGCCCGAACATAATCCGCTTTATTTGGATATGTATGTAAAGGAGTATTTGGGTTTCGTGGCCGGAATTTATGGGTTGAAAAACAAAAAAGAGCGTGTTGCTGAAATGATTCAAATGGTCGGTTTACAAAAGGAGCAGAACAAGAAAATTGGCGCTTTATCAAAAGGGTATCGTCAACGTGTAGGTTTGGCTCAGGCCATCATTCACGAGCCGGAGGTTCTTATTTTGGATGAGCCTACAAGTGGTTTAGACCCGAATCAATTGGTCGATATTCGACAGCTTATTTTAAATATTGGCAAAACAAAAACGGTCATGTTGTCCACACATATCATGCAAGAGGTTGAAGCCATTTGTGATCGTGTGATCATTGTTAAAGAAGGTAAAATTGTCGCGGATGATACGGCAAAACATATCCAACAAAAGGATGAGATCAAACAAACCGTTTTGGTCGAATTTGACCAAGAGGTTTCTAGAAATCAACTCCGTCAAATTGCTGGTGTGAAATCAGTGAAGCAAGTAGAGGGCAATAAATGGATTTTTACTGGTGAAGGCGATATTCGTCCTTCAATTGCCAAGTTCTCACAACAAAACAGTGTTCTCGTTCTCGCCATGTCTATTGCTGAAAAGTCAATGGAAGAAGTCTTTAAAGAATTGACAGGGAATTAATTCAGTACAATTTTTTTGCTTGTCGAACGGCCATTGCTTACATCTGTAATCCGCACGATAAACAGTCCAGCACTTTCATTTTGAAGATCCACAACCTGTGTTTTTTCAAGTTCATTAGGCTGTGCATCAAGTGAAGTAATGTAGACGAGTTCTCCCAAAGCATTTAGAATCTCTATGCTATATTGTCCCTCACTTAGGTTTGAAATCGTAATTGTGATTCCGTCGTTGGTTTGATTGGGAGTGATGTGCACCAAAGATTCAAAAGCGTAAGTCGGAATCGAACTATTGCAGATACCATTGCAAAATTGAATGGTATTATCGACCAAAAATTGAATCGAATTGATGTCAATTCCAGAAGCCTCACCATTCCACCATGTGGAGCTCGGAATGGAAGAGTTGTTAAATAAACTTCCTTCAACATAAATGTCACCTGCGTCTCCTTGATTGACACCGTTTTCCAAATCAAATTGACCATCTGCTTGCTCAATACTGTGTGCATAGTGTTCTTCGAATGTCATATTTTCTAAGGTGTTTGTGGTGGTAACTCCTTCGTCAATATGCCAAATAACCAGTCCACGTTCGACAGGGAATGCTGCATTTCCCATTGTGGAATTCTTGCAAGCTTCAATGATAAAATATTCATTAGGGTTTGAGGGATTGATATAGCGTGCCACAAGTTTACCGTCTTGCGGTAACGCATAGGTCGTATTAGGTAAAATGTCAACGACCTGTGACCAACCCGTTTTCACGAAAAATGGTCCACCAATCGGTTCCACTTCCCCAGCAACTTGATTCCCACTCATAACGGAATAAAAACCTGTTCCGTAAGATGAGCCATCATAATCATACGTATCCGGAAATCCCCAAGCCGCATGTCCAATTTCATGTGCAATTACAAAAAGCCGAACAAGGGTAGGGTCCCAAGGACTTGTTAATGCTTGTGAAGTAAACGCACGGACGGCAACACCGTTTGGTGCTGTCCATGTTCCACCAGGCAAATAATGCGTTCCTCCCGAACCTGCAACCCATGCCGTGGTCACGACATTGACGGATAAAAAAGTGCCCTCAAATCCCGGACGGGTACTTAAACTCAATTCGTCCCAATCATAATCTGGATTTTGTGCGACGACAGAGTCTAATGCGTCTGTTAATAGATCATATACAACTGTCCACGGTTGTTCGGCATACCACGCTGCCGTTTCGGGCGCTTGGTAATACCCAAATATTTCGTGGCTAAGTGAAATTGAATCGCGGCTTTGTTGTAGATAATAGTTACGTAAAGAGCTTGGCACGAGTGCTTCCGTATATGAAATACCGTTAATCAAACTATCGACGCGGTCAAGAGGCAAATCCTCCGGATCATCAGCAAAATCAACCAATAAAACAAGACCTCTTAATTCAACTTGCCCAAAGCTTGGGTTCAAATTTGCAAATGAGAATAATAAAATAGAAAGTAAGAGAAGGTGTGACTTTACCATAGTAAATCGAGTTTTCAATTAAACTAAGGTAATAAATTTTTTAAATAAAAGTGATTTCTAGCTTATTCGAACCCTACCGTAGAAAAAGGGTCAAACTCATTGATTACATTCAATTCTTTAACCGTTTGATTCTCCACACGAACAGTGCGCGAGGGAAATTGTTCCATGATGGAAATATCATGTGTCGCCATTAAAACAGAGGTTCCTTCTTTGGCGATCGCTAATAAAACGCTCATTATTTCACGTGACGTTTCAGGATCAAGATTTCCCGTAGGTTCATCTGCCAAAATAAACGCTGGTTTATTCAGTAGGGCCCTCGCAATTGAAACGCGTTGTTGTTCTCCTCCTGAAAGTTGATTCGGCATTTTATCGCCCTTATGATCCAATCCAACTAAACTGAGTACTTCTTCCGAACGCTGTTGGATTTCTTTTTTGTTTTTCCATCCTGTTGCGCGCATCACAAAAGCAAGGTTCGCAGAAATGGTTCGATCAGATAAGAGCTGGAAGTCCTGAAAAACAATCCCTAATTGTCGACGTAAATAAGGGACGTCCTTACGCTGTAACTCATGGAGTTTATAATCCGCAATTTTGCCTTCTCCAGCATCCATGATCAATTCACCATAAAGCGTTTTTAACAAGCTACTTTTGCCCGATCCTGTCTTTCCAATCAAATAAACAAACTCACCCTTCTCAAGGTGAAGATTTACATCCTTTAATACGACGGTTCCTCCTTGACTGATTTGTCCGTTCTTAATCCAAAAAATACTGTTTTCGGTTTCCATGCGCTACGCTTATCAATTTTATGTCGAATCGGTCGATTCTTCTCTCAAAATTACACATTATCTACTGAATATTCAACACCAACTCGAGGTTATTGTGCTAACATGTCAAGCGATATGACGTGGTTGTTTGTAACCAGACCTTGGCGGTAGCGTTATCTGAAAGGAATGGAAACGTGATCGCAATAGAATGAACACTTCTAAATCCACTTATCTTAACAGGATTACGTTTATAACTTTAAAAAAAAACAAGAAGAAAGACGCGCTTATGAGTTAATTTTACGAGTTTATAGAGCTGCCTCGTGTGAGCTGTAAAAGTTAAAATAAATATGCTAAAAGCGATTTTTATCCTATTGTTGTTTGTCAGTACGACTGTTTTTTCGCAAGGTTCGGAGAAGTATGAATCGATCTATGCGCGCTTCTATACGGCGGAAGATTTATTCGAAAAAGCAAAATACAGTGCTGCAGAAGAAGAATTTAATCTTTTTATTGAGGAGTTGGATAATCCAACAGATCCCCTTTATATTAAAGCCAAATATTACGGAGCGATAAGTGCTTTGCGCTTGTATCATGCAGATGCTGAAAAATTATTGTTGGATTTCTTGATGGAATATCCGGAAAGCAACAATCGACAAGAAGTATACCTCGAGTTGGGTAATTATTATTACCAAAAGAAGAAATACAAGGAAACCTTGCAATGGCTCGAAAAAATAGATGTTTATGACTTAACGGCGGAACAGAAAGATGAGTATTATTTCAAAATTGGGTATTCTTATTTCCGCGAAGATAAGCTGAAAAAGGCACGTGACGCTTTCTACGAAGTGATCAACAAAGAGGGACAATATCAGGCCCCAGCACTTTATTATTATTCACACATTGCCTATACGGAAAAGAGCTATCAAACCGCTCTTGAAGGATTTACAAAATTAAAATCAGATCCTAATTTCAAAGAGGTTGTCCCTTATTATATTGCCCAAATTTATTATCTACAAGGTAAGTACGAAATGTTATTGGAATATGCTCCTAATGTGGTCGATTCAACTAATCCGAAGAATGCGGTAGGAATGGCGCATTTAATTGGTGATGCCTTTTATAAGATCGGTAAATATGACGAAGCGGTGCCATTTTTGGAAGAATACAATAAGAAAAGTGCCACAACTCGGGACGAAGATTATCAATTAGGTTTTGCCTATTATAAAAGTGGACAATGTGATCGTGCTATAATACTTTTTGATAAAGTTGCAAAAGTGAAGGATGAACTCGGGCAAATTTCGCTTTACCATATGGGTGAATGTTATATTAAGATGGAAGAGTATGTTTATGCCAGAAATGCATTCGAACAAGCTTCTGTTTTACCATTCGATCCGGCAGTTGAAGAGGATGCTTTATACAATTATGCCGTACTTTCTTATAAGATTGATTATAATCCTTTTGATGAGGCCGTTGAAGCACTGAATTTATACTTGGAGCGTTATCCGAAATCGCCGCGGAATCAAGACGTATATCAATACTTGGTGAATGTCTATACAACCATGAAAAATTATAAATCCGCAATTGAATCGATTGATCGAATCGAGAATAAGGATTTTAAAATGAAAAATGCGTATCAAATCATGGCCTATAATTATGGCGTGGAGCAATTTGAAAATGGTGAAATGGCCGCTGCGATTGAAACGTTTAAATTGGTGAAACGTTATCCGATTGATCCGAAATTGAATGCTAAAAGTATTTATTGGATGGCTGAGGCAGAATTTAATTTAGCAAATTATCCTTCGGCGATTGAGCGTTACCGCGCTTTCCTTGAAGAGCCAGGTTCTTATAATTTACTCGATCACAATGATGCCTATTATAATATCGGTTATTGCTATTTTAAAATACAAGATTATACGAATGCAGTGACGAATTTCAGGACATTCACACAAGACGAAACGGAAATCCACAAAGAAAAATTAACGGATGCTTATCTGCGTATCGGCGATTGCTATTTTGTCTATAAACAAGATTCTACGATCTTGCCTGATGATAATAATGCGATTCTATTTTATCAGAAAGCAATTGCTTCTGGTGGTGGTCAAACAGATTATGCAAAATATCAAATTGGACTTTCATATGGTTTTATGAAACGTTATGCCGATAAAGCTTCAATTATGTTGGATTTGGTGAATAATCATTCCAAATCAATCCTTGCTGTGCCAGCATTATACGAAGTAGGTGAGTCGTACCGATTAATGACCGCGTCGGATGACCCTTCTCAGCGAACAAAAGCGTTGAAATATTATAACCAATTAATTAATGACCACCCTAGCCATCCAAAAGTGGTGGATGCGATCTATCAAATTGGTATGCTACACTTCATTGCGAAAGAATATTCACTCGCTGAAAAACAATTTTTGCGCATCATTGATGAGTTTCAAAATTCTAAAAATGAAACGGGAGCACTTGAGCGTTTACAGGAAATTTATACAGCCTTAAATCAACCCGAAAAGTATTTTGCACTTCTCGACCGATTAGGCAGAACAATTGGTGATGAAGATCGTGACAATTTCATGTATGACGCTGCATATAAGGCGTATGAAGATTCAACCTTCGCCTCCGCAGCAACTTCATTCGAAAAATATTTATCTTCGTTCGCACATCCACGGCAAGAAATAAATGCACTTTATTTTTTGTCTTATTCTTATCATCAAATTGGGGATGAAAATAAGCGAATTCAAACGCTTAAAAAATTGTTGACCAAACCAACGAATCAATACACCGAATTGGCTGCGGCACTCGCTGCAAAGGATGAATATGATGCTAAAAATTATGCAAAAGCGATCGAGTATTATCAAGTTTTAGAAAACACGGCTTCCTATCCTGAAAATAAACTGAAGGCAGAGATTGGTTTGATGCGTGCTTACACATTCGAGGATGATTTTGGGGCGGCAAAGGTTTACGCAAAACGCGTTATGGTGGATCCTTTGGCGCTAGACAATGTTGTGATTGAGGCGCATTATGTGGTTGGAAAGGCCGAGTTTGAAGTCAATAATTATGATGCTGCAATGACCGAGTTTAGGGAGGTTTCTGCTAAAACTTCTGCCGCCATTGGAGCGGAAGCTCATTATTATATTGCACTCATTTATCATTTGCGCGAAGAGTATAAAAAATCAGAAGAAGAAGTACGTTTTCTTATGAAAAACAAAGCGGGCTATGATTACTGGAAAGCAAAAGCCCTGATTTTGCAAGCGAAAAATTCGATTGGCTTAGATGATTATGTGCAGGCAGAGTACACTATTAATAGTGTATTAAATGGATATAAAAATGAAACAGATGGCATTATAACAGATGCGAATGTGGTTTTAGAAGTCATCTTGGCGCATAAAAATCAAGGAAAAGATCTAGGTCCAGATGTGGACAATACAATTGAAATTGGTAACGGAAATGGAGAATAAGATGAACATAAAAGCGATATTATTTCTGCTGACCTGCATGATGGGGGGTATGACTTATGGCCAGGTAATCTACGAGAAGATTTCGAAGGCAGAGCGTCCAATTTCTCCGTCTTATCGGATCACCGAAAAACCGGAAATTATTGACACGGTCGTACCAATTCCGAACATCACTTATCCTTTGCTTTCGCGAAATATGCGAACAGAAATCTCGATTGAGCAAATTGATGCAGCAAAGATTCGTATCGTGGAGCCGCTTCAGAAATTGTACCCCGGGTACGTTAAATTGGGAATCGGTAATTATTATAATCCTTTGGGTGAAATCTATTATAATTCGGTTCGGAATAGACGCTCAAGTTATGGTGCACACCTAAAGCATAATTCGGCTTTTAAAGGTATTCAAGGGTATGCACCAAGTACCTTTGACAATACAACAGGGCATCTTTTTGGTGAGTTTTTTACCTCTCGCTATAAAATAGAGACGGACCTCAATTATTTAAACAACGGGTATCATTTTTACGGTCTTCAAGATACATTGGACCTCTTGCCAAAGGATACATTAAAGAACCGTGTTCAAGGGATGGATGGAACATTTAAATTTTCAAACTTTACCACTCGCGATAGTGCCAAGGTTTTGTATACCATCTATACAAGTTACGGCTATTTCCATGAGTTTGATCCTGAAAAAGTCGATAAGAATGCCAAAAGTTCAACCTTTGATATTGGAACGAGTTTGGCCTATAAATTAAAAATGAATGTTTTTGCAGCTGATTTTAGTGTCAGATATAACAAATACAAATATGGAAATGAAAATCCTGATGTTCCGCTTGATGATTGGCACAACGACAACAATACAATTATCCGATTAAAGCCTTACATTTCAACTTATGGCGATAAGTGGAAGGTTGTATATGGGGTGGACTTAAACTTCGATATCTTGGCTGATAATGTGTTCAAGGTGATTCCTATTATTGAAGGAAAATATAGTCTATTTAATGATATGATTATTCCATACGCTGGGCTAGGGGGAGGTTTAAAACAGAATACGTTTAGATCCTTGAATCGCCAAAATGAGTTTATCTTGTCTGCGATAGATCTAAAAAACACGAAGGAGTTTAAGGTATATGGAGGTATTAAAGGAACGCTCTCTAAAAAACTTTCCTTTAATGTGCAAGCGTATTCAGCGACATATACGGACATGGCACTTTTTGTAAACGATACAGCGGTTTCGGATTTTTATCGCTTTGATGTGGTTTATGATAAGGTAACAGCCTTAGGAATAACAGGAAGTGTTTCTTATCAAGCAGCTGAAAAGTTGAAGATTGATGGAATTGTAACGTACAATAATTATGATGCGGCCACTGAACTTTTCGCATGGAATTTGCCAGCGTTGGACATAAAGTTGAGAGGTAATTATAATTTGTACGATAAAATTTACATTAAAACAGATTTAACTTTAATGGCTGGAAGAAAAAGTCCTGAAGGTTTATTTTTAGCTGCTCCTGTAGATGAGGATTTTGAATTGGGATTTTTAGCAGATGCAAACCTTCATTTAGAATATCGTTACAGTAATCGTTTATCGGTGTTTTTACAATTCAATAATTTAGCTGCCCAAAAGTATGCAAGATGGAACCGTTATCCTGTGCAAGGTTTTCAAGTACTCGGTGGTTTAACGTTTGCTTTTTAAGGGTCAAATGAGCATGGTTTAATTAAGCTTGTTCGAATTGGGAATAATTTTTGCTAACTTCATCCTATGCGGATACTGATTATTGGGTGGTGTATTATCGGATGGTTCTCGAGTTCTTTCGGTCAATCGAGTGATTTTTTGAAACTGGATTCGATTATGGGGCGTTATTCCGAATTTTCGGTCGATAATTTTGGGCGCGTTTATTTGTGTAAAAATGACGTAATATCCCTCCACTATAAATTGAATGACACCATCTACACGGCATCTTTAAAATCCTTTCGTCCGCGATCATTAGAAAGTACTAAATCCTTTCGAACGCTTGTTTTCGATCCGGATCGATCTCTTGTCCATTTTTATGACAATACCTTGACAGATATTAACGGTGAAATTAACCTCGTAAACGCAGAGATTCAACAACCTATATTGGTGTGTGAATCATTTGCTGGTAATAATTTTTGGGTATTAGATGGCGGTTTAATGCGACTGGTAAAGTTGAATCAGGAATTGTCAATTGTGTCTCAAACCGAAAATTTGGTTTCACTCTTTGATAGCAATCAAGAACCATGTCAGATGCTTGAGCAAAATGATTTTTTATACATTTTATTACCAGGTAAAGGTGTCGCTATATTTGATGTATTTGGTACTTTTGTCAAGATCTATCCAACCCAAGCAAGGCGCATTGGTGTGCTCAATAACTATCTTCTACTCCTGCATGAGAATCATGTTGAAGCAATTGATAATAATGGTTTCCGTGCTTCGTCTTTCACTTATACTGTTCCTCCCGGGGTTAAACGCTTTATGTTTTCAAATAATAAAGCTTATTTTTTAGTTGAGGATAAACTTTTAATCGGTCATTATCCAAAGGCAAGGAATTAATCGCGCTATTTCCTTGCAATTACCTTTTGTTTTGGCTCAAATAATAATTCATCACTGTATATCATCAAACTGCATCACGCCATTCAGGGTATTTCTTTATATTTGTCTTTCGGTTGAATGGCATTGAAGTTGATTTCGATTTCTTGAATGTAATTTAGATCGCACATTTGGAAAAAATTAACGCATGAAAAAAAT
>Ga0222668_1000590_pt1 | contig 21417 bp, 17 predicted proteins | sample AntAcemetagen728_FD_179823 | JGI IMG/M metagenome (GOLD analysis project Ga0222668, IMG submission 179823) | Saline water microbial communities from Ace Lake, Antarctica - #728 | ecosystem: Environmental > Aquatic > Non-marine Saline and Alkaline > Saline | place: Antarctica: Ace Lake... | reverse complement strand
AAATAAAATAAAATTTATAAATACTGTTTTAAAATAAATACTGTTTTAAAAATGATCAAAAAAATTATATTTATAAATATAATTTCTTATATAATTATATAATAAATTATGACATTATTAATTAATATATTAATTATAGTAATTGTAGCGGTTGTAGTTATAGTCATATTAAATCATTTCTTTTTTCAAAGTAATATTTTATACGATAAATTAATAAAAGCACAGACCGTAAAGGGAGATGGAATTGGTGGTACTGGACCAGTTTATCCATTGAAAACAAACAATCCCACCGTTTTAGGCTCAGGTATTAGTGGAACATTTATTCCGCATTCTCAAATGCCAGTAAATAATTCTAATAATTTTATGTTTTCTGTATGGTTTTTTATCGATAATTATACATCTAATTTAGGCAAATATAAGAAGGTTGCTAGTATTATTGGATTAAATGATTCTTCGCCCCAAGGATATGCCTCAAGTTTAGATGTTGCTCTAGACCAATATCAAAATAATTTAATAATTGGAATTAATACAAGTTCAACAGGAAGTAATACAAGTACAGCATCGACAGCATCTTCTGGGCAATTTCTTTTATACGAAATAGAAAATATTCCATTACAAAAATGGAATTGTCTAATAATTAGTGTTAATGATCGCACCATGGATGTTTATTTAGAAGGAAAATTAATAAATTCATTCATTCTACAAAATTTTTATAAGTCGTTTACAAATGAAAATATATGGTTAGGAAACAATGACAAAAATTATTATGATGGATATTTAACCAGAGTGCGATATCAAGCATCAAGTGTAAGCCCAGAAGAAGCATATTCAATTTATAAAGAAGGAATTAATTCTAATTTAATGGGCAATTTCCTAAATAAATATAAATTAAAAGTTGGATTTTACGAATATGATACTGAAAAAGCCCATTTTGTTATATAAAAATTGTATTTAAAGTTATCTAATAAAAAGTATATTTAAAGTTATCTAATAAATATAATTTTAAATATAATTTTAAATTTATATATGTTATATATATTATAAATGGATTTAACATACAGTTCAAAAGAATTTCTTTCAGGAACTAAAGATTTTTTAGATAGTAATAGTTTTGTGGCTAAAATAAGTTTTGTTCTTTTAATAATTATCTGTTTTGTGATAATATTTAATGTAGGTTATTGGGTTATATCTTTGGTTTTATCTCCTTCAAAAACACCTCTTTTGGTAGATGGTATGGTTGACGCTAAAGTACCATTATCAATTCCTCAAGCAATGAATCAAAAAAACGCAAAACCAATTTATAGAAGTAACGATCAATATAACGGACTAGAATTTACATGGTCTACATGGTTTTATATTAATGATCCAACCTATCGTTCAGAGCAAAATACTAAAAATATTTTTGTAAAAGGCAATAAAGGAAATAACACTTCCCAAAACCAACCTTTTGCTACTAATTGTCCTGGAGTATATCTTTATAGCGAAAATTCAAATAACCCCAACAATTATTCATTGAATGGTGTTAATAATTTAACAATGCAATTAAATATTAGGATGGATATTTTTCCATATCAAGATCCGATCGATCTAACTACCAAATATAATCAAGAAATTACAATACAAGACATACCTATTAAAAAGTGGGTTAACTTAATTATCAGATGTAATTCTCAAAATATAGTAGATGTCTTTATTAATAGTACATTAGTACAGCGTGCAAAATTATACAATACCGTTAAACAAAATTATGATAATGTATATGTAGCTCAAAATGGAGGATTTGATGGATTTATCTCTAATTTAAAATATTATAATTATAGTATTGGAACATTTGAAATTGATCAAATAGTGAGTGGAGGACCTAACTTAAAAATAGATAAAGATACTAATCTGAAAGAATCAAATCCCTATTATTTATCAACAAAATGGTTATTTAACGAGTCATCGCCTCCACCTTCTCAATCATGGGTACCCCCATCTACATAAACAAAAACGGACATAATTTAATAAATTATAGGATCAATTATAGGATCAATTATATGAATAATATTATTCATATTATTTAATATAATATAATTAATATAATGAGTTTTGAGGTTACGTGTTATTTTATATTAACAAAAAAGAAAATCGATTCTTCAACATATGGAGATATTAGTGGTCCTTTTTCTAAAACGGAAATTAATAGTATGGGATTACCTTTACCGTTGTCAGACAGTATAATAATAGATATCACAACAAAATCTCATGTGATTGGTTTACCAAAGATAAATATGAATATGATTTCAAAAAATCGTATTTTTTTTTATATGGCAACATATAATATTGGTGCTCTATTATCAATCAAGCCATATATAAGTATTGCCGGCAATGATACAGGTGAAGGCGCACATGAAGTTTGCATTGATCCTGCTAATCGAAAAAAATTAGCACTATTGCATAATTCTAACCGTACAAATCCTTTAACCAGTAATGAAAAAACAGCGATATTATCACGGGGCAATATACATCCTTATAGACATTGTATTTTTAGAATATAATTTTTCCCCATAATATTTAGCCATAAAGATCCAGGTTTGAAAAATATATGATAAAAAAAAATTTGAAAAATATATTTTATAAATATAGTCGGTATTTCCGCTATACTGAAGAAAATGACTGATAACGCTAATATAGTCGGTATTTCCGCTATACTGAACGGCTTTCTATGTGCGGGAATTTCACCGCCCCAAACATCGGAAAGTTTAATGGAATTATTTGAAGGACTTGGGAGTAAAGATGAAATTATTCAATGGTTTCAAGAAGGGCGGATTAAATGGGTACAAGGTTGTAGTGATAGTACTCACGATGATATATATCAAGCTAATATGAACACGGCTATACTAAAATATCTAAATCGTTAGTTCCAAATAAAATAGTTCCAAATAAAATAATATATATATAATTTAATAGTAATGGATTTACCAAAATTCATGACAACACACGTTCCATTAATAATATTAATTGTAATCACGATTTTAACAAGTATTGCTATTTTTTCATATTTAGGGGTTTCATTTAAATCTAATAATGTTTCCGTATTAAAACGCGCAGCATTAGTAGAAACAAGATAAAATAAATTACTATAAGAAATATTTTAATATTAAATTATTTTTAATATAAAATTGATATAAAATTTATATTAATAATATCTTATATAATTAATACAAAATGATTATTCCTATTAAATGTTTTACATGCGGAAAAGTATTAGCTGATAAATATCGGTTTTACAGTGCAGAAGTAAAAAAAATAAAAATAACAAAAAATTTAGATATAAAAAAAATTAATTATTTGACAAATGAAATAACCGATAAAACACCAGAAGGAGAAGTAATGGACAAATTAGGTTTAAACAAATATTGCTGTCGGCGTCATATGTTAACTCATGTTGATATTAATTAAAACATGTATATGAAATTATTAATTATGATTTTTAATATAAGATTTTTAATTATGATTTTTAATTATAATTTTTATAATATTTTTAATTATGATTTTTAATATAAGATTTTTTTTAAATATATTATTATATTAAAGAAATGAATAAAACATCAAAAAAGAATATAACATTTAAAAGGAATAGAAAATCTCATAAAAACAAATCACATCATATAAAAAAATACAGAAAAACACATAATACTAGACATCGAATTCATAAATCAGTTGGACATCATAAATACCATAAACATCATAAAAATCATAAGAGCCATAAACATATGAAAGGTGGAGCTGCGTTATTTTTTAATCAACCGTCCGCAACGTCGTCGTCAAATAGCGTTTCATATAATATAGGTGGCCCAAAAGGATCTGCTAGAGATACATATGTTAAACATACAGATAGGCCGAGTGGTCCAGTAAGTTACATAAATTTTTCACCCAAACCAATCACAGATGTCATATGGAGAGTTCAATCTGGAATAACTAATTTTGTAAAAGATATATTAGGACAACCAAAACTACTTCCCCCCGATCCAACTAAACAACCAATCGGGGAAACTAGTAATAAATATACGCCAACACAAGTCACAAGTCAACAATTAAATACTACAAAAAATGCTATCTTAAATAAATTTAAATAGATTTTAATTAATTTAAAAAGATTTTAAAAAATTTAAATAGATTTTAATAACTTTTCATTATAATATTTTTTATATTTACAAATATTATAATACTATGAAATATGTCAAAGACTTTAGAAATCTATGTACTCCGGCTTCCGTATATTTAGCTATTAATGTTGTTATATTTGTTGTTATTGCTGTACAAAATTTCGGCAATACAAAGCAATATTGTGTTGGCCAATACAAATGCAATGTTCCAAATACTTTCGTAATGTTCTTATTTAAGGCAGTATATATCCTATTCTGGACCTTTCTCCTTAATGCGGTTTGTAAGGCTGGATATAGAGAGGTCTCGTGGTTCTTAGTCCTTCTTCCGATAATTCTTATGTTCGTAATTTTAGGAATGGTCCTAATAAATATGGGAGCACACAGAGTGATCGAAGGATATAGGGAAGGTAAAGATGACGACCCTAACGCAGGCTCTAGCCCTGATCCTGCGACTACCGGAGGATTTAAATGTGAGAAGGGAGTCGGGGGATGTGTTAAGTATGATGCTAATCAAAGGTCAAAAATGTCAAAAGAATTATGTGATTGCATAGATGGAACTTATAACCAAGATTTCAATCAATGTAAACATGCTAATAACGGTTATTGTGAGTAGCCTCTTCCTGGTAAGAAACTAAAGCATGATACTGACATAAATTATAATGCCCTTTCGAATAAATTTAAATTAGATTTATTAACTCTCCATTTAATGAATTCTATTTATATATAAAATTCATTAAACTTAAAAATTATACTATATTATAGTATATTAAAAAATGGAAAATTTGGAAGAAGTTGTCAAGAAAGAAATAGAGGAAGGCGAAGAAGAAAAAACGGGAAGTATGAATAATGAATCATCAAGAAAAAAAAAAACAGGGAATAAGAATAATGGATCCCTCACTATAGAAAACCAAGAAGTAATCTGGAATATTATTGACCATTATTTCAAAGATAATCCCAATGTTTTAATAAAACATCATTTAGATTCATTCAATCAATTCTTTAATCGAGATATTAAAAATGTTTTCAGAGAGAAAAACCCAATTACCATTTTAAAAGAATTCGATGAAGAGGTCAATGATTATACATTACAAGCCAAAATGTATTTCGCAGGCCGAGATGGCTCAAAAATACATTATGGAAAACCAGTAATTTTCGACGAAGACCGGCAACATTTCATGTTCCCCAATGAAGCCCGCCTTCGAAACATGTCATATGGCATAACAATTCATATTGATATTGACGTTGAGTATAAAATGATTTCCGCAGATAAAACTGTTACAACATCATCTATTACTTTAGAAAACGTCTATTTAGGAAGATTTCCCATTATGTTAAATAGCGATTTATGTATTCTTAATACGCTTAATCCCATGACCAAATTTAATATGGGCGAATGCCGCAATGATCTAGGAGGATATTTCATTATAGATGGAAAAGAAAAGGTCATTGTCTCCCAAGAAAAGTTCGCCGATAATATGTTATATGTGAGAGATAAATATAATGAATTATATAGTCATAGTGCCGATATCCGCAGTGTAAGTGAAGACGCATCAAAACCTATCCGGACTTTCAGCATACGAATTGTTTCTCCGTCAGCCACAACAACCAATAATCAAATCGTTGTAAATGTCCCCAATGTTCGAAAACCTGTTCCTCTATTCATTTTGATGCGGGCATTAGGTATTGAGAGCGATAAAGCCATAATTGAACATTGTCTTCTTGATCTTGAAAAAAACAGTGATTATATAAATCTTTTTATTCCATCTGTCCACAATGCCGGAAGAGTATTCAACCAAATTACCGCACTCAAATATATTGCAACATTTACAAAAGGCAAAACCATCCCCCACGTACTTTATATATTAATGGACTATTTACTCCCACATATTGGTGAACTAAACTTCCGAAATAAAGCTTTTTTCATTGGACATATGGTATTCGATTTATTAAAAGTATATCGGGGCGTAAAACCGCCAACCGACAGAGATAGTTTCAATTTTAAACGAGTAGAATTACCAGGAAGCTTAATATATGATCTATTTAAAGAATATTATACTCTTCAACAAAAACACGTATTCCAAAAAATCGACAAAGAATACTATTATAAACAAGGAATTTACAAAACCAATTTTACAAATTTAATAGAAAATAATGTAAATGATATATTTCGAGAGAAAATTCTTGAAGCAGGATTCAAAAAAGCATTTAAAGGAAATTGGGGTGCAGAAGCACATACAAAACGCCCGGGGGCTGTCCAAGGATTAAACAGATTAAGTTTTAATTCATTTTTATCACATTTACGAAAAATCAATTTGCCCCTGGATTCAAGTGCAAAAGTGGTTGGACCCCGCCTCCTTCATAGTAGTCAGTGGGGTATAATAGATCCCGTCGATACACCTGATGGTGGAAATGTTGGATTACATAAACATATGGCTATTAGTGCCACAATTACCAGTGGATGTTCAGCAAAACCACTTATTGAGCTATTAAGAAATCAAGGAAAAATAGAACTATTAACGGAAGCCAATGTTGGGTATATTGCAAATGCCACCAAAATATTTGTTAATGGTGCATGGATAGGGATAACGACAAATTGCGTTGAAGTATTAAAATTAATGAAGATTTATAGGAGAAATGGCTTAATTCCTGTTTTTACCAGTATAAGTTGGGATATTAATCAAAATCTTATAAATTTCTATACTGATGCTGGACGTCTTTGTAGACCGGTTTTTTATGTTAGTGAAATGACAGCAAGTTATCGAAATCCATATATTTATAAACGATTAACAGATAATGACTATCAGTGGACAAATTTAATCGTGGGATTTAATCCTTTAAAAGATGAGAAACTGGTAAGAAATCTCAATGATTGCAATATTTATGAAAAAATTGACGATTTATATGATGTTAAAGATATCGAAACCCTTATGCAAAATCAAGGAATTATCGAATATATTGATACAGCAGAAACCGAAAGTAGCCTAATAGCTATTTCACATAATCAAATCCAAAAATTTACCACGAATTTAGAAATACATCCATCTTTAATATTGGGAATCATGGGAAATCAAGTAGTTTTTCCAGAAAACAATCAATTACCTAGAAATCTTTTCTGTTGTGGGCAGAGTAAACAAGCCGTCAGCATATATCATAGTAATTATTATAATAGAATCGATAAGATGGGGGTAATTTTAAATTATGGCAATATTCCACTTGTTAAAAGTAGATATTTAAAATATATTAATAATGAAGAACATCCGTATGGTTTTAATGCAATAGTAGCGATCGGATGTTATGGAGGATATAATGTTGAAGACAGTATTCTTTTTAATGAAGCAAGCGTAAAGAGGGGGATGTTCAGAACTACATATTTCAGTATGTATGAAACATATGAAGAAAGCAGTAAAGTAGGGAATAGTGTTATGGATTCAAAATTCGCCAATGTCGAAAGCGAACCAGTTATTGGATTAAAACCAGGATATGATTATAGTTCTCTTGATAAACATGGATTAATCAGAGAAAATACATTGATGGATGATAAAAAAATAGTTATCGGTAAAATAACTAATAATTTAGATAATCCTGGAACATATATGGACAATAGTATTGGCACAAAAAAAGGGCAAATGGGATATGTTGACAAAAGTTTTATTACAGAAGGCGACGAAGGATTTAGAATCGCTAAAATCCGAATTCGCGAAGAAAGAATTCCTGCTATAGGGGATAAATTCTGTAGTAGATGTGGGCAAAAGGGTACAATTGGACAAATTATACCTGAGGCCGATATGCCTTTTACAGAACACGGTATACGGCCAGATCTAATAATAAATCCACACGCATTACCGAGTCGTATGACTATTGGTCAATTGGTGGAAACATTGATGGGAAAAGCATGTGCCGAATACGGTGGGTTTGGTGATTGTACTGCTTTTGTAAACGAAGGAAGTCGACATGAAATATTTGGAAAACTATTAGCAGAAATCGGATATAAATCTGACGGTAATGAACTATTATATAATGGAGAAACAGGGGAACAATTAGAAAGTGAATTATTCATTGGGCCCTGTCATTATATGCGGTTGAAACATATGGTTAAAGATAAAATCAATTACAGAGCACAGGGACCAAGAACAGTATTAACGCGCCAAACAGTTCAGGGACGAGCGAATGATGGTGGTTTACGTATCGGCGAAATGGAACGCGACGGAGTAATTGGACACGGAGCATCCATGTTTTTAAAACAATCTATGATGGAGCGAGGAGACGATTATTATATTGCAATTTGTAATAAAACCGGAACATTGGCAGTATATAATAGCAATAATAATGTTTATATGAGTTTATTCTCAGACGGACCATTGAAATTTAGCGGAAATACTGTTGACAATTTAAATCTAGAAAATGTTACACAATTTGGACGCAGTTTTAGTATTGTTCGAGTACCTTATGCATTTAAATTATTGATGCAAGAATTGCAAGTAATGAATATTCAAATGAGAATAATTACTGAAGATAATGTGAGCCAATTTGATAGTATGGCATTTGGAAAAACCGTTAATATTGATTTTAATCAACTTCAAGAAACTAAGAAAAAGACACGTAAAAAATCGAGATCTAAGGAAGAAGAACCCGAAGAGGGCGTGGGTGACGGAGTTGATGAACAAGAATCCCAGACAGAAGAAGGGGTCGTAGGTGATGAATCCCCCACAGAAGAAGGGGGCGTGGGGGATGAATCCCCTACCGAAGAAGAAGACAATGAAACTGAAGAAGAGATGTTAAAATATTTAAATCCAGTAACAGTTGGTTCAATAATGAAAGCAAGACAAGAAGCCGAACTATATAAAGATGACAATAGCGAGGACGGAAGCGAAGACGAAGATAAAAAACCAGCATTAATAATAGGAGATTCTTTATCCGAAAAAGAATTAAACATTGACTCTCTAAACGACATCGATAATGTAAATAATGAAAATAATTTAGGAAACAATGCTAAAATAAAAATAGGTAACGTTATCGATACTGGTAATTTAGGAAATAAAGGTAACGATGGCGTCGAAGAAATTGTCTTGTCGAGTGAAATAATCGATAATAAAGATACATCAAAAAGTGATAATGTATTGATGCAGGTAGCAGACGAAGATTTAAAAATTGAGACATCTGATTCTCAAGATGATAGCCAAGATACGAAAGGAATAAAATTAATAGTATAAATGTATACTAATTTTATAAATAATTGATTTTTATTTTAAACTATTAAAAAATCATATAATAATATTATTATACATTAATACAATAATTAATGTCGACATTATTAGTTAACCAAATATATAAATCAAGAAAGTATATTTTAGAAATATTAAAAGATCGCGGATTTGATGTGTCTGAATATGATAATTTTACAATAGAAGAATTACACGGTATGATTCAAAATTCCCAACTGGATTTATTAGTCAGCAGTTCAAATAAAAAAGTGTATATTAAATATAATATTACAAAAACATTAAGACCAACTAATGTATACGATTTTATTGAAGATTTATTTAATATAGAAACTATTTTAAATAAAAATGATGATTTAATTATTATTAATAAAGACGAACCAAACGATACCATAATAAATACAATTAAAGATATTTGGTTAAAAGACAAAATGTATATCTCGATTATTAATATTCAACGACTACAATTTAACATATTAAAACATGAATTAGTACCAAAACATACAATCCTATCTTTAGAAGAAAAAAATTCATTGAAAGAAAAATATAATATAATTGACGATAAAATGTTGCCAAACATTTCATATTTTAGTCCAATATCGTTATTATTGGGAATTCGTCCAGGCGATATATGTAAAATTGATAGAAATAGTAAAACAGCAATAGATTCCACATTTTATAGAGTTTGTATTATCTAGTGCAATTGTGATATTATAATGTTTGTATTATCTAGTGCAATTGTGATATTATAATGTTTGTATTATCTAGTGCAATTGTGATATTATAATGTTTGTATAATAAAGTTTGTATTATATAGAATAAAATATTTATTTTATATAATAGTATATTAATTATGTCATTAAATTATTATCAATACGACAATACATATACTTCTGATTCTTGCAATAATATATTTAGTGTATCAAATCCACCGAAAGGCGATATAAAATACTGTAGTAATTATGCATTTAATAATAAATCGCCTTTTTTTATATTAACCGATTACGATAAAACAACAAATAATTCATCATGTATAATAAAAGATAACACAAAAACCAATGTCACCGATAAACAAATCAACAAATGGATAAATTCTTTAAAAAAATGCGATACGTTGGGATTATCTGATGTTTCAACTTGTTATGATATTTGTAATAGTAGTCATTATGGCGGATCAAATGGATATAGTATATATTTAAATCCAAGTTTAACAACTAATGGTAATTTACAATTAGAAGATGTATCTTTTGGGGAGTTTTCTATTGTTGAATTTACTAATATTTTTTCTACATTAGTGGAGAGTGATTTTCCTAAATTATCTGACGATTTTACAGCTTATAGAAAAGAATGGTATAATGATGTTAGTATTAATGATAAAAATCAAATATATCTTAAGAATGATGCAGAAAATAACAAGAGTGTAACATTATATGATAATCAATTATCAAAAGTCAGAAAAAATCTATATAACTTATACAATATTCAATCAAATATAGAAGCTCAACTATCTAAGTTTGATAATGAATATCAATATTATCAACAATATATAAAAATAGTTAATGAAAAATTAGAAAATAGTCAGAAATTTTTCAATAGTTTAATGAATAAAAATCAAGGCGCATTAGGAGCATTGGATGATAGTATATATAATACTAATTCTATTATTACAGATAATATCGTAATGGTAATAATAATATTAATATCTATATTTGTTTATTTTAAATATATTATTAATTAATAATATTTTTTCACTCTATACATTATATGAAATTCATGAATATGAAAAATATGAATATGAAAAATATTTGTTCATCTAAAAATATATTTTTAATAATTTTAATTGTCGGCGTTCTAGGATATATTATAAATAATATTTATAATCAGAAATATTATAAAAATACCGAATCATATTTAGATTCAAAATGTCTTATAAATAAAGATATACCAAGAGTTAATGAAAAAGTATTTCAATCAAATTCTGCAAAAGGTGGAATTAATAGTTACAAATGTAATTCTGAAACATATGGATCATCTCAATTAGCATTTTATATATATGATGGACAAGATGGACAAGCTGTATCATCAGTTGAAGATCTATTTGATATATCGACATCATCTTACGATACCAGTTGTATATCACATAGTACAGGATGGGATTTTTATACGAATAAGCCAGACACTGAACAATGTCAGTATTTTTCATTCAATCAACTACCAGACACTTATAATTCTATAAGTGGATCATTGTATATAAGTTGTGATTCAAATAATTCACCTGATATAAGTAATCTTAAATTTTTAGGCACAGGTGAATTTACACAAACAGGATATAACAAAATTAATTCTAATTTTAACAACTATATTACATATGCAAATCCATATTGTATAAATGATGAAACATCCAAATTACTATTGGATAAAACGAAACAATCTGTAGGCGATATCGAATCAGAAACAAAATTAAAAGATAAATTACAAACTATGAAAAATGTCGGACAGGATATGGGAAATTATATAACATCTATAAAAGATAATAATACGCAGCTATGGAAGAACTTCGATAATCCTTTAACTGATTATCTAATTGGAGATAATTTAACAGGTGAAGATTATAGTGATAGCGCATACATTCGGAATTTTATTAATCATATAAACCCTCCTCTGACTGCAGAAATATCATCAAATGTATTTAATGATTATGAATTAACATTGGCCGAATACGAAAATACAAAATTAGATTATACATCCAATTATTTAGCATATATATTTATATCTTTAGTTGCTCTAATTGCTGTAATATTAGTCGTTTTAAGTATAACTAATCCCGATATAGTTTCGGTAGAATTAGTGATTGGATATGTAATATTAATTGTCGGAATAGTATTTTTCGGAACAAAATATTTCAAGCCTTTTTAAAGAAGATATAGATAAGTTTTCGCATATTAATTATTAAAATGCCACATAGTTTATTTAAGTATATAAACTATACAAAATATATTATTTTATATTATAAATATAATATAGGATAATATGCAAAAAAATAACATATTTGAATCAATAGAAAATAATGAAATAGTAAAGAATTTAGTGGATGATTCAAAAAAAATATTCGACGAATTTTTAGGATTAGTCCAAGGAAAGAAAATCCGAGAAGGTAACACTGCTTTAAGTGAAGGAACATCAGAAGGAACATCTTCGTCACAATCCAATAACTATAAATATGTATCAACCATAGATTTAACTAGTATCGACGACTTAATACTAAATCCTTCCAATTATTATATATTTGATAATAATACATTTAATGAAAAGAATTTATATATTATTGATACAAATGAATTAAAAAAAAATATAACAGCTTCCGAAGAGACGATTAAATATTCTATCGATATGATGTTAATATTAAATCATGATATATTTAAAGGTATTATTATAAATGACCAAGGAGGATATACTATTGATGGATTAGTATTTCTTTTACGCGAAATACCTAAAAATGTAGAGTTTACACAAATGTGCGCATCTGTACCAAAAAAGGATGTCCATAAAATTACATCGTCTGTTAAATCTCCTATTACCGACATTGATCATTGCAATAAAGATAATGGAATACATACTCCTCCAATAGTAGTAGAAATCGCACAACGTAAAATACTTAACATAAAAGAAGGAGAATATTTTAAATCTAGATTTAGTACAATAATATTATTACCTGATGGATATTTTCTTACATTTAATTATAAAAAAGCCGACGGTGATGAATATACAAATATTATGGATAATGCAATACCGTCTTATAAAAGTGATAAATTCAGATTTAGTTATTATGATTTAAAAATAAGACAGGACGGCGTAGATTTTAAAAAAGACTTCTATATATCGTATTTAGGTAAAGAATATCAATTTCCAATACCAAATTTTAATAGTACCTGGGAATTATTTACTAATACATATATACCACAAAAAAAAATGACAATAAAAGAATTAAAAAAATGTTTAAATAATGTGGCTAAATCCGATTTAATATTCAAGCGATATATGTATAGAGTAGGCGATCCAGATAAGTATGAAGAGATAAACGATATTGATTCAATTTTAAATATAAACGATGAACCAAAATATGTTGGGTGTTATAAAGATAATTTTAGACGCACCGGTGAGTTGTTTCTAGATTATAACTGTTATAGACCGCAACCTACTATAGAAGCTGGGGTAAAAGCTTGTCATGCCGAAGCAAAAAATAGAGGAAATACCATGTTTGCATATCAAGCTTCATGTTGTATTCATGCCAAAAATAAGCATGTAACTAGTACACTATTTGATACAGTAAATGAAAACAGTCATAATATTTCTATGATGAAGGAACTTAATTCAATGTATGATATAAATATTTCTACTGATAAAAATAATACTCATAGTGATCAATATTTTAAAACAGATCAGATTAAATCTATATCAGATCCAACAGAAGCTGCTTACAATACTGTACATGGCCTCAGAGCGGATATGGCTAATAATAATATTGATTCCGGTCATTGTGTAAAAAACAATGATAATTATGGCGGAGCTCCATGGATGAATGCTATATATGAGGTCGGTGGTAGTAATACATCAAATAATTTATCTGCAAAATTGATATTAGACGAAGATGCAAATAGTCATAACTTTGGACTATATATACAAACTTATGAATTAAATAATAATGTATTGAAACCTAAAGATATTCGATATATACTTAAAATAAAAGATTATTATCCATCAATCGAATCTGATGATCTAATGTCGAACCCACAATGGGATATTCATAACGTTAAATATAATGTAAATAATGATAATGTTGCAATGAAACAGTACGACATGTTTTCAATTGGTGGAGGATCAGAATGTATTATAAGTAAGAGCAAAAAAATTCGAGCTTGGATTGATATACGTGGTATATGGCGATTTGAATTAAGTTTACATCCAGGTGGATCAAATTTTGGTAAAATAAAAGATAAAATATTGGGATATATGAAGGCATCTGATAAAAAATTACCAAAAGATTCAACTAATTTTTTTCAACCGACACAATCAAGTTCATCATCATCAGATTTATTTGTATATCATTCAAAAGAAATAAATGGAAGTTTATATAATCAAGATTATTTAAGATCAATATATAGAGTAAGCATAGTAGATAACGCTAATGTTGCTAACTTATCAAATACAATAAATGATAAAAAAAATGATAAAAAAAATGATAATATTAGTAATCTTTTTTTACAATTTGAAAATACAATTAAGAATGATGTAATAGCCTCAACAAATCCTAAACAATACTATTTATATAAATTAAAAAATACAACAAATAATCTGAAGTGTAAGACATTAAAACCTATCTCAAACGCAATTATTTTTAATAATTTCACAAATGATATAAATCCAATAAATAAAAAAATATTGGAAAAATCAAAATATGGAAATATATTGACAAAATCAAAAAAACTATCTTTAGCTGTTAGTTATGAGGATTGTAAAACCAAATGTTCCGAGATGGATGAATGTCGTGTTATGACTCATAATGATAGTAATGAATGCAATTTGTATGATGAAACAATAAATCAATATATAATAGAATCTACGACACAATTAAAAAACTTTTCATCAAATCAAAAATTATATATGAAAAGTTGTACACCACAGGATACATTAGATCCTCAATTAGAAAATGCTGGTTTTATTAGATCAGGCGTAACACATGTTAATATGCTACCTGATAAAATGAATCCTAATAATAGCTATATAACAATAGATAGGTTACCAGGTAACATTCCAATACTTGAAATATCTGAGTATATAAAAAAAAACGACCCCGAATTATTACCAACATATAATGAAGTAGTCAAAAATATCAGTTGGTTACCAGATGATAAGGATAAATTCATAAAATATAGTACATTTTTAGAATCAGATGCACCAAAACAAATAAAGGATATTTTAACAAGATTACATAGTAAAATAAACGCACTCCAAAACAAAAAACCAACTGCTAAATCAGTTACAAGTGCCACAGGTAACTCTAATAAAATAGTGCATTCACAAGTCTCCGGATTTCAAAACATTAATGAATATAATACAAATAATTCTTTTAATATTATAGAAAATATTAAAGTCGACAATGATATTTTAGAGAAAAGTGAAATATTTACAAATAATATTGATGAAATTATAAAGTTAATAATAAAACAAACATACAATAACAAATTTAATAGTATTTTAAAAAACAATAATTATATTAATAATAATTCTAACAATAATTATAATTTTAAAGTTATTATATTACTAATTTTTATTGCAATAATTTTATTTATTATAATTTTCTTATTAATAAAAAAACGACCGCATTAATATATAATGTATAATTATATATTATATATAATATATAATATATGGCACCGAATAGCACAAAATTATTTGCTTCAGCGCAAGATATAAATAATACTGTATATAATGAATTGGCAAGTAGTTTAACAGATACTGTTAACTATATAGATGAAATTCAAACGGGAGATTCTCAAACGTATACTATAACTGATGCACGTCTTACCGATATTAAAGATTCTATAAACCATTCTATTAACAACATATCAAGTACTACTAGTAACATATTAGAATTTACAGATAATTACAAAGATTTTGCAGCGCAAAATGTAGTAAATCAAGAACTTACAAAAATGTATGCTGATAATCAAAAAGAAAACGTAAATACCATGTCTGGAGCAGTACAACAAGATAATGACAATAAATTAAGAATGGTTGAAATTAATAATTATTATATTAAAAAAAACGAATATCTCAACGCGGTTATGAAACGAGTATTACTTGGTTTAGCAGTAATATTAATTTTAGTTATTTTATCAAAAATTGAATTAATTCCTACTGGGGTGGCCACATTTTTTGGTGTTTTAATAGTATTGGTAATTGTAGCATATGGAGTATATGTTTCATATGATTTAAGCCAAAGGGATAAATTCAATTTTGAACAATATGTTATACCATTTGATTTAACAGCAAGAATGATGGAAGCAAGCGGTACTCTACTAAATATCGGACAAGAATTAAAAACAGAATTACACCCATTTATTAGCGGATCTAAAGGTTTAGAAAATGTGGTAGGATGCATTGGTCAGTCGTGTTGTTCAACCGGAACAGTATATGATGTTGCTAAAGAACAATGTATACCCATGAATTGTCCAACCGGACAAAAATTCAATATTATAGGCGTGGATGGAAGTTATAATTGTACCCCATGTGCAGCCGGAACAACTTATAACATCGCTACAAATGAATGTATTTAAATTTTAAAAAATATTTTTAAATATTAAAAAAATATTATATTTAACAAATGGTAAATACTTATAATAGATTAATAAAATTCTATATTAATAAAATAGTTTATTAATATAATATTAATATGCCCGGGGATGCAGAACAATGTATAAATTTAAAAGCAGCAGAATTTAAAAAAACTGATGCAGCAAAACAATTATTTAACCGGCATTTATCTGATAATGTTGGCGATATAATGAATCAAATCGGTTTTGATAATCAAACTTTAGATAAATTTACCAAATCATTAAATCAATATTATACATGCGATAATGAATGTTTAGAAAATAAAAGAAAACAAAATTTACGCGATACATGGAACCAATCAAATTTAGATGCCGAATTAGCAGAAGTTCGAGCAATAATTTCAGCCAGAAATTACTTAGGGGTAACAACTGATAAATGGCTTGAATGGAGAAATAAACAGGTTGACGCCGATTGGCTAGACCTTTACAGTGATATTAGTAAATCTTCTATATCAGTAAATAATACATTCCAAATTATGTATACTACTTATCAAGACGAAAGAAGTATGCTTAAACAAGTACAAAATTTAATAGATATAAAAAACAAAGAATTTATCGATATTATAAAAAATATAATGGAACACGAAAAATTAGTAAATGTAGATGTAAGAAAAAATTATTATCAATTTAGCGAACAAAAATTTTATAATAATATAAAATTTTATTTAAAAATCATATATTATGCATTATTTGCAGTCTACATATTTTTCGGTGATTTTATTGCAAAAACAAGATATAAAGATTATCGGTTTTATATAGTAGCTTTAGTATATTTACTTATACCATTTGTATTAAAATATATTATTGGATTTGTTGTATATATATATACTTGGATATTAGAATATTTGAATTTAAAACCACCAATATATGCTTATAGTGATATTATCAGAGCCAACAATATAGACAAGATATATACCTCTCCAGTCCCAAGTGCTACTCAATTAGAAAATCAAAATAATCCAAATCTATATAATCATTTAACAGATTATATATAATAATCAATCGATTAATAAATATCATCATCATCCAAATCTTCATAAATAATTTCCACATTATGCCATTTGCCCTTATTACATTTACCATAACTTTTATCCATAAAATCGGTTATATCTCTACCATTAGGTAGACTCATGCGTCCATAATGCATAATATACCAATTCTTGAATTCTTCCAAAATTTCCGTCTTCTTGATTTTCTTTCCTATCGTTTTCTTAATTTTCTCTTTAGAAAATTCAGCCAAATAATCCTGCGATTCGCGATATTTATCACTAATCGCCAGCACTTGTTTACAATCATTGACCCTACCATTCGTTTTGAATACAATATCCACTAACATACTACCCAATATAGGAGCCCATTCTGTAAATTTGTCATCTATTTTTCGATCAATCTTATATTGATGTGGATAATTCTCTCGAGGAAATTTATTTAGATCTTCATAAGGACCGTCAACAAATTTAGACATGAAATCACATACGCGAATGCGTCGCCAGGTACCATCATCATTACTTTTAACATCAAATAGCGTGTTGGTGCATACGACCAATTTAAATTGGGGAATAAATGTAACCGCATCCTTATATAATGCTCGCCCCTGTAATGGATCACCACCGGTGATTTCCTTCATAATGCCTTCATTGATTTTATCACCCTTTGTCGGTTCTTGCATAACCGCATATCGAACCCCCATCAATTGTACAACTTCACTCGATGTACTTCCAACACTATTCCTATTGCCTGTAATCAGCGTAATAGGAACAGTAGCTTTATAATCGCCCAATAATTTCGTCATTAAATCAACCATTTTAGATTTACCATTGCATCCACTCCCAGTATAAATATTGAATGACTGATTTTCATTAGTCCCGATCAAGCATGAAGCTAAATGCTCCCACATATATTCTCTCAATTCTTTTTCAGGAAATAATTCAGCTATAAATTCTTTAATATCGGCAATCATTTTCAAATCTAAATCAGAAGTTAGGTGCGATAATGGAATATAATCGATATTAGTACATTTCGATATATAATCGTCAGGTTGACCTTTTCTATGTGTCTTATTTTTAAAGTCTACCACATGATTATTAAAACACAATAAATTCGGATTATTATCCAATTTATTAATGAAATTTTTATCATAGAATAATTCCTTCGCCTCTTTCATAATATTATTTTTCCAATTAGTAGTTTTTAAATATACACAAATCTCTCCTAATTTATTTGATCGATTTCTTAAAATCTCGGTATTTGTATCGCTATTTTCTAATTTCAATATTTTTTCCACTAATTCTTGTACTTTCTTCATATAGATATCATGCATCTTTTTCGAAATAAGCAATCGTAATGTACTACCACTATCAATTTCATTCCATTTAAAATGTTTATATTCAAACCATATATTACCACGAATTCCAACACATACAAATTTGTCTTTATATATTTGATATAACACATTTGCCAAATCAAATTCTGTCGGTTTATCTACTGTTTGCTCTACAAAGAATGATATTGTCTCTCGGCGAATTTTGTCATATTCGATTGGATTATCGATTTTTGCCCAATACATAATAGACCGATTAGTTAATTTATCGGGATTATTCATATCAAATGCTTTCCACTTTCTATAAAGATCAGGAACATCAGCAAAAGTAAAATTCTCATATTTTGAACTCAATTTTATCCATGTTAAAAACATTTTTTCATCAGTATTTTTTAATGCCCATCCCACGCGAATCCATTTATTATAACTCGATTCCCCATAATAACTGCTCGGTAATATCATCGCGAAATCGTGTGTCTCTTTCAATTCATAATCTATGGGGCGAATATCCTCGAATAATTGCTCTAATAATTCATCCAACTTTTTTTTGGATTCGATCTTTGAAAAATCAAATTTATCCAAATCCTCCCTATTAACAATGTTAACGCTTGGTTTCGGCTTTAACTTTCCGTCTTTTGTATTTAAATTTTTCTTCTCAAATTCGAATTTATCATTATATTCCGGCTTTAATTGAAATTCTGCGTGATCAGCATATTGAGCTGACATAAGTTTAAAATGATCCGGCGTATTAAATGTTGCGAGTTTATTGGATTTAATATCCCAATCATCGTCTTCTGAATTATAAGTAATAGTATAACAATTTGTTAATTTGTATTTTTCATTATTCGGTTTTTGACTTCCGTATAATTGCCAATTAACTTGTCCCTTAACAACTGCTTCATCAATAATTTCATCTATTGAATTAATATAAGGCAACCCAGACCACATAGTTTTTAATTCATCTAATAAAATTTTACGAACGATAACTTGGACTGCCTTATGCATTTTTATTGTAAATACGAAATGTATCCCATCTTTTGTTACATCATCCAAACAATTTACCTGTTTTTTTTGAGTAACATAAACAGTTATTTTTGTATTGTTTGGTATTTCATATATTTCTGAAATTTGGCAAGCATATAACCCTATAAAATCTATTATATGGCCTTCATCGTGTTGACGTTGCTTTATATTTGTATCGTATCTTAAATCAATATCTAATAATGCTGGGCCATTTTCGATTAATTGACGCTCTGTTAGATATTCTTTCTCTCCATTTATAAAAACGTGCTGATAATACTCTTTATTAAATTCTTCTTTATTAGTTATATTATATAACCCACCGTAAATTTCTGATTGTTTATCTCCTATACGGGTATGTGTAAATTGGTTTCCTTTATCGACCCGGAATTTTTTTAATATATTATCTAAATTTACACCTGGTTTTTTAGTATAACTCATATTATATTATATTATATATAATAATATGTTGAAATATTTATCTCAATTTTAATATTTAATAAAAATGAAATAATATAAAAATAAAATAAATAAGATAAAAACTACATCATAATATAATACATTAGTACAATGGAGAAAATGAATATGACCAGGTTTATTAAAGATATTAAAGAAATTGTTAAAAATCCTATAGATAACATTTATTATAAACACGACGAAACAAATATGTTAAAGGGATATGCATTGATTATTGGTCCGGTCGATACGCCATATGCATATGGTAACTATTTATTTGAATTTACATTTCCCACAAATTATCCTTTTGACCCACCGAAAGTAACGTATTTCACAAATGATGGTTCTACGCGATTTAATCCGAATTTATATATAGATGGAAAGGTATGTCTATCAGTATTAAATACGTGGAAGGGAGAGGGATGGTCAAGTTGTCAAAATATTCGAAGTATATTATTAGTATTAAGTACAGTATTAAATGAAATGCCTATAGAAAATGAGCCTGGATTAACTAGAGAAAATAAAGATAATACAAATTATAACAATATGATTAAATATAAAAATTTAGAAATTGCAATTATTGGTATGCTATCAAAAAAACAATTAGATCATCGGTTTTTAATATTTTATGATATAATAGTTGAAAACTTTTTACAAAATCAAAAAGATATTTGGTTATTTTTAGAAAAGTTAAAAGTTGATTTAGCGAACCCTGATAATTTTATAATTAATTTTAATTTATATAATTCAAAATATATAATAAATTTAGCTAGTTTAGAATTAAAACTAAAGAAATTCGATAATATACAATAGAATAAAATAGAATAAAATAGAATAAAATAGAATAAAATAGAATA
>Ga0222668_1000586_pt1 | contig 21533 bp, 14 predicted proteins | sample AntAcemetagen728_FD_179823 | JGI IMG/M metagenome (GOLD analysis project Ga0222668, IMG submission 179823) | Saline water microbial communities from Ace Lake, Antarctica - #728 | ecosystem: Environmental > Aquatic > Non-marine Saline and Alkaline > Saline | place: Antarctica: Ace Lake... | reverse complement strand
CTTGAATTCTTCCGTAAACGATCGCCGATGCTGTTTCCCTGACACTTTGGACTCCTTGCTCATAAATTCCTCCTAAGAAGATTCTGAAGTATTCTTCAGGAGTCCGCCAGTCTTGGGCTATCGCACATATTAGATTATGTCGTCTAATGTTTTATTCTACCTTTTACTTCGCGTGTGAGTACCTTCACTAGTGCGGCGCTGTCATGCGAGTAATCTGGAACTCTAAGTGGAGCAACACTAAATGAACACGCAACAGTTGATAGACACGGCGAGAACGCTGGTTGCCGACGACAAAGGCCTGCTGGCCATGGACGAAAGTACTCCCACTTGTCACAAACGATTTGAGAAGTTGGGAATCCCTCAAACCGAGGAGTACCGGCGCGCCTATCGGGAGTTGATTGTCACCACGCCCGGTCTGAATGAGTGCATTAGTGGCGCAATACTCTACGATGAGACGATCCGTCAGCAGAAAAAAGACGGGACTCCTTTTATCAAAGTACTTTCCGATGCAGGCATTGTTCCCGGTATCAAAGTTGATGCAGGTGCGAAGGAATTAGCCGGTCATCCTGGAGAGAAAATCACCGAAGGTTTGGACGGATTGCGTGCGCGTCTGGCTGAATACGTTCAGATGGGAGCTCGTTTTGCGAAGTGGCGCGCGGTGATTACGATCGGCGATGGAATTCCCAGTCGGGGTTGTTTTGAAGCGAATGCACATGCGTTGGCACGGTATGCCGCACTCTGTCAGGAAGCCGGCCTGGTTCCCATTGTCGAACCGGAAGTACTTATGGACGGTGCACATACTCTAAAACGGTGCTGCGAGGTTACAGAGGAAGCTCTGCAAACCGTCTTCAATCAACTCTACAGGCAACGTGTACTGCTGGAAGGTATCATCCTGAAGCCGAATATGGTGTTTCCGGGGTTGGCCTGTCCTAAGCAGGACACGGTGGATGAAGTCGCGGACGCCACGGTAGCGTGTTTCTTACGAGCCGTCCCGGCTGCTGTACCCGGAATTGCATTCTTGTCGGGGGGCCAATCCAGCGAACTGGCTTCGGCCCGTTTAAATGCCATGAATGTGAAATTCAAGTCGCGCGTACCTTGGGCGTTGGCGTTTTCGTTTGCCCGTGCGATCCAACAACCGGCAATGGGAATCTGGGGAGGCGAGTCTGCCAACGATATGGCAGCACAGAAAGCACTGTATCATCGAGCCAAATGTAACCGCGATGCGCGGCGTGGCGAGTATAATCCTTCAATGGAAGGGGCATCAGCATGACAATAAAGCTCATGCGATTCTGAATACGTTTAGAAGTGCACCGATCTGTGTAATGTAACTGTAAAACGATATACCGTCGTTGTCAGGTCAGGTTTTATGGTTCACAGGGAATTTGCATCCCGAATTCTCGGTTTTCGCACGAATTCTGCCTTGCTGAAGTGATTTTTCGTCACGCTTGTTGTCGAAAGATGTTCTATGGTTAGGACTTATTATTGAGAAATCCGTATATCAAATTGACCAGAAGACAATCGTCAATTTATGCGAGGTGTACCAGACCAAAGCAGAGCCGTAGAGTAATAGGAGAGATAGAAGAACTGTCAGGGAGCAAAATGATTTCGCCTGATGCGGTGACAAGTTCACCGCGATTTTACTTCCGACATCTTCCCTCAGGTCGACTCCTGATTATTAAACACGGCGAGCGAATTGATGGCTCGTTTCTCAATAGAGGGCCGTTTTTAGAGCGAATGTCTAGTTTCCTACGTATAAGGCAAAGAATTTTGGTTCGCTCTCGTCGGGATAATTGACTCGTACAGCAAGTTTTTGGTTGCTTGGCAACAAACCACTTTGCTGAGTAGGCCACACGACTTCACGACGCGTACCCGATTTTGAAATGTGTGCTGAATTTGTGCCTGAAAAATTTGGAAGTGGCTTGTCATTTTCGTCGAGTAACTCGATTGTGAGTGGAGCCGCTGATGTAACGTCTTCGACGTTCACGAATAGTTTCATAGCGCCCTGTGTTTGGAACGATGTTGTCACGAAATGCGCATCGGAGTCCTGGACATTACGTGAAAGATAACCGAATCCATCTCGTCGCATCGTAGCGAGACCGATTTCCATGTTTTGTAGCTTGCCTCCAGTGTCCCAGTGCGAATACCACATCATTGTTTTATCGCCCACATTGGCAAATGCGTGACCCTGGAGCAGCGCGATGTGATCCCACTCGCCTTCGGTGCCTCGCGCAATCACTTTGTGATCGGGGACAGGCTCACGAAAATGAATTCCGTTATTACTGAGGATTAAACCCAGATCAATGGTCACACCTTCGTTCCAGTATTTTCCATCTTTGGGGCGTTTCTCTGCATCCTGCCACATTCCATAAAGACCGACCAGCACATTGCCACGGTTCCAGAAACCGGCTCCCATGTGCGTTTGCTGACCAGTCACAGGCTTGGCTGTTAATTGTCCCGGACGAGCAAATGAAAGCACCTTTGCTTTTGACCAGTGATCAAAATCTGAAGATCGATAGGAGAGCATCGCGCGACCAATGTCACTGCCATCCATTCGCCAGGTCCAGGGAGAGATTAGCTGACCGTTGGCGTAGTAAAAGTTTCTGAAGCGATATAAGCCTGAGACTTCGAAACGTTCGCCGCCTGCGTTCATCGGACGGTCGCTCACCACGTTCCAGGTCAAACCATCGGCGCTCGTCGCACAAATAAATGCACCCCATCGACGTTCATTCGGACCAATACCACTGCGTCCGCCCCGTACATCATCAAAGGAGGGATGTGCAATATAAACGCATTTATAACGGCGTTTCGGATCGGGATCATTGGGTTCGTAGAGGACTGTGAGAAAATCGTTAACCTTCGCCAGTGCCGGGACCTCAGATTTGATGAGACAAATATTGTTGTTCTTGTTGCCATGAAATTCCACCAGATTCAGATCCGGTTTGGTCCAATTCACACCATCATCACTTTCGGCGTAGCACATGGGACGCCACCAGCCGGGTGCCTGACCGCTTTTGATTTTAGTTTCGAACATTCCGAGATACCACATGCGAAACTTACCATTAATGTGTAATACGCTGCCGTAAAGAATGGCATGGCCATGATCGGGGGCGCCCTCGGGGCCGCGGCGGAGTACCGGATTCGCTGGGTGTTTTGTCGCTTGCACCGGCGTGAATTTCAGATTATCACGCCAGGGGATAGTGTGATCGTCGAATGAGAAAAATACCGCTTCATCCACTTCCGGGCCACGTGCAATAGACACTCGTCCGGAAGAATGAAGCAGGGGAGAGGAACTTGCTGACTTTGATCTCTGCTTGATTCGTACTGCGTCTTGAGCAGCCAAATCAGTGACAAAGAGTGGGAGTAAAAATACAAGTGCTAGAACCATTTGCAGGAAGGAAGGATGTACGCAATGGGGATGTTGTTTACGCATGAATTCACTTTCTTTTTGACTCACTTCCAGTTTGGGAAGAGGTAATCCACGGATTCACTATTGGTTTCGTTTTCGGGAATGATTAAGCATTTTAATTTTTCCAGGTCAGCTCCGATTGAGGGCTCATTCGTTATCTGTGTTACCCATCGCGAATGGAGATCCTGACCTATCTGCTTTTGAAACTGATCGAAGGTCTTTACGTTATAAAATGTTTTATCGAGTCGCAGACTCTGTAATTCGTACTGGTTATGATCGGCGGACCATTTCACATCGCGCCATAAGAGTATTTCTGTAACGAGAGGCTCACTTTGGTTGAGGCTCGCTGCGAGGTAATCGTAGGTTGCGGGTTGCTTTCCAAGTGCCGGCGCGCTGGCGATAATGGAACGATTCAATTTCACCTCGCCGCCAGTCGCCTGAAAATGAAGTCCCATCAATGTTGTGCGTTCTGCATTAAATAAGCTGTTTTTTGAAACACGTACTTCATTCTTGTTGGTGACGCGTCGAATGAAAACGTTATCAAGCTTCAGCGAACAGGGACGTTCAGATTTTTCGCGGCCAACAAGGTATAGCGTTCGCGCAGCCGAGGAGAGCACCACGGAATTACTGATCGAATAGCGACCCGTATCAAGAAAATAGAGATCGAAACCAAGGCAGTCACGGATAAATACTCGGTTATAGCTGGTTTCACTGGCTCCCGTGTCGCAAATACCTGTGGAGTTGCCGATCGAAACAAAACCATCGACACGATACTGGGCTGTCTCATGCGCGCTGATTCCATCGTCGCCACATTCAATTGCGCGGATATTCTCAAACAGCACATCCTCACAATGTCCGTGGATGTTGAATCCATCGTTATAAGCATGAGTCGCGGTCAAATTGCGGATCACTAAATGTGCATTGTGCCTGTTCCCGGAATTACTGAATTGCACACCCGCAGAGCGTATTGGTACGCGAATGTTCTGTTCACTGAGATTCTGGTCGGGGGGGAGTTTTAAATAAAACGTACCAGAAATCTGTGATGGTTTTGGCATTTTGATATCTGTGTTTTTGACGAACGTCCATTCTTCAGGTTGGAGTTCTTCTGGTTTTTTCAGTGCAAGACTGGGGCCTTTGGAAGTGCGTCCCATGTGGACCATCTTGCCATTCCAGAGAAAAAACCAACGCTGAATAATCGCATCATTCAGCTGAGGCAGCAGGTGATCACAGTGATATAAATCCTTACCAGTTTCCACCCATTGACCCGGATCCAGAGGCTCAGAACCTTCCAGCGTCGCGCCATGTCCATCAAGGGTAATCGGTTTTCCAGGACTGCCGCTTTTACCATAAAACCCGGCATACTCGTGATAAATCATTGGCAGGAGATGAATCGTGTCACCAGGCTCAGCGATACGAATGGCCTGTTTGATCGTTTTGACAGCCCCTGTAGTGGCAGTGTCATTTCCCGTCTTGGGGTCTACATAGATATCGCGCGCGATTAAAGGACCATATTCAGAGAGGATGATCAGGATTGTCAGCACCATTTGACCGAGTCGTTTCCACCAATGGGCATCAGTGCTGCTGGTTATGATCTGGAACATCTTTCAATCATTTCTCTCATCGAAGTTTAAAGCTTGGTTTTTCGACTCTCGTTTCAAGTAAATTAACCCTGTTCGGCCTTCTCTGTTGAATCCGTCGAAACCAACCACGCGCGGGATTGCATTTGCATCATCGTGCGAGCCCGGTTCGAGTCTCGATCGCGAATAGCTGCAGCAAGTTCCTGATGCTCCCAGATCATTCGTTCGCCATTGACTTCGTCAGACTGATAATCGTGATATGCTGATTCAAAGAAGCTGACTAAGACGCGTTGCATGCCTGCGATCAGATTGGACCCTGTCATTTGCAACAAGTGCGAGTGAAAAGTGATATCAAGCTCCGTGATTCGATTGTTCTCGCCATTCCGAATGATAGCTTCAAATTCATCAGCAAGTTCACAGAGACGATGGCATTGCTCGTCGGTCCCGTTGCGGATTGCCAGATCGATGGCTCCCATTTCTACTACGTATCTCAGCATGGCTAACTCAGAAACGTCCTGTTGCGAATCGAGTAACGATGGCAATCCGAGTTGGAACAACCGGAGTGGATCTGGTCGTCGCACAATCAGGCCGAGTCGTTTTCGACCTTCCAATAATCCGATCGCCACTAATCTGCCTACTGCTTCTCGCGTGACTGTCCGTGATACACCATATTCCGTAGCCAGATCAGCTTCGGTCATGAAAAACGCACCATCAGCGAGCCTTTCTGATTGAATTCGCTCACGGAGTCGCTCGGCAAGATCGTCAGCCTGTGTGCTTTGATTATTGATTTCTGTGGTCATAAATACTATTTAATAATGAAAAAACGATGTAAAGTTGATATATATGCACGTTATGTCTGATTAAATGCTATCTAAACGGTTTTTAGTTGTCAATCAAATTTCCGAGAACAGTTATGAATTCATTGCCCGATCTTGCTGAGTTACAACGTTTTGACACGCCGACCATTTGCAATGCCATTGAGTTGTTCGAAGTTCGCTCGCGTACTGCGGGTTATATGAGCCGTGAAATTGCCGCCTGTTTTCCCGAGCTGCCACCGATGGTAGGCTATGCTGCTACGGCGACCTTTCGTTCGTCTGCCCCGGCTGGAAAAGACGGCTATGATCCTAATATCTCTTTCAACCAACTTGCGTCATTTGCAAATTTACCAGGCCCAGCGATTGTCGTATTTGAAGATCTTGATGATCCTCCCGCAGGAGCGACTTTTGGTGACGGGATGTGTTTGACTTACAAGACATTTGGAGCTGTGGGATTAATCACTTCAGGAGCGGCGCGTGACTTGGATAATGTCAGGCAGCTTGATTTTCCCTGTTTCAGTAACGGGACAATGAGTGGCCACGGTTATTGCCATTTTGAATCCATCAAAGTTCCCGTTCGAGTTGGTGGATTAACAATTAACCCTGGCGATTTATTACACGGTGATTGTAATGGCGTCGTAACAATTCCCATTGAGATCGCAGCCGAAGTTCCTTATGCATGCGAGCAATTTCTCAAACACGAAGCAATCGTTCTAGATCGACTCCGTGAAGGAAATACCGACCTTGCAGGACATCAGCGGGCACTAAAGGAAATGAGTCTGTGCCTCAACGAGCTTAAAGTGGAATTGCAACGCCGATTGAATTCTTGAATTCAGCATCGATTGCATCAGGAAATCAAACGCATAAATTTTTGACTTACCAACCAAACGCGACTCGAAAGAAACTAACCATCATGTCTGGTCCTTTTTCGATTTCAACACTGGTGATGTCTACCTGGATCTACTAACCGACGCTGTTCCCTCAAGCTTGTATTGGGACAGGTGGGACCCAGAACGGACTGTGCTGCCAGCACGCGTTACGATCAACCTACTCTTGGCGATTGTCTTTTTGGGACACAACTCGTTTCAAAACTGAAATTGCTCCGGCCTTTTCTCCCGTTACATACAGGAATCGACCATCTGATGATTCTGCAATCCCGTTCGCACCATCGAGCCCCTGCATCTCTGGTTCATTGTGTGAGAGCGTTTGTTCGAGCGTCAGTTTACCCGTCTGTGGATTTCGGACAAAGCTGACAAGCGTTCCCGATGTTGTGCCACTAACGAACAGCCGACTTCCGTTGTGACTCACCAGCAGTTGGTTGCCGCCTCGGAGTTCGATCTCTCCCTCGCCACCCGTGCGTATGGTTTGCACGGTGGAGAGCCTGCCATCGGATGTGAGCCGAAACACACCAACCCCCTGCGGGATTGTTGATACAGACTCCCCGGATGGCTCTAAGATGTTGCGGATTGGCCCTTTGTCTGTGAATCGGCCTGATACAGTATAGACAAACTGTCCGTCTGGACTGCAGTCGGCTGTCATCACGCCGTTGAGGACGCTTAGTCGTTTTGATTTACTTGAGAGAACTTGCCGAATACTCAGGCGGCCCGTTTTCACGTCTCGATTCAGAACGACCAGAGTTCCCGCTTCCCAGCAAGTTGCAAAGAGTGTTCTTCCATCGGGGTGAGCACAGATGGAACGAATACCGTCAAGGCAACGATCAGATCCCAGTAATGTCTGCACTGGCTCTAATTGTCCTTTGTCAGTAATTTTCAGAACGGTGATTCGCCCGACGTCTCCCTTTTCAGAACCAGGTTTGAACCGTTTAGGGTGACGTTCATCAGCCACATACACAAATCGACTGTCAGGTGAGATCGCGATATCGATTGGCCAGTAGAGTCCGTCACTGCCTTCTGCTGCATCACGTTGTACATCGAGTTGACTGAGACGCCCGGATAAGTGACCACGTTCAAAGCTCACCACGGTTTTTGCGTGACAACAAGCAACAACCACAATCTGACCATTCGCGCTGATTTGCAGATCGGTCACACCGGCAAGATTGCCGTCTTTTACGATTTGGGCTTCGGTCAGAATTCCTGTTTTTTTGTTTCGATCAAAAATATTAATCGCAGCCGCCTGCCAAGACGTCACATAGACCTGTTTTCCTTTCGGTCTCATTTCTACAAAGCTGGCACCACGGAGATCTGGCTCGGTGATGGTTTCGACGAGCTCTAATTTTTCGGCGGGTAGAACCTGCTTCACTGGTTCACTTGCAGTCAGGATTCCTGCTCCTGGCAGAACTACCACTGCCAGCAACCCAAGAATTAGCCAGCAGGTCCGCGGCGTGCGCGCATTCAATCGTTCATTGAAGTTCATGATCATTTCCAGTCGTTGAAGGGTCAGTTCGAGTGGCCCAATGCCTGCCGACCCCGGCAAAGCGCGAACGACTCTACTCTCTCGAATCACATTCATCAGGCAATCTGCGTACTCGCCAGGATCACATCGTAGAGTGGCGACGAGTTCCTCGTCACAGCAATGTTCGCGCTGTCGAACGATCTGTCGGTTACTCCACCAGACAAGAGGATGAAACCACCAGATCGCCTGGGCCAGTGTTTGTAATAGTGCGTGCAACGTATCCCATCTTCGCACGTGTGTCAGTTCGTGTGCCAGGACGAGGTCGAGGTTCTGCTGTGTGTCCGTTGCAACTAGTGATTTTGGAAGAATAATCCGTGGCTTCAGGATTCCAAACGTCGCGGGGCCAATGTCCAGGGGCGTCGTTAATAGTTCGACATCTCGCCGAACTCCGATCTCCTGGGCCAGTTCTTTCATACGTTCTTTGACTGCAGTATTTTCACAGGGTTCAGAACAGCGTCGCACAACTCGATGGCAGGCGATTTGTCGCTGGACGACCCACACTATAAACACAATAAATCCGACCAGCCAAATTTCTGCAAGGATTTGTGCCCAGGACTGTGGCGGTCGAGCAGGTAGTACCTCTGTGGTGACCGCCTGGCTCTCAACTATTTTTGAATGATCATCAACAGATTCATTTTGTCGGCTTGGCAGGAGTGGTATTCGCTCTGCCGATTCCATCGGTGTGAATACATACTGGTCAGTCACCACCTCAGGCAGGATGATGTTTTCTCTCTCTGCCCAACTGAAGATTCCGACTGAACTGCTCCACACAGGAGGTGTTACACATTTCAACAGGACCAGTATCCACATGATGTAGGCCCAATGCCGTCGTTTCTTGAGTAACGTGCTATTTAGCAGCGAGACAGCACCGATCAAAAGTGTGACTTGCCAGAAATGGAGCCACAGCAGTTCGGCAGACTTATCAAGAATCTCCAGCATGGGTCACCTGTGTTTCTTTCGCCGTTGTGACTTCAACTCTTCGAGCGCCGATTGTAGATGATCGATTTCCTCGTCTGTGAGTTGCCGGTCCTGTATCAAATGTTGAAAAGCGGGGATGGCTTTCCCTTCGAATAGTCGCTGGACTGTTTCTTCAAAGACCGTTTTGATCACTCCCTCCGGATCAACGGCAGCCGAGTAGATATTGTTTCGCCCGGCTTTCCGTGATTTGAGATATCCTTTCTTCTCCAGCCGTCGCAGATAGGTCTGAACAGTCCAAAAGCCAAGCCCCCGCTCTTCTGGAATCTCGTCCACAACTTGTCGGACGGTCGCATCACCCAATCGCCAGACGATTTGCGTAATTTCAAGTTCGGAACGGGGAAGTGGTGGTAGATTCTTCATATTTTCGGTGATTCTTTGTGCGTAGTGTTCAGTCTGATATTCAGGTTAACGTTCAAATGAACGTAGTCAAGAGCCGATATTCAAATTCAGGAAAAAAATGTTTGCAGAGATCAGCGCTCGACCATTTTTGTGTAACCAAGTCGTTGTGCGGATCAAACAATTTCGACAGTTCTTTTTCCGAAGTAGCATCTCTGATTGTCCGAAGTTCCCAGTTTCAAATTACTGATTCTCTAAAGTGCCGCCTTGTAGGCAAGATACCGGCTCCTTCAAGTATTTCTGAATAAAATGGAAATGTGATCAGAAAGATGAATAGAACAACCTGCGAGTTTAGTCTTAGTAAAGCAGAGAGCATGGAATCTGAAACATGCTTTGCTGTGTGCTCTGTTTGTAAGTCATTGTGCAGCACGTTTTCCCGCGTGCAGAGTAAAACACAGCGTAAAACAATGTGAACCGATTCCTGGAAAATGGATGAAGCCTGTTTGACTCTCCGGGAAAATGTTATATTATACGTCTGTGCATAGCGTGTCACGCTTCAGTATATTCGATGAGTCTTCTCTCTTTGTTTTTTTCAAATCTGAACACGTTTGCGTCCACATTTTTCTAATACAGAACAATCGTGTGCGAATTCATTGATAATGAATCGATCTCTTTTGTAGCTAACTGGGATTTTTGCCGGGGGGTATTCGAAAATAATCCCTGAAACAATTCACTCTTCATACCGGAGAACAGCGATGCGCGACTCTCATTCTCTTGCCTGGATATTGCAGACAGTTTTTCTCGGATGTTGTCTCAGTCTGGCAGCAATTCACCTTTCTGAAGCCGCTGAGCCCAAATCAGAAGCCTTGGAGAAAAAGGCAACATTGACTCCGCCAAAGAGAGTACCTGCCGCCATAACTCGCACCTCTGCGAAAACTGAACCTGCCAAGATTCCCGCGGGGACTCATGAGCAAATTGCCGTGATTGAAGTGGGTAGCAAAATACTGCCAGGCATGCGAATTAATACATTTTGTATGAATAAATCCGGCAATCTTCTGGCTGCTTGTGAGGCTGGGCCCGGCGAAATCCGCGTTTTTAATCCCGACGGGAAACTTTTGGAAACATGGAAGGTTCCGATCGCCCCGGATGCCATTAATGTCGATCAGGACGGAACGATTTACGTCGCCGGTAGTGGCAAATTACTCAAACTGGATAGTCATGGGGAAATTCTCATGACGAAAGAAGCCCCTCATGCCAAGGCAGTCAAAGAGGGTAGCGCCAAGCTTCGGGAGCAGGTCGTCCAGCAGATGAAATCAAGATCAGCCGTAGTCGTGGATATGGTTCCGCGTCTCGAAAAGATGATCCAGGGCATCAAGGACAAAAGCAAGACGCTATCATTACAGGATCAGAAACGAATCTTATCCTATGAAAGGATCATGGAACAATATAAGAAGATGGCAAAACCGGCCAAGACGAAAGAACCCACTGAAGAAGTAATCGACGCGCAGGTCGCAGCCATGTCAAAACGAAAATTAAAAGTATCATCACTTTCTGCCAACGAAAACGAAATCTTCATTGCCTGCTCAGCAGTGGCGGGATATGGCTATGAGGTCTGGCGGACTGATAAAAACTTTGAGAATGGAAGCATTATTGTGAAAGGTCTTCGCGGTTGCTGCGGGCAGATGGATGTTCAATGCAATCAGCAGGGAATTTTCGTTGCTGAAAACTCAAGACACCGGGTTAACCATTATGATCGCGCTGGAAAACTGATCAAGTATTGGGGAAAACGGGATCGCAACGGGGTTGAAGGATTTGGTAGTTGCTGTAACCCGATGAATGTTGCTGTTGGCAAGGCAGGGGAAGTTTATACTGCAGAATCGAATCTGGGGTATATCAAACGTTACTCAGCCGACGGCAAGTATCTCGATTTTGTGGGAAAAGTGAAACTGGTGCCCGGTTGCAAGAATGTTTCAATTATGGTTTCTCCCGATGGTAGCCGGGTTTATATGATGGATCTCACCAGAAATCACATTATTGTGATGGCCCGCAAGCCGATAGCCACAACGAGTACTTCGAAGGCAAAAGGCTGAGTCGAGCAGACCCGCTGGGCAGCGTTGCGTGTTTTGCTACTGAATTCTAACCTATTGTCACTCATCTGCATGAGGAGAAAAAAGTGACTTTCAAACAGATTTCGTTTCACTTGTTGGCTCTGATATTGTTCCCAGCTTTAAGTGCTCCGTCTGCTTTCGCGGGAGAAAAAGCGTCGACGACAGCAGGCAATCCGCATCCTTTAACGCTGATAGTGATGGATCCGCTGGCGGCCCCACTTTCCTGTCCTTGTGTGAAAGGCTATGCGCAACGCAAATATGAGAAACTGGGTGAATACCTTGAAACGAGCCTGGGGCGAAAAGTCGAAGTCACGTTTTCAGAATCACTCGCAAAAGCGATTCCGGAAGAAGCACACAAGCAGCCTTATATAATTATTGGCAAGCAGTCTGTTGTGCGCACTGATGCCAAAGCATTGAAACTGAACGTGCATGCGGTCGCCAGACTCTCTGATCTCCAGGGAGAAACCATGCAAACCGGGTTGATTGTTGTTCCCGCCAATGACCCCGCTCAAACAGCAAACGATTTAAATGGATATCGCATCTTTCTCGGACCATCTGAATGTGATGAGAAACATCTCGCTGCGATTTCGATTTTAAAAAATGCCAACGTAACGCTTCCTGAAAAACTCGAAATCAGCCAGGCCTGCAGCGATGGTGCCTGCAAAATTTTGGAATTCGGCAAAGATGTTCGCGCTGCTGCCGTGATCTCCAGTTACGCCAAGCCGCTCTTGCAAGGCTGTGGCACAATCAAAAAAGGAGATCTGCGCGTCGTTGCGGAGACAAAACCCGTGCCGTTCATCACTGCCTTTGTTGGAGGCAATTTCACTCCCTCTGAACGCACGAAAATTACATCCTCGCTGCTGGATGTGGCAGGGAATCCTGAACTTTGTCTGTCTTTAGAATCACTGCTGGGATTCGTTCCCTTTGAAAATCCACCCCAGGTACCAATGCCAAACAGAGCGGCCGCTAAAAAAAAAATAGCCGAGCAGGGGGATGAACAATCTACTACGGTCTGGCCCGGTTGGCTTGGACCACAGCGGAATGGCTCTGTTCCGCAACTGCCAGCGACTCTCCCGCCAACAGTAAATAGCATCTGGGATTTTACGCTCGCCTTCCCGGGATTGGGAGGGATTGCTGCTACGAGAGAGTGTGTGATCTTTGGGGATCGTGGTCTGAATGACCAGACTGACCTCTTCCGCTGCTTGTCTGCCAAGGATGGGAAAATAAAATGGGTGTTGGAATATTTCGCGCCGGGTGAGCTTGATTATGGTACTTCTCCCCGAGCGACTCCGTTGATTTATCGCGACCTGGTATTCCTGTGTGGCGCGTTTGGCGATTTACATTGTGTTGAATTGGCAACGGGGAAAATCGTCTGGAAAAAGAACCTGTACCAGCATTTTGGTCTGGAAACAAAGCCCACCTGGGGAGCTTGCTCCTCACCGTTGATTGTTGAGAACAAACTGATCGTGAATCCCGGGGCAAAAGATGCTTCTCTGGTCGCTTTGGACCCCCAAACCGGTAAGACATTATGGAAAACTCCGGGAGCAGAAGCAGGCTACGGTTCCCTCATTGCCGGAGAATTTGGAGGACGCTTACAAATTGTGGGTCATGACGCAGTTTCGCTTGGTGGGTGGGATATTAAAACGGGAAAGCGATTATGGACGGTGATCCCTGAATTTACAGGCGACTTTAATGTACCTACGCCACTGGCCGTCGACGGAAATGTCTTGGTCGCAACGGAAAACAATAGCACCCGTCTGTTTGCTTTTGATAAACAGGGAATGATTAAATCAAAACCAATTGCAATCAATGAAAATCTAAATCCTGATATGAGTTCTCCCATTCAAATTGGAGATCAGGTTTATTGCGTCTGGAATCAAATGTACTGCCTGAATCTGAAAAATGGCTTGGAAACGTCCTGGAATGCGGAAGACAAAGCATTCAGCGATTATGCGGCTCTGATCACCGATTCAAAACGGATTCTGGTGATTGGAAAAGGGGGGCGGATATTGCTACTCGATGCCAAGGCGAATCAATTTAAGGTGATCTCAAGGCTGAATCTCTTTAACAAGCCAAGCGATGACAACATCTTTTCCCATTGTGCCTTGGTTGGCAACCGCTTATATCTGCGCGGCGAAAGTGAGCTGATTTGCGTTGACTTGTCTGTTCGCTAAACAGTGTAATTGCCAAGGCTGTAAGGGAAGTGGATCCTGCCTGCTGATCACCTCTCATTGCCTACATTCGTGATTCAGCTTGATTTATGGACCCAGCGGTGAATTACTTCGTGTAAGTCGGGTTCGTCACCTTCTGGTTCTTCAAAATAGAAATGTTCCAGTCGTGTAATTGAAGACCCCAATTCCTGTTTGCCTGCATCGCTTAATCCGTTGTTTCGTTCGATGTCTTTGAGGACACCCAGGACCGTAAACGGCGTGATGTTCTCCGGTACTTGATACCGCGCTGCAGTGATTGATTCGGTCTTGCGGGTTCTTATTGTATATGCAACTACTGCCAGAACCAGCAATGCGAAAACGATCATGGCCGGAGTGATCCAGGATTTTTCCGGGGTGCCATATTCCTGTTCCAGCATGATTTCAGAGTCAACAGACGCTAAATCGGCATCAACAAAACGCTGGTAAAGCGCGCCATATTCTTTCTGTTTAGGCTGGCCGAACGAAAACTTTTCGGGATGTTTGGTAAGGTCTGATTTTGCTTCCATCGAAACCAGCCAGGTTCGTTCTGAATTGATGGCTGTTTTCGGCCCCTCTTTATCAAATTGCGAAACGGCCACTCCTTCATTTTCGATCGAAGTGACCTCAAATTCCTGTGGTTTCAAATCGAGGATTTGATCCAAATTAGGAACTAACCCGACTCCGGTTGCATGCACTTCCAGTTTCAATTTGCCTTCTTTCGCTTCACGTTCATCAAGTGTTTGAGTGATTTGCAAATTCTCGATCGGACGCGGATCTCCCATTTTCGATGACGCGTCGATGGGCAAAGGAGACGAGTTGACTGGAATCACGGCATAGCCGGAAGTGTCCATGAAATCCATATCGAGCGTTAAACTCGGAATTTTATCGACTTCGGCTCCTTTCGGTTTCATTAACACATAAGCGTAGGGAGTGATCCGCCACCCGTACACTTCTGTGGCACGGGAATGAACATCTTCTTTTTCAAACGTGACCGAGAGAATTTCAAAATGTTCGTCCAATGCTCTTTTGGTTGCCTCTTCAAATTTGTCTCGATAGTTTTCAAGAGGGCGACCATAGTTATAGTAATAATAGCCCCCTTGGTTCTGGTTTTGTAAATACTTGGAAAAACCACCTGATTCACGTTCAATTTCTTTGGTGTGACGGATATTCACAAACAACCCAAATGGTTCGCCATGCCCGACAACGTCGGAACCATCAATGGTTGTTTCAAGCTTGATTTCCGTCACGAGGTCTTTGTAATAATCGTATACTTTTTTGGCTTCGAGTGCCTGTTCGTGATCACCGACGATTTCAAACCCGCCTTTTAAATACCGAAACTTGACACCGGGACTCAATGCGCTTAATCGCACAAACAGAGAATTGGCAAATTGATCCATATGTCGTTTAGCGAGTTCACCCGGTAATGCTTGAATGGCTTCACGGATTAATGGAAATTGCGCAGGGTCTGAAACAGAATCATGCGAGATTTTCCCTAAATCAGGAGCCCCCAGACTCGCGTAGAACCATGTTTCGTAGACGGTCGATTCTTGTTTTTCTTCCTCAAGTGATTCGGCTTTTGCTGCATAAAGTTCAGCCGCTTTTTGAAAGCCGTCGAGTGACAATTGGCGTCGTTCGGAAAATTCGGTCGTGCGCTGGAGCTCCTGTTGAAATTCATTTGCATCATGGTCTAAAGCCGCTTTGGCAAGTTGAACTGACCAGGAGTCCGGATACTTGGTCAGCGCCTTGTTTAAGACTGTCTGGGCGGTAGCATATCCTTGTAAGACTTCCCGTTCGATGTCTTTTTGTTTGCGATTGGTTTTCGCCTTTTTTTGTGTTGCCGGTAAACGCCAGACTTTGCCTAGATTCGTTCGCATGGTTTGAATCAATGAGGCCAGGGTATTCGGATCAAGCCCATCAACTGTTCCATAGATTTGTTCAATCGCATCCAGCTGATACACTTCTGCTGCGCTGTGGACCTGCGTGAAAGCTTGTGTGATGAGTTTTTCATCAATTGTTTCGATCGGTAAATTATTAATCCGTTTGATCCACTTGGCAAGCTCTTCTAAGTTACGGACTTGTTTGGAGCGCGTAAGAGGAATTCCTTGCGCGCGTTGGTTGAAGCCCCACGAGAACATATACATGTTGGTTCGTTGCTGCTCTGAATTGGGGTTGTGGTTTTTAGTCCAGACTCGCAAAAACTGTTCGGCAAGTGATTTCGCCAGCCGCGAATCAATGGGAGCCAGCTTTTCAATATAAGGAAACGCTTCTTCCTCTTCTTCCACTTTCAGGTACAGTTGCGCGATGACTGTCATGAATTGTGGCTGGAGTGACTCTTCAATTAATGCCATCCATTCAACCCCGGGAATCAAGTCAAGAATCTTCCCGGCGGGAATCGCCTGGATTTTATTCTGACGCTGTTGTTGACTCATATACATGCTATCCATGTAGAAGTAGTTCCCATAATAATCGCGCTGCATCATACGACCTCGCCGAGTGGAGTAATCGTAGTTTTGTGAGGTCTGTGCCTCTCGTAACCAGTTGGTTGCCATCATCTGTAATGTCGGTTGCCACTTTGCGGCTTGTTCTGGCGCCGCTTTGAGGAGTGCGTCGACAGCCGTTTTTTGAAGTTCAAGACTCTTCAAGCGGAAAGCACTGTTTCTGATTTGGCTCTGTAATCCTGTTGCAACTGCTGATCCAATCGTTGACAGGATTTCTTTTCCCCGTTCAGGCCGCTTGCTGAAACTTTCATTGAGCCAGGCTTGTCCCAATTCTTCTTTGATTCGAGGAGTCAACTCGACTGCGCGTTTCAACGCTTCTTCTTTTTCCTTCTGGGTAATTTCGCCGACTGACAAAACTGCCTGCAACGCGATCCACGCTTTTTCCAGGTGTTCATTCTTCTTTTCGTATTGCGGAAGCGAGAGGTAATAACGCGATAATAAATTCAGTGCTTCACGGTCATTATTTTCGATTGCCTCATCAGTCGTCGGTAAAAACTCTTCCAGGTATTGGGCATGTCCGGAATCTGCCAGCAGTTTGGCAATCTGTCGTTTCGTGAGAATCGGTTTCTCGGTTTGTTGCTCAGGAGAATTCTTTTTAGCACCAGCATTCTTAATAGCGGGAGTTGCTTTTATGATGCTGCGGAAGCGTTCCAGATATTCCTTGATTGAATGACCGCTCTGGACAGAGAGACTCAGCATTCCGGTCAATTGTCCGAAAGAGTTACTACTCTGCGTTAACTGAGTATTCGGCAATCCGGTCCGAGTTTGTTGTGGCAGACGCGAGGCGGCAGGGGGGGAAGTGGTTTTCTGCTTGGTGTCTGCCTGATTCTCTTTCTTGATTTCAGCCGGTAACAGATCGACAAGTACAAAGAAATCGTCGACGGTCAATACATTCTTTTCCGCAAGTTGCGGGAATTGCGTGCCAGGCTGTCTAGGCGGAGTCTGGAGCGATGCGAGTAATTGTGTATAGAGCGCCTGATATTCCTCAGCGGGAAGTTGTGCGAAGAACTCTTTCACTTCTGACCAGTTTCCCAGTGTGACATCATGTTGCAGCTTTTTGAGACTTTTTTCGAACTGTTTGAATTCAGCGTCTCGTTTCGTTTGATGTTCTTTCTTATCAGATGCTAGTTGCTGTTCCGGTGTTAAAGGGCGTTTGGCTTCAACCGGTTGGGTTGCTTTCGAGGTTGCAAGTATCTCTTCCCCCGGTTTTTCTACCGACTTATCATCGGCTGGTGTTGACCAGGCTTTGATGATGGCCGAAGAACGCCGATCAAACTTCAACTTCTTGATCGCATCGAGCTTCTTCTTGTTGTGCGCAGCAACCAATGATTCCTCTGAGGAAGTGCTGGAACTCGTCGCACTCGCAGCCACCGCAGCGGGGGTGACTGCGCCGGAAGCTACCTGCACACGTACAGCCGAGGCTGGTGTTTGTGCAGCGCGGAAGGCTGGTACTTGTGCCGCGCTGGAATTGAAACTCAGTGCGAGACAGGTTGTCGTAACTATGATCGAAAGAGCGAGGTGAATCCGCTGCATCGTTTTCGCCTTTAATATTTCTGAATCTAATAGAGAGAAGCGTGATCTACATTAATTATCAAACAGTAGAAATATATTCCTGTATCAACTTAGGAGCCATTTTTATCTGGAGGAGGTCCAGAGCTGGCACCGCGATGGTCTTTTTCCTTTTTCTTTCCGTTGCTTTTTCCTTTTTTCTTGCCTTTTTTCTTGCCATTACAAACTCCGTTACAGCAACCTTTGCATTTACATTGAGCGGGAATGGGCATGCCTTGCAGATCGGTGAGATCAATGTTTGCCAGACGAATTACCGCTTCCAGATTTTCTCGCTGTTCTTTTAATTCATCACCATTGTCTGATTTTGCGGCATTCTCTGCCAACAGTCGATAATTTTGACGCGATGACTCAATGATTGGTTCCCAGCCTTCTTTGCCGACTCCTTCCAACCGTAGAGACCAGGTAACATAATATTCTGCATTGGCCATGGCGGAACGCGTCTGTTTTACCAATTGCTCATCGGGTTCTTGTTCGTTGTTTAGTTCGTCTAATAATGCTTCCAGATCTAGGTACGCATCGGGGAGCTGACCATTGAACATCATGGCTTTATCTCGTTCCAGCCGTAGTTTTTGTGATGCTTTCACGCGGTCAGACGGAAACATCGACAACGCTTCGTTATAAAGCAGAACCGCCTGATTCCAATCACCTTTCGCAGCAGTAGCTTTCGCTGCCTTGATCTTCATATCGACGCTGTCAAGCCTGGTTTGTGCCTGACCGGGCCCGTAATGATACGCCCCCATAAATAATGGGATTAATGCCCAGCATAAAAGCAGCATGATTCTCATCGGTTTTTCCTCCCTGTGATCAGATTCAAATGAACAACAGACAAAAGAACGATTACTATTTCAGTGAGTCTGACGGTTATGAGGCCGTCTGTCGTGTTTTCGGTGGATTCAGATTCTTGTGAGACATCTGTTTGGAATTTGCCGCTTTTTTTCGGGTAGACAGCACACCCGGTTTCCAGCGGGTTCCCTGATGATGTAACAACCAGGGTAACAATGCATAAATCAAGGCAGACAACCCGCATGCGAACAAGGCATACTCTCGACGGGTTAAATTTTCTAATGGGTTCTCTTCACTACCGACAGCCAACTGATCAATCAAATCGGTACTGAGGTGTTTTTCATTTCCGTTATGATACGCGCCGTTTAAGCGAATTGCGATTTGCCGAAGGGTGGAGACATCCTGACGTGAATGTTTTCCGTTAATGAATGATCCTTTGAGAGAATCACCCACTCCAATGACGACCGAATTAGCGATTGAGGCAGGCATTTTCGGCATGCCCACTCCGGGGACGGTATCTCCATCGCTAATCAAAAGCAGCGTGGTGCTACGCGGATTCCAGTGTTTTGCCAACTCGCCTGCTTCTTTGAGTCCCGAAAAAAGGTCGGTTTCTCCCGAAACGAAAGCATGATGCATAGGCAGGTCATTTAAAATATTTCGGACCACTTCCATATCTTTTGTTTCTTCGACAACACGTTTCGCTTCATTGTAAACGGCAACCACGCTGGTGCGATAACGGTGCATGTAGACTCGTTCAAAGAATGAATTCATCACCACCGAAGCACGCTTCATGCGGGATTGGTCTTTTTTCTGACCGGCATCTTTAAGCCGCATGCTGGGAGAAACATCGAGGACAATCAACAGGTGCTGCATATCAGCTTCATCGATTTCTTCAGCCACATGAATTTTAGGAGTAAGCAGCATTAAGGTTACCAACCCCCAACAGAGTCCTGTGAGAGCCAATACGCATAAGGCGGGATTGGTTTTTGTCCATGGTGCAGCTTGTGCAGTCGGTCCGAATACGAGTGGCGCGATTCTCCGTACCCGGCGGGCATGAAGTCTTTCTGCTCCAATCGCGATCACGAAAATAACAATGGCCGCCAGTTCTGCTACCAAGGTGTGTACCTCAATCCAAACAAAGAAAGCGTGCTGCTGCCCAGCAAAATCAGTCCTGCTAAGCTATAAGGATAAAAATCGTCCATTGATTCAGCCGCCGTTCGCTGCATGCGGGTTTCCTGCATCTTGTCGATATGTTGGAAAACGGTTTCAAGGGCTGCGGGATCTTCCGGCTCAAAGACTTCACCGCCTGTCAGCCCGGTGATATTCACTACGGGAGCGGGGACTTCACTTGAAGCGATGTGGATACCGTAAACGACGATGCCGTCTGCTTTCAGTTTGTTGGCGATTTCAATATCCTGGTCGTTGCCAAGGTCAAAACTATATCCGTCAGAGACAAGCACAATCATGCGATCTCCTTCTTCACGGGAGATCAGTACTTCACGGCAAGCTCTTAACGCTTTTCCGATCGCCGTTCCCCCCAACCAGCGTGGATGCCCCGGGCTGGTGGGATCCATAAAAGGTGGTGAGCATCGGATGGCTGATACATCTGTAGTCAGCGGTACCCAATGCAATACTTCGTTACCAAAAAAGGTCAGGCCAAACGCATCTCCTTCGCGGTAATCGAGAAATTTATCGATCGCAGCCATCGAGGCATCATAGCGTGTCCCTTCACCGAACGAGGCTGACATACTGCCAGAGACATCGACGCACAATTCAATATTCGTCAATACCCGTTTCGCCTTGGGAGCACTCAACTGTTGGGGGCCTGCCAGGATCATAACAACGATTCCCAGAATGAGTGCCGGTAACGACTGAGCAACATTGACGAGAGAACCCAGTCTTCGTCCGCGCGTTTGAATGCCATGGTCAAACGGCAGCACGACACGACTTCCCTCACGCCGCCAGGTCCAAACCAGGAGCAAAATCGGAAAGATTAAAAATGCCAGCACCCAGGGGTGAGTGAAACTCATTGTTAATAATTACCTGTGAGAAAAAAACGTATTAAATTGATCCCTAAAAACTAAGAAGCCAGCGAAGCCAGTTCTTCGTCCAGCGCCTCGGCTGGCAGATTCTGATAGGGTTCCAGTATTTGCGCGACGTTGACTTCATTATCTGAGTAAGGGCGATGAAGCAGGATTTCCAGTTGCTGAAGCAATGGGCCGGCTTCTTCATGGTTTTTCAATTCTTGTGTTACTTGTGCGACGTCTGTCTGTTCTAAATGGAGCCGCTTGCGCCAAAATGCGACCAACATCATCTCCAGTTCGGCCATCTGCGAATTGCTTAACTTGCCGGATATTGCTTTTTCGACCATCGGTTGCAAACGATCAGCCAACGAGGGGGCCCGGAGGCCTGCTCCTGTTTCGTGTTCATTGGCATGTTTCCGTTTGGCAAAGAGAATGAAGAGAATACCGATGACCCATAAAATAACGGCTACTCTTAGCCAAAGCTGATAGCCACCAATGCTGGGAATGGGTGCCACCGCCGGACTGTTGGGCTCCACACGATCGGCGGCCAGTATCGATTTGATTTCCACTTTGACTTCAGGGACTTCGCCGAGGGGGCTCTGGTCGACTCTTTCCAGGAAGTCGACTAAGTTGTATTCGCCTGGTTTCAATCCGTAGTACTCCAATTCGTAGCGGAACATATCAGGCCCATGCGGATGGACGCTGATCATTCTTAAGGCACCCTCTAAATATTCCATTTTTATTGGAAACCGTTTCAATTCGAGGGTGATTGTTTGATATTTGAATTATTTGGTTCTCACTGCCAAGGTCTGGAATCAGCTCTGGGACGGGATTCGCC
>Ga0222668_1000582_pt1 | contig 21675 bp, 14 predicted proteins | sample AntAcemetagen728_FD_179823 | JGI IMG/M metagenome (GOLD analysis project Ga0222668, IMG submission 179823) | Saline water microbial communities from Ace Lake, Antarctica - #728 | ecosystem: Environmental > Aquatic > Non-marine Saline and Alkaline > Saline | place: Antarctica: Ace Lake... | reverse complement strand
CGTTTGCCCGAGCTCGCTTCTGGAATTTACACAGTGAATGTTGTGGTAAATGAGGAAAGAGTTGGAGCTAAGAAGCTAGTAGTAAGGTAATAGTTTAAACTACCTTCGATTGAAACCCGTCGAGTTAGCTCGACGGGTTTTTTTATTTAATCAATATGATGAAATAGCTAAAAGGTATTGCTGCTAGCCTGTTATTAACGGCTCTTTCATCAACTGATGCGATCAGCAATGGATTCAGCACTCAATATTTTGGTGGCAATGAAGTAGTGTATGAATACACGCCGACTGAGAGAGAAATAATCGATTTGTAAGAACTCACTAAACCTATCTCTCCTGAAAATGCCATTGGCAGGGTAAGCCGAATGGATGCCATTAATAACAAGAGCGTCAATGAAGACAGGCTTCACGTGGCTTAGAATAAAATAAAAAAAGTGCATCACTCCTTGAGAAAGAGCAAACCTTTGGAAAGGAGAGTAATATAAACTGTGTCAGTTTTTATTGTGCTGACCGCATTTATATATAAATTAAAATACGGGTAAGACATTGATCCTTCATAACTCTTAAAGTACATCCGAATCAGATGAAATAAATGGGTTCTGCAAAGCAGCTTCTGTTTTTCGTGATCAGTCGTACTCATTTGTTTCATTTCTTTCGGCTTTCATTTTCTCCAAAAGAAACATTAAGTACTACGTTCAGCTTCTTTTCAACAACCCAATGGCTGCCTATTATTCCTTAGAAGTCTTTGGTCTCGGAATCCGCCGAGGATATGAAGTTGGGCCTAGCATTTTCTTTTTCTGATTTTGATCCAATGATATTTCGTAACTTGCTGTTCAAGTGACTGATACCAAATCATTAACCAAATCTTAAGAGATGAATAAGATAACTACGCCTTGGCGCACAACACTGATTGCTTCCATGCTTATTTTCGGATTAATAACGTCAGTATCTTCCAAGTGTGCGACAGGAGAAATAGCCTCTCAGCTCACCTTGTCAGATACAGAAGTAAATTATATTAACGCAGAGGACTTGGAGATTTCTTCAACCAACAATTCTGTTCCACTTATATGTGGTGAAGGCTTGGAAGTGACTTATTGCTACGAAAATTTTGATGAAACTATATTTACTTACGAAAGTCCCGACGGCGAGCCAGTTGCTCTCTTTTTTCAAAAAGGTTTGATACAATGGTGCTGTGACTATATCTTCATTTACGATGGCTTGGATAATTCAGGCGAACTGCTTTTCAGTGGAAACAACAATGGAGACCTTGCCGGAGTTTCAGTTACAGCCAACTCCGGTGCTGTATTTATCGAACTTGAGACAAATGGTACGGCAAGTTGTACATCAGGATCAACCAGTGCTGGCGAATGGGCTTGGATAGTAGGTTGCGGAGAGTTTGATATCCTGGGGTGTACTGATCCGGAAGCTCTTAACTTTGCACCAGATGCTACTGTAGACAATGGATCATGTATCATTCCGGCAGAAAATGATGAGCCCTGCGGAGCAATAGCACTCGAGTGCAACGGACCTTCCATCGCAGGAAACTTCGATGCGGCCAGCATCAGCTATATTTTTCCAATCGAAGGCTGCGGAAGTGCATTTCCTGGTAAAGGAGATTTATGGTTTCAATTTGAGGCCAACGGAACAAGTATGTACTTTATCTCTGCGGTAAATTCCGCAAGTATGGTTGCTGTTGCTCTGTATTCAGGTGACGATTGCGGAAACCTGACAGAAGTGGAAGGTTGTGTAAGTTTACCCGAAAATGTTTCGGGAATTTTTGACGCTGGGACATACTATTTCATAGTACGTCCATGGAGTGGCTCTGCATTCAACAATTCATACGACGTAAACCTCATTTGTGCAGACGGACCTCCTGAAAATGATGAGCTTTGCGGAGCAATCGAACTGGTATGCAACGCTGAAGCAATAAACGGAAGTTTTTTTGGATCAACTACTTCCATGGACGACAATTGCAGTGACACTGGTACAGGTGATGTATGGTTCAGTTTTATCGCCGACGGTGAAACTGATTATGGCGTCTTCGAAACCTCATACGATAACACGTCTATCGGACTATACACTGCAGATGAGTGTGGCGATGAGTTAACACAAGTCATTCCCTGCCATGAGATTCCTGAAAGTGTCAACGGCATATTTGACGAAGGAAAGTACTACGTAAGACTTAGTACCTTTTCAAGTAAGAATATATTTTATACTATTCAGCTAAATTGCGCCACAGTACCCGAAAATAATCTTCCCTGCGATGCGATTGAAATCAATTGCGACAGCGAAAACATATCGGGAATGAATCTCGGAGCTACGCCAAATGAAGGATGTAGCACCAGTTCAGGTGGTGGTGGCATTTGGTACGTATTCAATTCAGAAATTGACGGTGCCCTGCGTTTAAACATGTGTCAAGATGACACACCGCTCACCTATGTTAGTATCGATATTTCAGTCTTTACAGGTACATGCGAAGAACTTACTTGTTATGCTTATGATTTTGGCATGTATGAATGTTGGTATAAGGCTGACCTAGCTTTTGATGTTTCTAACGGAACTACCTATTACATCTTAGTCAATGGTCACAATCAAGTGGATGTAGGTAATTTCGATATGGAAATTTCCTGTTCTGAGAACCCCGACTGTCCGGGTGTTGGGGGTTTTGGTGATTCGTGTAACGACGGAAATCCAGCAACAACAAACGACGTTGTCACCGAGAATTGTGAGTGTGAGGGTACGCCTCAGGGACAATCCTGTGAAGTCTCTTTTGAAATAATTTCGTTGCCTTTTCAAGACAACGATAACACGAATAATTTCGGTGATGAATATGAAACTACTGACCTTCCACCCCTTGCTCCTGATGCCATAAATAATGGATTTAGCACATCGTATTTAGGCGGTGATGAAGTCGTCTATTCTTACACACCAATCGAAGATCAAACTATCAACGTCACATTGAGCAATCACGGGGAGTGGACGGGACTTTTCGTTATCGAAGGTTGCCCGTTTGAGTCCACTGTTGGCTCTCACACGGCATCTGACTTCTTTGGTCGCGAGATCGAAGACTTGGCCGTAAGTGCTGGAGTGACCTACTATGTGGTCATCTCAACATGGCCCGCGCCTCAAAGCACTGCTTACCAGTTAAATATTAGTGTTTCAGAAAAAGACTGTCCTGAGCTGGAAGCTGATTTCGGCGATCCATGTGATGACGGAGATGTTGATACGATCAATGACCAAATAATCCTTGATTGCGTGTGTGGTGGAGTACTTTCATCTGCTGTGCAGTGCGGTGAGTACACCAGTGAGCCCAATGCGAATTTCGGCGGTCCTGGTTATTTCTCAACTCTGTGGGATGATATTGAAGTATCGGGAGCGGACGGAACACTTGCTGACCTGAACGTGGTATTGGTGATTGATAACGAAGAGGTTATAACCTTGGCGGTTAGATTGTGTTCGCCTTCGGGAACAGAAGTTGATTTGGTCGTAAACGAGTGTATAAACGGTGATAACATCAACGTTCTTTTGGATGATGATAGCCCTGCGCTTTCTTGTGAGGCAGGTTCAATCCCCGTTCTATTCGGAACATTTGCTCCAGAAGGAAGTCTTGCAAATTTCAATGGAGAAGATTTCAACGGAACATGGACCCTTAAGATATATGATAATGATACTGGTATTCACAGTGGGAAATTGATTAGCTGGTGTTTGCTTCCTACCCTTGAGATCCCAAGTGGGTCCCCTTGCGATAATGCGACGGCTATCGATGCTACCCCTGTTGCCTCAGAATCGTTGCTCGATGTTTCGATGGCTGAAACGTTGCCATCGGGAATCGTACAGTGTGTAAACCCAAGTTTTGCTCAACCAGACCGATGGTTCTCTTTTGAGTCCGTTACAACCAATATGTACGTCAGAGCATCTGGGCAAAATGATTTTGACGCCGCAGTAGAAGTGTTCGAGTCTTGCGATGGAACGGCAATAGCCTGTCAGAACAATACCTCTGCGGGTCAAGCAGAAATTGTAACAATTATGGATACGGAAGTTGGACAAACGTATTATTTCAGGGTTTATAATGCAGGAGACAATGCCTCAGTAGAGCAGGATTTCGACGTATCGGTGATTCATATTCCTTTCACACAACTAAGTGAAGAGGATTGCGGTATTCTCAATTATTCATTGAATGACACGCTCACGACCGACCTTCCCGTCAATCAATTTCAACTGACCAACTGGTACTGGCAATTTACGGAACTCGAAGAACCGTTTAACACCTATGACATCTTATCGCCAAATGGTGCAGAAGTTGATTTTCCATTGGAGTTGTTTGCAGAAGCTGAAATCGGAAGAACTTATGAGGTGAGAACGAGAGCCCGTTTGTACAAAGATTTTCAATGGGGAGATTACGGTGATGCTTGCACCATCGGTTTCATTTCTGTACCAGGCGATGTCTGTCTCAATGCCATCGAAATAACCCCAGGGCCAGGATTTACGGACAACTCTGTTTTTAATGATCAAGGAAATGCGACTGCATCGGGTGTTCCTCAATGCAATGGTGATGCACCCTCAGTAGATACGTGGTTTTCTTTTGAAGCCATTACCACCACGATGGCAGTGAGAGTTAAAGGTGTAGGAGACTATGACATCGTGCTGGAAGTATGGAACGGATGCGGCGGCAATCGCCTCAAATGCAAAAATGAAGATATTGAGGCCAGGAAAGAAACGGTGGTGTTGACAAATTCCATTGTGGGAGAGACATACTACTTCCGTATTTATGATACTGGGGGCAATGATCTGACTTCCGTTTCACAGTGGGTTTCAGTGGCTCACCTGCCCATCACTAAACTGGAGGAAGCAGATTGCAGTTCGAATGTCTACAGCACTTCAGATATTATTACCGCTGCCATCCCAGAGTTCGAGTTCTCCATTACCGAATGGACGTATGAATTTACGGAACTGGAAGCACCTTTCAACGTTTACGAAGTGGTATCACCAAACGGGGGAAACCCCAATTTTCTTCTCAATCAATTTACTCAAATTGAGACAGGAAGAAGTTATTCAGTTCGGGTAAAGCCTTCGGTAGCGCCAAATAAATTTCCAAGCGATTACGGAGAGGCATGTGAGATAATTATTGCCGAAGGCAGCGGCATAGCTATACTCAATGGCAGCAACAGCATTAGCGATACATCCGTTGAAATGAAATTGTTTCCTAATCCTAGTAATGGAGATGAAGTAACACTAGTCTTTGGAAACCTCCCGAGGGAAGAGGCTCAGATCATAGTCAGAGTGTATGATCTTGTTGGTAAACAAGTCCATTCGGAGCAATATTCTGGTAGAAATGAAACAAGCACGTTTAACTTGGATATCCAATCACTTTCAGAAGGTGTTTATTTAGTCGGAGCTGAGATTAACGGAGAATTAATCACTCGAAAGCTATTTATTGAGTAGAGTAAAAAAATAAAGAGGCTGCCTGAATATTCAGACAGCCTCTTTAATTTCAATTTACACCAATTGCTAGTAGTAGTGCTTTCGTCTCACCTGAGCTACATACTTAGCTAGGCGTATTACTTGCTTTGTGTATCCGTATTCATTGTCATACCAAACATAAAGAACTACGTTCTTCTTGTCAGGATGCACCAGAGTAGCCCTGCTATCGTATACCGAACAACAAGTGTCTCCAACTATATCGCTTGACACCAACTCAGGTTCGATACTGTAGTGAATTTGGTTTACCAAATCTCCTTCGAGAGCAGCTTTTTTTACCAAAGCGTTTACTTCCTCTTTGGTTGTTTCCTTATTAATCGAAAGATTCATAATCGCCAATGATCCATTTGGTACTGGAACTCTCACTGCATTAGCGGTCAATTTGTCTTTTAGCTCAGGAATAACTTTCGTTACGGCAGAACCAGCTCCCGTTTCGGTAATTACCATGTTCAGCGCTGCTGAACGACCTCTTCTTTCTTTCTTGTGGAAGTTGTCGAGAAGATTTTGATCGTTCGTGTATGCGTGAACGGTTTCGATGTGTCCTTTTTCAATTCCATATTCATTCTGAATCACACTAAGCACGGTGCTTATTGCATTTGTCGTGCAAGATGCAGCAGAATAAATACTTTCATTGTCGAGGTCCAGATTTTTGTGATTGATTCCGTAAACAATGTTAGGAATGCCCTTACCTGGGGCAGTTAGAATCACTTTAGAGACCCCTTTGCTCTTGAGATGCAAAGACAAGGCTTCACGATCTCGGAAAGCTCCTGTGTTGTCTAAGACAATAGCATCAGAAATTCCATAATCCTCGTAATTCACTTGATCGGGCCCTGGGGCTTGGATCATCTTTACGATTTGACCATTAATGATGATGGCTTGTCTTTTCAAATCAGGGACTACCGTACCAGAAAATGGCCCGTGTACTGAATCCAATCGAAGCAAGTCAGCTCTTTTAATGATTTCCTCATCGGACACCTTTCGGGTCACGATAGCTTTCAATCGCAATTGCTGGCCTTTACCGAATTGTTGGATTAGCTCTCGGGCTGCCAGACGACCTATTCGACCAAAGCCAAACAAAACTACATCGCGAGGACCTTTGGTTTCCGAATCGTCAAAAGAAGTAAACCCTTTTAACTTTAAGCTTAGGAACGAATCAATTGAGTTAAATTCTTTCTCTGATTCCATCCATTCGGCGGTGAGCAAACCCACGTCGATTTTGGATGGAGCCAAGTCCATTTTAACAAGTGCTTCGGCGATAGCAGTAGTATCATGCACGGAAATCGCTTTTCCGACCACGTCTGCGGCATATTTATGAAGTAGCAATACTTCACTCACGCTGGTGTCTACCAGGTGGTTTCTAAAAAGAACAAGCTCCACGGAATTATCGTAGAGCAAGTTACCAACGGCATTGATCAATTTGACCGTAGCCTTTTTTTTACTGATCCAGGAATCAAGCTCCTCATTATAGGTAGCTCTTCCCGCACTCAACAGGTCAGTGGACATTTGTTAGTAGGTGGTTATGTGGATGGTTTAATTGAATTCAATTATCCCAAGTAAGCCTTTAAGTGCTTACTTCTAGAAGAATGACGTAGCCTTCTGATCGCTTTCTCTTTGATTTGTCTCACACGCTCGCGCGTCAGGCCAAATCTGTCACCAATCTCCTCCAACGTCAAACCGTGCTTCATTCCAATTCCGTAAAACAAGCGAATTACTTCTCTTTCTTTCTCAGTTAATGTAGAAAGAGACCGCTCGATTTCTTGAACGAGAGACTCGGTCAATAGACCGAAATCTGCTGTTGGAGAATCGTTGTTTACCATTACGTCGAGCAATGATGAACTGTCATCTTCCGTAAAAGGAGCATCAACAGATACGTGTCTACCGCTTACTTTTAGTGAGTCAGCAACTTTTTCTGCAGGAATGTCAAGTGCAGTGGCAATTTCTTCTACAGTAGGAGGGCGATCGTATTCTTGCTCCAACTTGGCGAACATCTTGTTGATTTTGTTCAAACTCCCCACTTGATTCAGTGGCAAACGAACTATACGTGATTGTTCAGCTAATGCTTGTAGGATCGACTGGCGAATCCACCATACAGCGTAAGAAATGAACTTAAAACCTCTCGTTTCATCAAACCTCTGTGCTGCCTTGATCAGACCAAGATTTCCTTCATTGATCAAATCAGGAAGAGAAAGCCCTTGGTTTTGATATTGCTTTGAAACCGAAACTACAAATCGCAGGTTAGCGCGTGTTAGTTTTTCCAAAGCAAGTTGATCACCTTTCTTAATTCTCTGCGCCAGTTCTACCTCTTCCTCAGCCGTAATAAGATCTTCACGTCCAATTTCCTGAAGGTACTTATCAAGAGATTGACTCTCGCGATTCGTTATGCTTTTGGTGATTTTAAGCTGTCTCATATATCTTTTGCTTTAAAGTTGTTAAAATCGGACGTGGAAATAAGCGGCAAAGATAAACCAATGCTTCCTAATTCCAAATCTCATACTCTTTTGTGCGTTCTTCAAAAAGTGTAAAAGCGACCATCGCTTGTTTGCGGGGGTCGCTTTATTAAATTCAAATAAATTGAAATATCGATAGAATTAAGATGAATCGATATTTACGGTTTCTGATCAGTATCTCGCAGGTTTTATTTTGAATCTTACACTTATTTTAAACGCCAAATCCGTAATAATCTGGCATCCCGTTCTGGTGAAACCCTTCCACCAAAACCCCGCCACTTTTGGCGTTGAGAATTCGTTTTACATCTTCAGGAGATTCAACGGGTTGTTTGTCGATATGGGTAATTATAAACCCCTCCTTTATTCCAGCTTTTCTGAACTTACCTTCTTCAATTTCCGTTATTTTTACGCCATTTACAACTTTTAATGCTGATTTTTCTTGTTCGTTCAGCACCTCAAATTTGGCTCCAAAAATCATATTCAGTTCTTCCTCAGAACGTTTCTTCAATTCTGTGTTTCCGTTTCTGTCACGCAAAAGAATTTCCAAAGACTGTTTTTGATTTCCCCGAAGTATGCTCACCGCTATTTTATCGCCTGGTCTATATTTCCCCACTTGCTCCTGAAGCTCGGTGACACTTCGCACAAGAAAGTCTTCTACTGAGATGATGATATCTCCTTGAGCGATGCCCGCTTGCTCTGCAGCCCCACCTTCAAGAAGACCTCTCACGTAAGCTCCTTCGCTGGCATCAAGCCCTTCGGCTGTTCTTAGATCGGGATCAATATTGCTAATGCTCACCCCTATGTATGCTCGCTGAACTTTACCGAATTCGAGAAGGTCAGCAGTTACTTTTTTAACAATGCTAACCGGAACGGCAAAGCTATATCCGCTGTAGGAACCAGTTCTGGAAGCTATAGCGGTGTTGATCCCGATTAATTCTCCTCTGCCGTTTACCAATGCGCCTCCGCTATTGCCAGGATTTACTGCGGCATCCGTTTGAATGAAAGACTCTAGCGGAAAAGTTTCTGAGCTTGGATCGTAGTCTAGAATATTGATATTTCTAGCTTTTGCACTTACAATCCCCGCTGTGACTGTGGATGTGAGGTTGAATGGATTTCCAACCGCTAATACCCATTCGCCAATTTGAAGTGCATCGCTATTGCCCAAGGTAATAGAAGGCATGCTTTCGGCTTTTATTTTTAAGAGTGCGATGTCCGTCCCTGCATCTCGTCCTATTAGGCTTGCTTCAAAAGTTTGATTGTCATTGGTCGTGATTTCTATCGTTTCGGCATTTTCGATCACGTGATTATTAGTTACAATGTAGCCATCGGCGCTAATAATCACACCTGAACCCGAAGCTCTTTGCTGTTTTGCAGGATAGGGTTCTCCACCAAAATAGCGACTCAAAGGATTGTAAGATTGCCCTCCTGTTGAAACTGTCTTAACATGCACAACAGCGTCTATCGATTTATTGGCCGCCTCTACAAAGTCAATGCTCTCCAATGGCATAGACGGTGAGGTCGCATAATTGGAGAGTTTAAACTCTGCTTTCGGTTCAATAAGTGTGGGTTGATTTCCGCCTTCAAAAAACGCAACGTAGGTTCCCAGAGCAATGAAACCTCCGAACAATGCTGCCGCTGCTGTCTTGATCAATTGTTTCATAAGTATCATTTAGTCATTCGTTTCTATAAACAACCGAATTCCCTATTTTCTTTCGTCTGCCTTGTTAATTCGTGTTAAGCTGCATTCCTGCATTCCTGAATTCATTCAGCACATTTCCTTTTTGTGTGTCAAAAGAAGGTGCCTCGCAAATTAGGCCTCCCATCTTGATCAATCTGGCATTTTTTCTTGGATAGGCTATTTATATCGATTGCAATTAACTGCTACTTTTGTCAAGTGATTATGCGAGTACATTTTGTGAAATACAGCGGGACTGGAAACGATTTTATTCTAATAGATGATCGCGACAGAACTTTCCCAGAAAAAGAGGAGTCTCTTATTCAAGCCATGTGTGACCGTCACTTTGGAATAGGATCGGATGGTTTGATGCTTTTGCGCAACCATGCTGACTGCGATTTTGAGATGCTCTTTTTTAATCCCGATGCTTCTCGAAGTTTGTGTGGAAATGGGAGTCGTTGCGCAGTGCACTTTGCCCAAAAGTTGGGTCTAGCGAATGACAAAGGTGTCTTTACGACAACAGATGGCCTGCATGATTATCGATTTGTAGACGCTGATCAAGTTCAGATAAGCATGAAAGCCGTGGGCTTTGTGCAAGAGATAAACGGGTTAGACTTTATGAATACAGGATCTCCTCATCTCATCATAAACAAAGAGAATCTTGACTCAATTGATATTTTGAAGGAAGGAAGGAAATGGAGATACGATGAAAGCTTTGCTAAATCAGGAGGAACTAATGTCAATTTTGTCGAAGAAGTTGATTCCGATACAGTGCGCGTTCGTACTTACGAAAGAGGCGTAGAGGCAGAAACGCTCAGCTGCGGAACGGGAGTCACGGCCGTGGCTCTAGCAAAAAAGAAAAACGAAAAAGGAAAACATCACGTCACCGTAAATACTGAGGGTGGGGCTCTCAGCGTTACGTTTTTTCGAAATGAAAGTGGGTTTTCGGACATCACGTTAACTGGCCCTGTACTTGAAATATTTGAAGGAGTTTACTATGCTTGAGAATGAACGAATAAGATTGAGAGCTCTCGAAACAACTGATGTAGATAAGCTATTCATTTGGGAGAATAACCGCGTCAATTGGCGTGTTTCACAAACCGTCACGCCTTATTCACGGCACATATTAATCGATTACGTCAACGCTATTTCAGACGTTTTCACCGATAAGCAGCTGAGACTTATAATCGAAGAAAAGGATTCTCAAGCAGCCATTGGAACAGTGGATATTTTTGATTGCGATTTTAAGAACAAGCGAGCGGGCATTGGAATACTTGTGGCCGAACCTGAAAAAAGAGGAAAAGGATTCGCTTCAGAAGTGATGGAAATTTTACTGCCTTATTGTTTTCAAACCCTTTCGATGCATCAGGTCTATTGCAGCATTCTAACTGACAATGCGGAGAGTATCAAACTCTTCAAGAAATTTGGATTCGAGGAGGCGGGAGTGAAGAAGGATTGGACTTTTTACGAGGGAAAATTCTATGGCGAAGTGTTGATGCAGAAATTCAGAAGCAATGATTAAGAAAATTTTGCTCGCTTTGGTTGTGCTGTGCTTAATAGTCGGAGCAGCCATCGGATACTATTCTTATCGAATGCTCTACTGGCCTGCGCTGGATCTTAAAACCGAGAGTATCGTGTTTTACGTCAAGAGCGATTGGGATGAAAAAGCCGTTCTCAAATCTCTAACTGACGTGGCAGGCCTGCGCAATACTGCTTTTGCCGAAAGGCTAATGGAAAAGAAAAATTACCGAGGAGACTTGGTGGTTTCTGGCAAGTACACACTGACAGGTGGTATGGGACTCAATGAACTGATAGACCACTTAAGGGCAGGAAACGGAGAAGAAGAAGTTCAAGTGACTTTTAATGTGGCTCGAAGACTTTCCGAATTAGCTAGCAGCGTGGCTCTAAACATCGAGGCAGACTCGGCCCAGATAGCACATAAACTCACAGATCCCGAAGTGGCTAAGAAGTATGGCTTTAGTTCGGCCACTTTCATCGCCATGTTTTCCCCCGATACATATAGAATGGAGTGGGACACTGACGCTGACGAATTCATTGAGCGAATGGCGCAAGAGTACAAGCGTTTTTGGTCGGAAGACCGAATTCAAAAAGCACGACAGTACGGCCTCTCTCAGAGCGAAGTCAGCACTTTGGCGAGTATAGTCCAAGCTGAGCAGCAAGTGCATTCCGATGAGCGGAAGGTGATAGCGGGATTGTATCTGAACCGATTGAGAAAGGGGATGCGTCTGCAAAGCGATCCTACAGTGGTTTACGCAGTTGGCGATTTCTCGATCAATAGAGTCTTGACCAAGCACCTCTCAACCCCAAGTCCTTATAATACATATATAAATGCAGGGCTTCCTCCAGGACCGATAAATTTACCTTCGAAACAAACCATTGATGCGGTGCTGAATGCGGACAAGAACAATTATATTTTCATGTGTGCAAAAGCTGATTTTTCAGGGTACCATGCCTTTGCTACAAATTTGAGTGAACACAATCGGAATGCCAGGGCTTTTCAAAAGGCCTTGAACGACAGGAAGATTTATAAGTAAGGAGTTCAGATCGTTATGCTAAATATGATCTCAACTTTTTCAATTCTTCACTGTTCATGTACTTGAAACCAAGCTAAATGAGATTTACCTTAACCTTCGTAGCCTTTATGGCTGCGATTTCTGTTTTTAGTCAATCTGGTACCATCAAAGGTCGCGTGATTGATGATTTAACGAACGAGCCCGTTCCTTTTTCCAACGTCGCCCTCCAAGAAACAACCTTCGGTGCTGTTTCTGATATTGACGGGAACTACGAGATTACTGGAATTGAACCAGGACTTTACAATGTTCAAGCGAGCTTCGTCGGGTATAAGACCAAAACCATTTTTGAAGTGGAAGTATTCGCTTCGAATCCTACGGTGTTGGAAATTCCTCTGGAAGGGGGTGCAACGAACCTTGCCGCCGTTGAGATCACAACAGAAGTTTTCGAACGCAACGCCGAAAGTCCTGTCTCCCTTCAGCAAATTGGCGCCAACGAAATTCGACGAAATCCAGGAGGGAACAGAGACATCTCTCGTGCACTGCAAATATTGCCTGGAGTGGCTTCCTCTCTTTCTTTTAGGAATGACATTATCATTCGTGGAGGAGCGCCCAACGAAAACCGTTTTTTTCTCGATGGTATTGAAGTACCCGTGATCAACCACTTTGCCACCCAAGGTTCCTCGGGTGGGCCAGTAGGTATCTTGAATGTGAACTTCATTCAAAACGTCGACTTCTATTCAGGGGCCTTTCCTGCCAACCGCGGTAATGCCCTAAGCGCCGTCTTGGAGTTCACCCAAAAAGATGGGAATACAGAAGGGTTGAAAGGGAATTTCACCTTGAGCGCCACTGACGTAGGACTCACGCTCGACGGTCCGCTGGGCGAAAAGACCACTTTCATCGCATCTGTGAGAAGGTCTTATTTGCAATTTCTCTTCGGCGTGATAGGATTGCCATTTTTACCCACATACAACGATGCCCAGTTTAAGGTGAAGCACCGCATCAATGAAAAAAATGAAATCACCTTTATCGGTCTCGGTGCTTATGATCAATTCGAATTAAATGAGAGCGCGGCAGAAGATGCTGAAACGCCAGAGGAGAAGCAAGAGATCGACTATGTTTTGGCAAACCTTCCAGTAAACAATCAGTGGAATTATACCGTCGGAGCCAATTACAAGCATTTTTCAAACAAAGGATTTCAGAACGTAATCTTAAGTCGGAGTCACCTGAATAACCAAGCTGAGAAATACGAGCAGAATATTGAAATTCCCGAAAACCTTATTCTCAACTATGAGTCTGAAGAAATCGAAAACAAGTTCAGATTGGAGCATACACAGCGCACAAATGGTTGGAAACTGAATGCTGGTTTTAACTTGGAGGATGTGACTTATACCAATAGCACGTTCAACCAAATCAGCGTTGATACAGCGTTACGGACGATCGATTTCAACTCGGAAATCAATTTCCAACGCTTTGGATTTTTTGGCTCAATCAACCGAAGTTTCCTCGAAGAGCGCTTGCTGCTTTCGTTTGGTTTGAGAACCGACTGGAATAATTGGGCTGAGAGTATGTCCAATCCAATCGACCAGCTTTCACCACGATTCTCACTTTCTTATTCCATCACGCCCGAGCTTTCCTTTCAAGCAAACGTAGGTCGCTACTATCAACTTCCGCCATATACAGTGATGGGTTTTAGAGACAATGAGGGCGATCTGGTGAATAAAGACAACGGTGTCTCTTACATTCAAAGTGACCACTTTGTTGCTGGTTTAAAGTACATTTTCCCGAGTAACACAAAAGTTTCAGTCGAAGGATTTTACAAGATTTACGACAACTATCCCTTCGCAACTCGCGACAGTATTAATCTAGCCAATTTGGGTGCTGATTTCGGAGTGGTTGGAAACGAAGAAGTTGTATCCATTGGCCAAGGACGGGCTTACGGAGTTGAATTCTTAATTCAGCGCAAGCTATACAACGGACTTTTCGGGATAGCTGCTTTGACTTTAGTTCGGAGCGAGTTCACAGACAAAAACGGCGATTTTGTTCCATCTTCTTGGGACAACCAGTTTATTCTGAGCCTCACCGCAGGAAAGAAATTTGGAAAAAACTGGGAAGCAGGCACACGCGTTCAAGTATTGGGAGGGCCGCCTTTCACCCCCGTCGATGCTGAAACCTCTTCTTTGATTCCCGTTTGGAATGTGAACAATAGAGGGCTTCCCGATTACAATCGACTCAATCAAGAGCGCGCACCCGTGAGCTATCAGGTAGATTTTAGAATTGATAAGAAATACTTCTTCGACAAGTGGTCGCTCAATCTTTACCTCGACATAGAAAACATCACAAATGCGGTGATTGAACTGGAGCCGTTTATAGATGTAGTGCGCAATGAAAGTGGACAACCTGAAGTTGATCCAAATGATTCCTCTAGGTATCTTTTGACCACCATCCCCAATACCAGTGGAACACTTTTACCCAGCATCGGTGTAGTCGTTGAATTCTAACTAGTGTCTGTCCATACAGTCCATTATCGGCGTTGTACTTGTTTTGAAAACAGTCATTGACAAGGGTCAACTCCTTGGTTTTTAAAACTAGGTGCGCCTTGCTACTGAACTATCTGGCTCAGCCACCCGATTTTATTGACAAACCCTAATTAGAGTCTGTCTATAGAGTCCGTTATCATTCTTCTGACTCGTTTCAATAAAGCTCTGCGACCTCAGCGCCTTCTCCACGCCTCTGCGAGAAACTGGACCGAGCTAAATGGAAAGACTTAAATTAGATTGTGGCTATGCAATCTAGAGGACTCCAGGCTTGGTATGGTAATTCTCGCCACCAGTTTCAAGCAAATCGGTATAGAATTCGGCCATTTCTTCGATCGTCTTGCCTGTGTTTAACTTTTTAGCTATTCTGCGTTGGGCCAGAACTCCTAGCTTTTTCGTCCAGTCTTTCTTGTCGTAGGCAGCCCACATCGCATCTGCCAGAGCTTTGGGGTTTTTCGAAGGAACCATAAATCCGCTATGAGCATGCTCGATTAGGTATTTATTTCCAGGAATATCAGTGATCAATGGTGTCGTTCCTAATGACATGGCTTCAATGGCTGATTTGGTAATGGATTCACCATAAATAGAAGCCAGAAGGAAAACGTCACTGGCTTTGTCAATCTCTAGTGCATTCGGCTGAAAGCCAGTAAATATGACCCGATCCCCATAGCCACTCTCATCTGCAACTCTTCGGTATTCATCGGTTTCTAAACCATTGCCCACCATCAACAGATAAAAATCCATATCCTTCGGTAAATGGTGCAATGCGTTCATGATGTATTTTACGCCTTTCATAGGCCGGGTGTTTGCCACACAAGTAAAGACAAAGCTTCCAGGCTTGACGCCAAAAACAGAAAGGTCAGCCGGCTTCACATCTTCATACCATTCCAGTCGATGCCCCTTGTTAATGGTCACCACCTTTTTTCGTGCATTCGAAAAGGTTTGTTTTCTAAACTCCTCTTCCACACCAATGGAATTGCAAATGATCTTATCGACCCGAGGGTGGTAGTACTTGGTATAAAGCGAAGGATCATACCAGTGAAGATTTCCCTGGTATCCTCGGTACAAAACGATCTTAACGTCCAGTCCCTTTGCAGCTTTGATACCATTGCTCGAAGCTTTGCTATTGTAGAGTTGAAGGATGTCAATTTTTTCGTCAATCAGGTGTTTCCGAATTTTCTCAACGGCTTTCGGATCGAATTTCTTTTCTGGATGAAAATCAATCACATTGACTCCCGCTTCTTTGAAGTTCTTGACATAGGGCGAATCACCGTATGTCATGACATCAATTTCCCACCCCTTCTTGGCTAATCCTATGAAAATCTCTGCTTCAGGCCTTACGGTAACGGTACTACGGTAATTGCTGATGACTAAAATTTTTGGAGGCATACCGCGAAATTAAGGTTTCTCAACTTGGTACAAAACCAAGGTGTTTTGAGTCCATTTGTCTTTAAATTCAAAATAGATTTTACCACTGTGATTGAGCGCGTATTGCTTTTCGCCGAGTAGCCATGTTTCTTCTTTTGGCTGAGCTAAATACAGTAATCTACTGTCTGTATTTAAGGTGAAATAATATGGGATTTGATAGGCTAGAAGAGGAGGTGTTGAGATGCTGTCTCTCATGAAGCTCTTACCAGCCAATGACAATTCAGGTTTAAAAGTGTAAAGATTCCCTGTCCAATAGACCTCCTCGTTATCGGCGATTTCTATGCATTGATCCACTTGATTTGCATAGTAGGTGGCCTTGCTTTCTGCCGCTTGAACGGGGAGGATGCACACATTGTAAGAGACTCTCAAGAAAGCCAGGATGAGTGCAATATGTAGAAATCCATTTTGCGAAAAGCGAAACTGAAATACGGACACTGCGAGAAATAGAGCTCCGCACACCAAGAATCGAATACTAGAAACCTGCTCTATTGGCAGAACCTCTAAAAAGGGCAAGACTATAAACGCCACTCCAATGATAGCAGCCAAAACTGCCCCGATTCGCGAAAGCTTGAAATCAAATCTTTCCGATTGTGTAAGCTTGGAAATGATTTGAGAAATAAGGATGGCAAGAAAAGGGAAGAAGGCATAGAGGTAACGGTTGCGCAGTTCAGGTGATATCCAGTAGAGCCAAATATTTGCGGTGATAAACACCAACGAGAAGACTGCCAGCGGTGATTGATTCCATTTTGCTCGTTTTGACCAAATGAAAAAGATGCTCCAGGGCAAAGTAATCTGAAGAAGCTGCAGTGGGAACGAGTAAATAGCTTTAAAAATGCTCTCCAATCCTGCGTTGTTTGCAGATTTAGATGAGCTTTCATACCAGAGGTTTAGCGCAAAGGCCAATGCATCTTCGTACTCTGAATATGCCAAGAAATACCCTCCGACAATTCCTGTGAAAAGTAAAATTCCCGCCAAGTGTTTCCAGGATAGCAAGCTTTTCCAATCGCGAAGCCAAGCGAGATAAGCGAAGAGAGTGAGGCCTTGAAAAGCTACTGACGGCAAGCCTTTGGTGAGTGCGCCGATTGCTGCGAGTAAATAGGATACCAAGAATAGAAGTAAGAGATTCCTTTTTTGGTGAAAATGAAAGATGGCAATTGCCTGCAGGAAGACAATCAAGGAGTAAAACAAGTCTATTTCTCCTGCATTGACGGCACCGTAAAAAACCAAGTCACCAAAAGTCAAGAAAATAATTGCCGCATAAAGGGCAGACCTCTTTCCGTCGTACTTTCTGGCGATCCAGAAAAGAAGAGCGGCAATAACCCATAGAGCAAGAACTCCTGGAAATCGGACAGCCGAAGGAGAGAAGGAGTCATGAATGATAAAGGAAGCCGCCAAAACCCAATTGTAGACGGGCGGTTTGTTGTAATAGGGCTCTCCATGGATAGTAGGAACTAGGGCATTGTCGCCAAGGAGAGTTTCAATCCCTACAACTGCTCTTCTAGGTTCCTCCGCTCTAAGTCCAACAACGTGATTGAAAAAGAAATATCCCGCGATCAAAAGAACCAACAACAGAATGACTTCAATCTTACCAGCTTTGTTCATTGCGTCAAAAGTTCAAAAATTTTCCGAGTGAGCATCAATTAAATTTGAGAAGTGTCACAGTCTTCTGCTAGGCTATCAAAACCTAATGAATATTGCCCACGCAATTTGCTTCGGAAAAACCATTCTTATGCAACTTGCACATCTTCTGTTCGTCAGTTTAGAATACCAATAGTAGTGCAGGAATCCAAAGCGCATCCTCCTTATAAATGATGTACCTTTTGGCCATAATTGTGAAAACCATATGTTGAAGAAGAATTTCTTCCTTTTTGTCATGCTGACTATAGCAATCGTTTCTTGTAAGGAAGAAGAGGAGCCACCGACGGAACTTATACCTAAGCCGCCGACCAGCGCGTTACCAGTCAATGTTGAATTGGATTCTTTGCCTTACGCGACGCTTGCTGAATACAATTTTTTTATAGGTGATAATATGTCGGATTTAGCTCCGAACGAAGGTCTTTTACTTTATGAGCCTATCACCCAGCTTTTTACAGACTACGCCAAGAAAACACGCTACGTATGGATGCCCGAAGGAGTCTCTGCGAATTATGTTTCGGACTTCGAATCTTTCGATTTTCCTGACGGAGCGATATTGATCAAGAACTTCTTTTACGAGAATGTTTTGCCAAACAATGACCGAAGAGTTATGGAGACTAGGCTCTTATATAAACGAGATGGTGTTTGGGAGTTTGCTGATTATGTTTGGAATGACGAGCAAACTGAGGCATTGTTTGACTTAGGGGGCTCAAATAAACCCATCGATGTAGTCCTCGAGAATGGTGAAAGTTTGTCCATCAACTATCGAGTTCCCAGTGAATCTCAGTGTATCACTTGTCACAAGATTAGTGAGGTCGCTTCACCGAATGGGCCGAAGCCTCAAAACTTGAATGCCGATTTGGAATACCAAGAAGGCGTGATGAATCAATTGATGAAGTGGGCCGAATTGGGATATCTGGAGCCAACATATCCTTCAGAGATCGAAACGATGGTGGATTGGGAAGACGAGACTCAGCTTTTGCAAGACCGCGTTAGAGCATACCTCGACGCAAATTGCGGCCACTGCCATAAGAATGAAGCACACTGCGCATACCGTAATATTCGCCTGTCATTTGAAGACAACGATCGCGACAATAATTTAGGGATTTGTGTTCCATTCGATGAATTTGTCCCTGGCCAACCTATGATGGAATATATCATAGAAGCTGGTGATGCTGACAGGAGCATGTTGGTTTACCGCATGCTCGCTGAAGAAGAAAATGTTCAAATGCCTCTTATCGGAAAAAGCGTGATTCACCACGAAGGCATAGAGCTCTTAACCACGTACATCAATTCACTTGAAGAAATCTGTAATTAAACTACAAACCATGAGAAAAGTCTACCTGTCATTTTTAACCATAGTTTTTGCCAGCGCTCTACAGGCCCAAAATTCTTGTGCGGAAGCACTCGAGATTACCACAGGTCTCCATACAGTCGACACTGTTGATGGAGTAGAAATTCCAGATCCAATTTGTGCTGGGAATGGAACAGGTGCATCTAACGGTGAATGGTACATGTACCAACCCACCGACACTTTTAATTTGACGATCACCACTTCGCTCGACCAAAATGCTGGAATTGATACCCGTGTTCATCTTTATATCGGAGAATGTGGAGATTTAATATGTGTTGAAGGAGATGATGATGCAGGATCAGTTTACCTCTCTATCTTGGAAGCAGTTGTTTACCCTGAGAATGTCTACTTCATTGCTTTTGATGATAGGTGGGATTCTGAAGGATTTGATTTTGAAATTATTGAGGAAGAATTTGTTACACCACCACCTCCCGTGCCATCTGTATTCTCCTTTACTCCTCAGTCCTTGGGGCTAGAAGGTAGTTTAAGAGGAGCTGTTGATATGGATGGAGATCATCTGGATGATGTTATCGCTATCGAGGATAATGCTGTAAATGTTTCAGTCCAAACGACGATTGGTATGAGTACCATCTCTATTCCTACGCCAAACGCTGTGTACTCACCGTCTTGGAGTCTTGCTGCGGGAGATGTTGATGGAAATGGATGGAATGATTTGGTTTATGGAGGTGGCTCAGGCGCTAGCATTATGCTTCGTGCAGATGATGGTGAGTCTTTCGACGAACAAATCACCAGTGACTTTTACCTCTTTTCACAAAGATCAAACATGGTTGATATTAACAATGATGGAGATCTTGACGTTTTCGTTTGTCACGATGTTGAGCCGAATACTTTTTTCATAAACCAAGGTGATGGCACTATGGACTTTATTCAAGGAGGCCTTGGAGATGACGAGAATGGTGGAAACTACGGTTCTATCTGGACCGATTACGACAATGATGGAGATATTGATATGTTTATTGCTAAATGTCGCGGTGGCAACAACGAGATCAAGATTAATGAAATGCACCGTAACAATGGAGATGGAACTTACACTGAAGTAGGTGAAGAGATTGGTCTTGCTGACCCTCTTCAAACCTGGTCATCCGCTTGGGGAGATTATGACAACGACGGCGACATGGATGTGTTTGTTGGTGCGAGTTCTTTTTCTGACGGATCACATAAAATGATGGTTAACAACGGTGATGGAACTTTTTCTGACATGACTGTTGGTACAGGTTTGGAAAGTTTAGGTGGTACAAGTATCGAATGGGTAACACATGATTTTGACAATGACGGTTACTTAGACATTATGGGCGGGGCTGGAAATATCCTCAAAAACAATGGAGATATGTCCTTTGCAATAACCGATGTGGATTTCTTCAATGGTCCCGTTGGCGATCTGAACAATGATGGTTTCCTCGACGTAGTGTCGAATAACGAAATTCAGTACAACGATGCCAACGAAAACAACTACCTCGTAGTTAATACAATTGGTACGGAAAGTAATCTTAACGGAATCGGCTCGCGAATTACCGTTTATACGGAATCGTTCAGTCAAATCCGCGAAATTAGAAGTGGAGATGGATTCCGCTACATGAGTTCACTCAACGCTTATTTTGGCCTAGGTCAGGATGCCGAAATTGATAGTGTTGTCGTTAATTGGCCTTCAGGAAATATTGACGTGATATACAACCCAGAGATCAACACTTCACTTTCAATCACGGAAGGTTCAAATCCACTTTCCATCGAAAGCGAAATTGAGGCATCGCTAAAGGTTTATCCCAACCCTGCCATCAACGAACTTTTCATTGACGCTTCTGAAAACCTAATTGGCAGCAGAGTTGACATCTATGATGTTCAAGGAAAAAGAGTTCAATCAGGAATTTTGAATTCCAATAGAGTTGACGTTTCAAGCTTGGAAACGGGCAATTACATTCTCCAAATAATACTTGGTGAGGTAGCGGTTGAATCTAAGTTTTACAAGAAATAAACACATTGCTTTTTATTGGAACCCCGATCGTGAGATCGGGGTTTTTTATTTTACACATTTTTCTTTTCACATTAATGAATCACACGTATTCAAGTGGCTGAGGCAATACTTAACTTTACGCTGTGCTAGCAAAAGAAACGATAGTTTTAGTGGGGCCTGCTTATCCGCTTAGAGGTGGGATAGCCCACTTTAATGAGTCTTTTGCAAATACCTTGGCAGCGGATGGATACGACTTAAAAATCGTTAGTTTTTATTTGCAGTACCCTTCGTTTCTGTTTCCAGGAAAAACACAAACAGCAGAAGGTGATCCACCACGTGATTTGGAAATATATCCCTTGATCAGCAGCATTAATCCACTTTCGTGGAAAAAGGCAGCCAAGGTTATTTCTTCTTGGAAGCCCACTGTCGTTGTCATACGTTTCTGGATTCCATTCATGGGTCCTGCTCTCGGCACAATTGCGCGAATATTACGCAAGAAAGGAGTGATGGTAATTGGACTGGTTGATAACGCTCTGCCACATGAGGCGCGGCCAGCCGATAAAATCCTTTCACGCTATTTCTTCAAAAATTGCGATGCTTTTTTTACGCTCTCGAAGAGTGTTG
>Ga0222668_1000578_pt1 | contig 21888 bp, 20 predicted proteins | sample AntAcemetagen728_FD_179823 | JGI IMG/M metagenome (GOLD analysis project Ga0222668, IMG submission 179823) | Saline water microbial communities from Ace Lake, Antarctica - #728 | ecosystem: Environmental > Aquatic > Non-marine Saline and Alkaline > Saline | place: Antarctica: Ace Lake... | reverse complement strand
TTTGTGCGTATTTAAGTGGGTTGTAATAAATATCAAATCCATAACTCATTTTTTTTGAGCTAAGATCTAAAGCAACAACGTAATCTATTTACGTTTTGCCGTATTCTAGGAAATTGAGTTTTTATACTTAGTTTTTCAATATCAAAAGGTCAAAAATGAGTTACGAAGTGGGGGGAAAGAGAATTTAAATGCGAATGAACCAAAGCATGGCATTATTTTTTTACCGCCTATTCGAGTTACAAGTTCGGATATGAATTGACTTAGAAACTGGTTAAATAAAAAAAAGCTACCCGTTTGAGTAGCTTTTTAATTTCATTAATTTGATCCTAATGCGTCTCGTCTTCTTCCTCGTCTGGCGGGTTATCACCATTTGCGGCATCCGTTAACGGAAATAATTTTGGATCAGCAGCATGACCTGTCAATTTATCAATGATTTCTTCCAATTGACCAATCGAAATTTGTTTGTACAAAATTACTTTGTCTTTATCTAAAATATAAATTCTTGGAGTTGAATAGACATCATACGTATCTGCATAATTTAAACTTTGCAATGTCGTGTATTTTGACAATAACAATTGTAAACCAACCTGCGTTGGGTCCATTGCTAGGTTGTAGATACTATCGGTAATTCCAACATTGATAAACGTTAAATTATTGTCACGAATGAATTTTTTCCACTTCGCAAACTCTTCACCCATTCCTTTTCCAACTGCATAAACTTCAACATTGCGTTCCTTGAATTTTTTCTCATAAAGCGTTTGAAGTTTCGGAGTCACTTTCTTACAATGTCCGCAATTTGGATCCCAGAAATATAGAATAGTATATTCCGCATCAATATCATACGTGCCATACCATTTCTTTTCAGTTGTATCTGGTAAAATAAGTGGAACAGATGCTACACCCGGCGAATTTCTGCATACTTTTTCTGCACGCTCACATACTTTCGTCGTATTCTCTTCCGTCATCCAATAGGCAAAATTATTAGGCGGGCAATAATAGCGGTTTGCCATATAACAAAACACCTTATCCATACCCATAATCGGCGAAGTTTCATATTTGTTTGTAACATGGTGTAAAACGTACTGGAAAACTTTGTTGTTTTGGTCCTCCATATTCGTTGACTCTATCAATCGAGAGGCATAAACAGCAATTGTGTCTGGAATTTGAAGCACACCTTTAGTCGAGAAATAACGATCTAATTTATTGTGAAAAACAGGTGTATTTACAGTTCGAGGATCTTTTAAATTGACATTGTCCCAATAATGATTTACATAATAGTGATATACAAAATTTGAATCAGTAATATTCCCATCAGCATCACGTGGATGCTCGGGCAACTCAACGTCCATACTCATATGAATCATGAGTCCAATAAACAATGTTGGATATTTAGCGACTAAATCTTTCTGATAGTTGATGACATCCTGATTGATTTTTTTCAATTCTGTTTTATAATCCTCTTTTTGACTCTCAGTCACACCATCTATCTTCATGCTGTCACCGATCGTCTGTCCTGCCAATCGTTTAGTACGCATATAAGCCATATAGTCGTAAAATAATTTATTATTGTCAGATTTATCCACAGTCATTGTTTCATTGGGCTGATTCATATCACCCACTTTCATTTTTACAAGCTCTTTATTGTCGATCACAAAATCAAACGCCTTCCCATTAGGCATTAAAATCATGTATAAGCCCGGCGCATGTTTTGCAGCATTGTAGTTCACTTTACCGTTTACTAAATTAGCTGTATCACAATAATATTGTTTGTTACCTAAATAACGGGCCATATACACAACGGTATCTGGTGCTGCGATCTCAAACGTAATCGTCTGAGCTTTTGCAAAAGCAAATGAAAAAACAGAGAAAATTAAAAATAGATATTTCATAATTCAATATAAGTTGTGGTATAAATTTAAAGGTCAGACGAAGATTAAACTCCAATAGTTAAAGGTTTAACAAATAATTAACGTTTAAGCATTGCCTTGATTCCTGACTGTTTTCTTCACGTTTACATAATTAGCAGAAATAAAGAGCACAAAGCAAAGCGCAGCTGTAACGATTGCGATCAATAAGCTCGAGCCTTCAATGTTAATCCCATTTTTTTCCAACCAAGGATTCACCAGTAGGTATTTGACGAGCATCATGATGACAACGGCCGAAACAGTGATAATACCGAAGGTAAGACTTAATTGTTTGATAAAGGTGTTTACAATTTGTCGAATCGAATAACCAATGCGTAATAAGGTTTTTATTTCGTAGGATGCCTTACTCAGCACCAATTGAGAGTATTGAACAAATCCCAACAAAGACAAAAGCATGATTAACAGAGATGCAATTCCGAAAATACCAATCACCACAGCTATGATGGTTTTGATCTTTGCTACATCAATCGCGGATTTACTGATGTCTAAATTCATTTCATCCATTAATTCTTCCAATTCACCATAACTGTCGTCTTTTGTAGTGATAAAAACACGTGATGGATTTTGAATAGTATTATTTCCATATAAAGCATTTGAATAAGTTAAGAATGATTCTGGAACAAGGATTGAACTGATTTTTTGAGAAAAACCAACAACCCGTCCTATCATTTGTGTCTTTTGGCCGTTGCCATTAATGTGAATCGTCAAACGAGCCGCCATCAATAAATCTTCCGAAATCTGATTCATGCCTTGACTTTGAGCAAAGCCATAGTTGATGATCATAATAAAGTCACGCGGCAAAACAATCGGTATAAATTCGCTTTGCTCATTCCAATTCCAGTCTACATCAATATCCATAAATCGGTTGGGAATCGATTGGAAGAACATATCAGCATAAAAATGGGGCAATCCGTCACCTTCCACTTCCGAAATGCCGACTTTAAAATCTGCTGAGGCAAATGGTGCAACATCTGTAATGAATTCTTTTTCACGTAAACTTTGCAAATCCTCTGGCGTAAATTCTGTAGAATTAATTCCAATAGTCGTCAGTTTCGTTACCTTTTTTTGAATCACAACCGAATTAGGCCCAAAGAGTTCTTCTTCATTCGAATGAAAAGATCTTACGTCTAAAATTAATTGTAAACTCAATAATAGCGCAGTTAAGCCGATTAATGCACCAGCCGTAGCGAAAATAAATTGAACGTTCGTACGTTCGCGGAATAAGATTTTCTTCAACATAAGGCCTAAAGTTTTAATTCAGAATCGTATTCAAATCCATGATAGCTTCCTAAGCTTGTAAGTATGTAGCCTCCACCGTTCGCATCTGTTTCTTGATTGATTAATTCCAAAGCGATTTTTGCATTTTCCTCGTCTAAATGACTGAAAGGTTCATCCAATAAAAGCAGCTCAAAGGGCTGTAAAAGGGATCGAATAATGGCCACTCGTTGCTGTTGTCCCAAGGATAGATTTTTACACAATTGATTTTTTTTATCGCCAATTCCCAACTTTTCTAGAAAGGCTTCTATTTCTTGTTCTTCTTTATGTTGAGTCAATTCATTTTTCAAACAGAGGTTATCCCAAACACTTAATTCTGGAAATAATTGGAGGTCTTGAAAAACTGCGCTTAGCTGGAGTCTGCGAAGTTCAATCCACTCATCCAACGTCAACGCTTCAATTGGCTTTCCATCTAATTCAACACTTCCAATATAATCCCGTCTTAAACCATAAACTGTGCTAACAAAGGTTGATTTTCCCTTTCCACTACTGGCGTTAAGAATCACTTTTTTAGGGAATTCAAGCTTAAAGCCTGCTTTCCAAACGCTCGCCTCATCATGCGGATAATCACGCAAAGGTGAAGGCATTACATCTTTAAATTCTAAATACATATTTTCTGGTTTAGTACTTATGAGGTTGCAAATTTGTTGCCAAAGATAAAAGGTCTTGATTTAAAGATGTTTAGACAAGTCAGTACAGCACATTTCTGTGTGTGGAATCCCGTCTTCTAGGTATTCTTTCCCCGTTGAGATAAACCCATATTTACCATAATAATGCACCAAATGACTTTGAGCAGAAAGTCGCGCTGTATTCACCCCTTGCTCACGAACAAGAAAGGCTAGAATGGATTTCATGATGAGATGACCCAATTTCAAATGTCTATGATTTGGTGAACTGACGACTCGTCCTATAGCCGTTTCGGGATAAACGGTGCCCGGTTTTAACAACCTTGCCGTTGCAATAATTATATTTTCAGAACGGATCAATAAGTGGATGGCATCTTTATCACGTCCATCTAATTCTTGATAAGGACAGTTTTGTTCTATGATAAAAACCTCAATTCGCAATGCAATTAGATCATGAAATTCATTGATTGTTAAATTGTTATAATGTTTAAAGGTTGTTGTGATCATGATAAATGTTTTTCAAATATACATTAAATCAAAAGGAATTACAGCTTGCAATGAGTTGAGTGGTGTAACATAGATTTAGGTTGTTTCACAATTTGTTAAAAATCAGACAAAATAAATTAAATGTTGTTAATCGTGTTTATTTCTGAAGAGGTATATTTAGGCCATGGAATCAATTTTGTTACGGTTATTGTTGTTGATAATTCTATTGGATCTATCGGTTAACCCTAGTTGTGCACAATGCGATTCGCTTAAGACAGCATCATTTAGGGAAAAAGGTGCCATGCGTGTCGACGCTTTGAATGAATATGCACGTTGTTTTTTTGGTCCTGATTTTGAAAAGATGGACAGCTTAACTCGCATTGCGTTTAGCGAATCACAAGCGATCGATTACAAAAAAGGATATGCAAGATCACTTCAAAATTTGGGGTTGATTGCCTACTATTTTGAAGAGAATCATCCCAAAGCTTTAAAGCTTTATGAGAATTCGTTAGCATCCTATAGAGCCAACGGAGACAGTTCAGGTGTGGCAAATTCCTTGGGAGATATCGGATCCTATTATCAAGGAGAAGGGGATTATGGGTTGGCCTTATCGAATTATCTTAGGGCGCTAGAGATCGTTAAAAAAGAAGGTAATATTGGTGGGATTTCTGCTTTATCAAGTAATATTGGTTCTATATTTTTGTTGACGAATGAAAATCAGGAAGCCCTATTTTACATAAACAAGGCCATGCAAACGTGCGATTCGATTCGATCTCCAATTAATTACGGCAATATACTGAGTAATCTGATGAGCGTTTGGATCAATGAAGGAAACAAAGACTCAATTGATCATTATTTTTCTAAAACAGTGGCTTATCAGAAAAATCTTGGTATGTTAAACTATCTCGCCGACACCTACAGCAATATGCAGACTTTTTATCAATCCTACGCAACGCCTGGAGAAAAGGAGTTTGACATGCGCAAAATGTATGTAGATAGTGCGTATAAATATTCGATTATTGCTGATTATACACCAACGCTTGTAAAGGCAATTTATCACAAGGGATTAATTTATAAGTTGGAAAATCAAAGAGATTCGAGTGAAAAATTCTTTAATAAGGTCATTAAACTTTCCTCAGATGTAAATTATGAATCAAACTATCTTTACGAATCTTATCGCAATTTATCTGAGATAAAGGCCCAATCGGGTTTTTTTTCTGAGGCATTCGAATTAATGCGTAGAGCAGATCAATTGGGTCAACGTCTCGCCCAAAGACAATCAGATGAGGCCTTGCTAAATGTCAAGTCTCAATTTCAAATTGAAGAGGTAAAAAAAGAACTTGATTTAGCACGAAGGCGACAAGCGTTAGTCCAATCAGAGTTGTCTTTGGTTCAACTTGATAACGAGCGGAAAGACAGTGTAGCACGTGTCAAGCAACTTCAAATTTATATCATCTTAGCCGGTCTTTTGGTTGTTATTACTTTAACAATTATACTGTTTTTTGCGTATCGAAATAAACAAAAAGCAAATAAAACCATCAGTCTTCAAAAAATTCAAGTTGAGGAAAAGAATGCTGAAATTAATCTACAAAAGCAGATTGTTGAGGAAAAACATAGGTTGTTAGAATCGTCTATTTTATATGCAAGTAAAATTCAACAAGCGATCATGCCATCCGACGCCTTTATCAAACAATTGATTCCTTCTTCATTTGTTTGGTTTAAATCAAAAGAAGCCGTTTCTGGCGATTTTTACTGGGTTAAATCATGGAAAGATCAAATTTTATTTGCTGTAGCCGACGCCACCGGGAATGGGGTGCCAGGCGCACTTGTGTCTTTGGTGTGCTCGAACGGTTTAAATCGTGCAACGGAAGACGCGTCGTTGAATTGGACAGGCGAATTATTAACAAAAACACACGAGATTGTAGCAGAAGAATTTGCAAAAAATTCAGGACATTTTTCTGATGGAATGGATATCGGACTTTGTTCAATTAAAGACAATAAATTATTCTTCTCAGGGGCAAACCGTCCAGTTTGGATCTGCAGAGAAGGTGAATTAACAGAAATTGAAGGAGCTCCAATTTCTATTAATAGTAAGTCAGAAAAAAGGATTTTTAGCACAGAAGAATTTCTTCTTGAAAAAGGTGATGTCATCTATCTTTTTACGAATGGAATAATTGATCAATTTGGCGGAGCAGATGGCAAAAAATTGAAAATTTCTAATTTGCGTCGATTATTGCTCGCTATATACAGTTATGAACCCGATAAACAAAGAGAAATGCTTCAAAAGGCCTTTAAAGATTGGCGGGGAAATATGGAGCAAATCGACGACATTTGCATCATGGGAATAAAAATTATAGATTAAATTTCAAGCTAAAGATTTTCGATAATAGAACGTACGTGTAAGACGCGCGTCTGAAACTCCATGGTTGCTAATTCTTCGATACTAATCGGTTCTCCAATCTTTACTGTAATTGTGCCAAAACCCAATTTGAACGGTTGTTTGTTTGGCCAAACTCGCCGCGCACCTTCAATTTTAATTGGTAAGATCGGAACATTTGATTGCTCTGCCAGGTGAAAACCACCTTTTTTAAAAGGTCCAAGCTTTCCGTCTTTACTTTTTGTACCTTCAGGGAAGATGATGACATGTTTGCCTTCTTCTATTAATTTTGCTGCACGTGCAATACTCGTTTGTGCTTTTGTACGATCAGATCGGTCGATATAAATCATTCCATACGCCCCTACATACCAACCTAAAAGCGGAATTTTTTTAATTTCTTTCTTTGCAATAAAATAGGTGTAAAAAGGCATAGACTTAAATAGGATAGGAATATCGATAAATGAATTGTGATTCGCCATAATCAAATAAGCTTGTTTCGGGTCGATTCGATTGCTGTTTTCGATTTTGAGCTTCGCTCCAATTAAAGGAATGACAAAAGGCGACCAAAAGTATTTTGCAATCCAAGCCATCCCACTTTTAACCCGCACGAGGTATAAAATTCCACCCAACAAGATCGCTAGAAATGACCAAACACCAAAAAAGGCAAGTTTAAAGAAAGAAATGACCGGGCGCATTTAGTTTGGTTTTTTGGACGAAAGATACAGAAGAAAATAGAATCATCAAAACCAATTTTATTGAGGGTCTACATCAATGTCGATTCGAATTGACCTAAAATCATGTTCTGCCAAAAAACGATCAATCTCTTCATGGATACGATCTTTTACCTTCTTTGGAGACGCATCTCGTTCAAATTTAATTGTAATATTTTTTAAAAACATATTTCTAACCCTTCCTACGGGAGGCGCTTCGGGACCTAAAACACGGTCTTTAAAAATTTCCTGAAGTTTTTTGGCAAGAACCATTGCTCCAAATTCTAGTTTATTTTGATCTCGGTGTTTCATGCGCAAGACAATGATTCTAAAGAAAGGTGGGTAATGAAAATTCCGCCGTTCAATAATTTCTTGCGTGTACATTCCAACGAAATCATTCTCCATAACCTTTTGAATGATCCAATGATTCGGCTCAAAGGATTGAATCACAACAGCTCCTCGTTTTGAACTTCTTCCAGCTCTTCCAGCTACTTGCGACATGAGGTGGTATGACCGTTCAAAGGCTCGAAAGTCAGGGAATTTTAAGAGTTGATCAGCACTTAAAACGCCCACCAATCCTACATTGTCAAAATCAAGGCCTTTCGTCACCATTTGTGTGCCGATTAATACATCTATTTCGCGATTTTCGAATTCAGAAATAATCGTTTCATACGCATTTTTAGCTCTTGTGGTATCCAAATCCATCCGTTTAATGGTGATTTTTGGAAAATAAAGTGCAAGTTCATCTTCGATTTTTTCAGTTCCAAAGCCCAACATCTGTAATTTACGACTTCCACAATTTCCGCAAGAGGAAGGCGGACTAACGAAATACCCACAATAATGACATTTTAAAACATTGCTCGATTTATGATAGGTCAAGGAAACATCACAGTTTTTGCATTGAGGCGTCCACGCACATTGCTCGCACGACCAAACAGGATTATAGCCTCTTCTGTTTTGAAATAATATAACTTGCTCTTTACGCTCAAAAGATGCGGTCATTTTCTCAATCAAAAAAGATGAAAAATGTGACTTCATGGTTTTGCGCTTGGTTTCTTTTTCGAGATCTGCGCATTGAATTTCTGGCATTTGAACCCCGCCAAATCGCTCACTTAAGGTCACTAAACCATATCTTCCTTCTTGCGCATTATAAAATGATTCGATAGAAGGCGTCGCTGAACCGAGTAGGACTTTTGCTTTATACAAATTGCCCATAACGATAGACGTATCGCGAGCATTATAACGGGGAGAGGGGTCAAATTGTTTGAATGAATTTTCATGTTCTTCATCCACAATGATTAATCCTAAATTTCTAAAGGGCAAGAAAACGGAGGAACGAGCGCCTAAAATTATTCTAAATTGTGCTTGATCATTGGCCAAGACCTTATTCCAAATTTCAATCCGCTCATTTTGGTTAAATCGACTGTGATAAACGCCGACAAGATCACCGAAATAGCGTTTGAGTCGCGAAATTAATTGTGTTGTTAAGGCAATTTCGGGTAGTAAAAAGAGCACTTGCTTTCCTAAATCCAATTGCTCCTGAATGAGTTGGACATATATTTCAGTCTTACCCGAAGAGGTCACGCCATGCAAGAGGACAACGTCCTTTTCTTCAAAAGAAGCTTTAATCTCAGTATAAGCCGAGTGTTGAGCAGGTGAAAGTGCTTTTATTTTACCATTTTTTTCACCTGTTTCATGCAAGCGCGAAATTTCAGCTGAAAAAATTTGTATAATTTCTTTCTTCGCCAAAGAGTTCAATGCCGATTCGGAAACACCTTCTTCAACTAAGGTTTTTTTCAAAACCGCTTTTTCATTTTTCGAATACCAATTGGATTTTTCGAGTAAGCGAAGAAGCGCGTTTACTTGTTTTTCATTTTTCTTCGATTTCTCCAACTCGTTCAACAAGTCGTTCATGTTATCTTCTTCCGTAATTTGATCAGAAACACGAACAAATGTGGCGTATTTTGGACTGTATTTAGCAAAGAGTTCTTCACTGACAATTGCAATTCGTTTGTCAATTAATCGTTTAATGAGCGGTTGAACAGTCTTGATTTTAATAATTTCCGCAACCTCTTTAATGGTCAATTCGGTTTGCAATTGAAGTGCCTCCAGAATCAAGAATTCTTGTGGTGATAAATTCGGATCTTCTCCCCCAAATTCGGGATGCAATGATATTTTAGTCTCACTTGCCAATTTGAAGTTACTCGGCAGCGCCGCATTCATAACATCCCCAATATCTGCCATATAATAGGCTGAAATCCATTCCCACAATTTGAATTGATCTGGAGTGACGATACGATTTGAATCGAGCACACCTTCAATGTATTTCGCCGTATATTTCGTTGGTACCTCTTGATGTACTTTTCTTACAATCGCTGTATAATACTTTGATTTGCCAAACGGCACAATGACACGCACACCTTCGCCCACTGCCTCATTCAGCTCAAATGGGACCCGATAGGTATACGTTAACGGTATGCTTAAAGGCAAAATAACGTCTACAAAAAAGGTGATTCTGTCGGTCATACTATGAATCCTCTCGATTGAAAATTAATAGGGCCATTGACTATATCCGCCAATTAAATTATTTATTTCACTAAAACCATGTTCGGCTAAAATCAATTTTGCTTGACCAGATCGTCCGCCTGACTTACAAAATAAATAGACGGGTTGATCTTTAGCTAATTCCTCGATCTTCGTTTCAAAATCGCTTGCAAGAAAATCTATATTAATCGCACCTTCAATTGTTCCTCCATTAAATTCTTCTGGCGTTCTAACATCAATGAGTTGAATATTTTCACCTGCCATTCCCGCTTTAAATGCCTCCGCTTGCATATCACGAGAAACTCCCGTCGTTGATAAGTTGTCAGTCGGAGGTTCTATCATTTCTGGCGTAAGTTCTTGCGGTACTTCTTCGATAATGTTCTCAGCACTTGATTCTGGAGTTGTAGTGCAACTCATTAGTGCAAATAAAGGGAAAATAAAAAGTGATATTTTTTTCATAATTTGTGTATTTATAGGTCTTGCATTTCTTGTATAGACGGCAATTCGCCTTTAAAAAATCGGTAGGATAATCCCACTGAAATAAGTTCAGGTGTCCAAATTGATAATTCAAGATTCGCCCCTAATTTTGGACTGAAATAATAATTGAACCCCCCAATTGTTACACCTGTGAAAACATTAAATTTTTCAGGAAAAACACGTCTTGTATCATCATCTAAAACCGAAGACTTGTTCATCCAATAATTGACTCCTGCTTGTAGTTTAATATAATATTCAAATTTATTACGATAAACAATTGAAAGTGCCGGATTGATACTTAAATAGGCGATTGGACCACCGTAATGGTGCTGATCGTAGAATAAATTGAGGTATTGAAATCCTGCTTTGCCAGAAATGGATAGCACATTGGAAACAATGAATTCATGCGTATACGAAATGCTAGGAAGCTGTGTTACCATCTCAAATTGATGCACACTGGTATCATTGAAGTTTTTAATATCTTCAGCATAGCCAAGTTGTGCACTTGTATAGCCAATATTGATTTTTACCAATCGATTGTGCAGCTGGCAAAAGCCAAGAGGACTAATTAAGAGAAGCAGAAGAAATAACTGTTGATGCATTAATGGCAGTTAAGATTGTCGTGTAAAATTAATCAATTCATCTTAAAATACACTTTAAATTAAGATTAAGGTAGGGGTTTCGATAATTTAATCGTTACATAGTTAGCTCCGTTTTTTTAATTTACGTATAAACATGGGATCAAATGAATTGGCATAAATATTGAGTATCAAATGAACAAAAAATAATATATTTACAAAACAAAAAAATAATTATGAAAAGAACAATTACAGTAATTGCAATTAGTTTAATGGCAACATTAGGTTTCAATACAAGTGCTAAGGCACAAGTTGAACAAGGAAATTTTATTGTTGATGCCTATTATGGTTATCCAAATTTTGGTAAATCATTTGTTGATTTATTCGTCACAGATAATAATATTTCGGGAACAACGCTATCAGCAATCGGTCCATGCGGTATAAGAGCCGAGTATATGTTAGCGGATAATTTTGGATTAGGTGTTGATTTTATCTACAATAGTGCTGCATTATCAGGAACAGTGGATTCCTTGAATACGGATGGGACAACCTTTAGATCTTATGATGCTAAGGTTTTTTCTCGTCGTTACAGAGTTCAATTGAGAGCGAATTATCATTTTGTTCAAACTGATCAATTAGATGCCTACACTGGATTTGGAGCAGGTACAAACTTTCGTACCTTTGGAATCACTTCGGATTATCCTAACTTTGATGATTCAAGTATTTCGGGAGCTTTGATTCCGGTTTCTGTGCGTCTTGCGCTTGGTATGCGCTATTTCTTTACTGATAATATTGGGATGAATGTTGAACTTGGTTTAGGTGGTCCGCTAATTTCAGGTGGTCTATCTATAAAAATCTAGATCAAACTAGAAAATAATAATAAAAAACTCGCTTTTTTAAGGCGAGTTTTTTATTTTTAACCCTATGCAAGACCCAACGCCCAAATATCTTTCGCTAAAAAATATCGCAAAAGATGATCAACCCCGAGAAAAATTAGTAGAACTAGGACGAACAGCTTTATCGAATGCCGAGATTTTAGGCATTCTGATCGGTTCCGGAACGAAAGAGAAATCAGCCGTTCAAGTGTGTCGAGAAATTTTACTTTCAGTTGAAAATAATTTAGACCGCCTGGCGCGTTTAACCGTGCACGACCTCACAAAATTTAAAGGAATTGGTTTGGCAAAAGCAGTCACTATTGTTGCCGCGCTTGAGCTCGGTAGAAGACAACAACTGCTGGTCCCGCCAGAGGCGGAAACAATTCGCTCTTCTAGGGATATTTATCTCAATGTGAGGGAGCGCTTCAATAACTTAGATCATGAAGAATTTTACGTGGTTTTATTGAACCGAGCCAATAAGGTCAAATCAATCGAATTGATTTCGAAGGGCGGTGTAAGCGGAACAGTGGTGGATGGTAAAATCGTTTTTAAAAAAGCACTCGAACAAGCAGCTTCGGCAATCGTTCTTTGCCATAATCACCCTTCTGGAAACTTAAAACCCAGTCGAGCAGATATCGAATTAACGAAGAATATTAAACGTTTTGGCACCATGATTGACCTGCCAGTATTAGATCATCTCATCATAACAGATAAAAATTATTATAGCTTCGCTGATGAAGGTATATTAGAGTAATTCAAGTGATGTTAAATTGTTGCCTTTTAAGCGTATATTTGTGACTGAACGAAAAAAACTTCTTTATCACTTTTTTCGGGCAAAACAACTACAAAATACCACGCTACATTGATCACAATATTCTCTCCACATATTACTCCTCGTCTCCTCTATGTGTTAGATTTTTGTTTTGGCGAAAAAGGAGAGGTGTATGAGGTTTACACGAATGAAGCTGAATATCATGCGCTTGATCATCATGATTTAAATTATTCGAATCAACCAATCGAAGCGCTGTGCACAATTTTACCACAAGGTTTATTATTTGAAAGTGCACGATATGAAGGTAAAGAAGTCACTTTTGAACAGCAAAGACTTCAAATTGATGGCGTATCTGATGAATTGAGTTTGATCTTCTATTTTTTATCTCGCTATGAAGAATATGGTCTAAAGCAGTTAGATAAGCATGGTAGAATGACCGCAGAAGAGAATACGCTTTATCGCTTAAAAATACACAAGCAGGTGATTGTAGACCAATTGGTTAAATCACTTTGGGAAAAATTGGATCTCGACTACACACGCATTCTTAATCAATTTAAATTGATACCTAGCTTTGATATTGATGTGGCATGGGCCTATAAAAACCGAAAATTTTTCAGAACAATAGGGGCTTTTGCAAAGGGACGAAAACCCCTGCAGCGAATTTGGGTTTTGACAGGTCTAAAAAAAGACCCTTATGATACCTATGCGGAAATGCGAAAAATTGCGAGTAAAACAGAACACTTTCTAGCCTTTATTTTACTCGGAGATTGGGGGCCTTATGACAAAAATATCCACTGGCAAAATTTGGCGTATGGCTCTTTAATAAGAGGGTTGAATTTGGAGGGAGAAGTGGGGATTCATCCTTCCTATGGCTCACATGATCAAGCGAGTAAAGTTGACAATGAGCTCCAACGTTTAGTTGAAATAACAGGACACGAAATCACCTTGAGTCGGCAACATTTTCTTAAATTTGAATTTCCAAATACGTTTAGAATCTTATCTAATTTAGGTGTGAAAGACGAATACTCTATGGGGTTTGCGGATGAAATCGGCTTTCGGGCAGGTACTTGCTTTCCTTTCTATTTTTTCGATTTAGAAATGAATAGGGCAACCGACTTGCGTTTCCATCCTTTCGCTTATATGGATAGTGCATTAAAAGATTATTTAAACCTCGATCCCTCGCAGGCAAAACTGGAGATAAAAAAATTAGTCAAAGAAGTCAAATCCGTTGGCGGTGATTTTATCATGATTTGGCACAATAGTTCGATTAATGATACGGGGGAATGGAAAAATTGGAAAGCTGTTTTGGACGATACAATTGAAGAAAGTTTCATTTAGATTATCATGAAGAAAATTATACTCTTTTTTGTGTTAATTTGCGCAATTATATCTTGCGTAGAGCATGGTATTCAAGAAGATCCACATGGAGAAATAGTTGAGCTTAACGATTCAATTTCAATTCAATACGCGGAGGGGTTTGAAGTCGAATATGGTGAAGGATTCATTAAAATTATTACGCGATCGATACCCGGTAATCAGTTCTTTAAAGACAGTATTTATTTGGTGACCAATTCGAATTTTATATTGTTACCTACCTTAAAAAGAGTCTCACCTTCTGATGGACGAATTGTTTGTCAGTCGTCTACCTATCTGGCTTACCTATGTGCCATAGAACAATTGGATAAAGTTACAGGAATTTGTGGGATTGATTATGTCGTAAATGATGCGACAAAAGAATTGTTGAAATCGAACGGCACATCAGAGATTTGTCCATCCGATCAAATTGATCTCGAAGCTCTTTTTGCTTCAAATGCAGCGCTCTTTTTTACCTACCCATTCGGGAGTTCAACAGAAGCAGACAAATATTCATCCAAAGGTATTCAAACTTTATTAATCGCGGAATATTTAGAAAAGACGCAATTAGCACGACTCGAGTGGATTAAATTATTTGGACTCCTTACAGGGCAATCTAAAAAAGCAAATGATTACTTTGATGCTGTAGAATTAGCCTACACCACATTGCGGGATGAAACTCCTCCTTTAAATAAATCATTTATAATGAATTTGCCCTTTCAAGATGAATGGTATATGCCATCTTCAAAATCGGTAGGTGTTGAATTAATAGAGGATGCAGGCCTGACTTATTTCTATCAAGCTGAGGATGGAACAGAAAATAAATTACATGCGAAAGAAGAGGTGTGGAATGACGGAATAGAAGCCGATTATTGGATCATTATCGCGCGTGAAGAACCCGGATTTACATTGTCTGATTTATGCGCACAATCTCCCATTTATCAAGCCTTTAAATCGGTAAAGGATAAACACGTTATTTTTTGCAATACAGCTGAAGTCGATTATTTTGCAAGCGGCGTGGTCGAGCCCCATGTCATTCTAAAGGATCTTTTATTTGCTACCAATCAAATTGTGGGACATGAACCACAGTATTTTTTTCTTTTGGAATAGCCCATCTGATTGTTACTTTTGTACACTTCATTCAATGAAAAAAAACAGAGACATAATTAAGATTAGTGCAATAACTTGCCTTATTCTAATTGCGTTTTGGTTTAATTTAATTATCGGTGAAGTCCAAATCGCTTCGAATGACGTCTTCTTTATTTTGGGAGGAGGAACGGTGGATAATCCTTCTTGGTCCTATATCGTTGAAAGTCGCTTTAACCGCTCTATTGTTGCCATTTTGGCTGGCGGGGCCTTGGGCGTTTCTGGACTCGTTTTACAAGTTTTTTTCAGAAATCCATTGGCAGGACCAGGTGTCCTCGGTATCACCTCAGGAGCCTCTTTTGGCGTGGCAGTTGTTGTGTTAGGCGGTGCGTCTATGACTTCAATTGGTGGCAGTCTCGGAATCATTTTGGCAGGTGTATTTGGTGCATTATTTGTTTTGATTTTACTCTTAATTCTCGCTCGATTTATTCGCAATTCAATCACGCTCTTAGTTACAGGATTGATGTTTGGTTATTTTACGTCAGCGCTTATTAATATTCTTTATTTATGGGCAAATGAAACGGATACGCGTGCCTACATTATTTGGGGACTTGGCAGTTTTGAAGGGCTTTCAAATCAAGAATTAGTGATTTTGCTCACCGTCATATTAAGCGGTTTAGGGCTGTCCTTTCTCCTCATCAAACCCTTAAATGCCTTAGTGACGGGAGTGGAATATGCGGCTTCTATTGGTGTCAATATTAGAAGAACAAGGGTGTTAATTATTCTAATTACAGGTGTTTTAGCTGCGATTGTGACGGTATATTGTGGTCCAATCGGTTTTGTTGGAATTGCTGTTCCGCAATTAATTCGCTACTTAATTAAATCAACGAATCATGCTGTGATTTTGTCAGCGGTGTTTATTGGCGGTGGGTTTTTAGCATTATTTTCAGATTTAATCGTACGTTTAACGAGTAATCATCTTCCTTTAAATACTGTAACGGCCCTAATCGGTGCCCCAATAATTATTGCTGTAATCATCAACTTAAATCGACGCCATGCTGAAATTTAAAGAATTGGTCATAGCGACGGAGAAAAAGCGCGAACTTTTTAAAACGGATGATTTAATCCTTGAGTCAGGTATTGTCGCGCTTGTTGGACGCAATGGTGCAGGTAAATCAACCTTGTTTCGAGCAATAATGGGTGGGCCTGTTTATCGGACAGGTGCGATTGAAATAGAAGGTCGAGAAGTAAAAAACTATCGCCGAGAGGAACTCGCTAAAAAGGTCTCAATCGTGTTCTCAAAATCAACGGTTTTCGGCAACCATACAGGACGAGATTTATTGTTTTTAGGAAGATTGCCTTATCAAAATATGTTTTCCTTGAGAACCTCAGCGGATCATGAATATATAGAGCGAATTATTGCATTATTGGAGCTTCAAGACATTGTCGATCGGGAATATACACAAATGAGTGACGGTGAAAAACAATTGATTATGATTGGGCGTGCAATGGCACAAGACACGCCGATTATAATGTTGGATGAACCAAATGCCTTCCTTGACTTGGTCAATCGACACAAGGTGATGAATATTTTGCGTAAAATAGGAGCCGAAGCAAATAAATTAGTCCTGTTTTCAACGCATGACATTGACTTTTTATCGGATTTATGTGACAGTGTCTTATTAATAGATCAAGGCGAGTTAATTAAAATTGAAGCAAAGAACGCTTTTATTCCAACAATCAAATCGAGTTTCGGAATCAACAGTTAGCCGTATGAAATTCAGAACAGAAATAAAGAGCAATCAAGAAGCGTTAAGAATCGATCATAAGCATGAAATTTTAGCTATTGGATCCTGCTTTGCCGAGCATGTAGGAGCCCGTTTAGCTACAAGACATTTTAAGGTAAAGAGCAATCCTTTTGGTATCTTATTTAACCCGATTTCGATTAAGAAAAATATACTAACAGCCCTAAATCAGGAAGTGGATCAGCGCCTTTTTTTGACACGTGATAGACGCGCCTATCATTATGATTTTCCTTCTTCATTTACGGCATTAAATGAGCAAGATTTGGCTACGCAGCTCGCGTCAACTCAAGAATCTTTCATGCAATATTGGCCCTCAGTGGATCGTTTAGTCATTACTTTCGGAACAGCTTGGGTGTACCGATTTGATCGTGAAAAAAAGATTGTTGCCAATTGTCATAAAATTCCTCAAGCAGCTTTCACGAAAGAATTGCTTGATTTAGGATTTCTCCAAACCGAATATCAATCCTTCTTGCAGCAATTGAAAAAGCTCAATCCTAGGTTGGAAATTATTCTTACCGTCAGTCCTGTGCGCCATATAAAAAATGGGATACATGAAGATAAACTGAGTAAAGCGATCTTATTATTGCTTTGCGATAAGCTGGAAAAACAATTCCCTTTTGTGCATTACTTTCCTTCTTATGAGTTACTTATTGACGACCTAAGAGATTATCGTTTTTATAAAGAGGATATGATTCATCCGACCGATCAAGCGGTTGATTATGTTTTTGAACATTTTATAACGCGTTACTTTTCGGATACAACAAACGAGATAGCAAGACTTTGCGAGCAATTATCAAAGTTGGATCAGCATGTGAATAGGTCTGCATCAGCTGATCAAATAGTACAGTGGGAAGAGCGAAAGACAATCTTGAAAGATGAAATTGAACGACTAAAAATTAAAGCGTAATTGTTCTTCTTTTGATCGAACGTTGGGTTCTTTGGTTTCGAGGTTGGAGATGGAAATACCAAGCAATCGGACGGGTAGGAGAATGTCACTCTGATCAATCAATTCAAGAACCGTGTCAAAAAATTCGAATTTCGTCTGAAAATAATCGGCTAAGGTTTTACTTCGTGTCTGAACGGTGAAGTCATTGAATTTTAATTTGACCGTGATTGTTCTCCCACGCGCGGGAATTGATTTTAATCGTCTTTCAGTTTCTTGCGCAATAACATCTAAAGCAGCAATGATTTCTTCCCGCTCTACTTTGTCTTCGTAATAAGTGTTTTCCGTTCCCACTGATTTACGAATGCGATTAGGTTTTACTTCGCTAAATTGAATGCCGCGAACAATGTGGTAAAAATGTGCGCCCGACTTTCCGAATTGTTGTGTCAAAAACTCAATCGAATGTTGTTTAAGCTGGAATCCATTGTAGATGCCCCATTTTTGCATTTTTTCAGCGGTTACTTTTCCCACTCCGAAAAATTTTTGAATAGGCAACGTTTCTAGGAATGGAATGACTTCGTGTGGCTTTATTGTTTTTTGACCATTTGGCTTATTGATATCGCTCGCTATTTTTGCCATAAACTTATTGATTGAAATTCCTGCCGAAGCATTCAAACCTGTTGTTTCAGCTATTTTTGCTCGAATTTCTTTGGCGATTTCTGTAGCCGATTTGTGGTTGTGGATATTTGCCGTCACATCTAAAAAAGCCTCATCTAAAGACAAAGGCTCCACGAGGTCTGTATAATACAAAAAAATTGATCTAATCTGTTTTGAGACTTCTTTATAGCGCGGAAAATTAGGCTTTACAAAGATGAGTTCGGGACATTTTCGTTTAGCGAGTGCGCTGGACATGGCTGATTTGACTCCAAATTTCCGAGCTTCATAACTCGCAGCAGCTACCACACCTCTGAGCTCATTTCCTCCAACTGCAACCGGTTTACCTTTCAGATCAGGATTGTCTAATTGTTCGACAGATGCATAAAAAGCATCCATGTCAATGTGAATTATTTTGCGTTGAGGTAAATCTTCCACGTCACTTAGTTTGACTTCTGATTGAGGTATTTTCCAATGATGATTCCTGTTACAATTACAGTATAAAAGTTACCCAACAAAGCCACCAACATCACGGCCTTTTTGGCTTGGAACGAGAGTGGAACAATGTCTCCATAACCTATCGTTAAGGTGGTGATGAAACTAAAATACGTAAGGTTTTGATAATTTTCTTCTTTCGCTCCGATTCCTGAAAATGATTCTGGTGATTGTATTTCAATAATTAAAAAAAACAATGAGGCCATTAGACACAAGAGGATGAATCCAGAGAAAACAGCAGAAATCATAGCCGGTTGGACATCTTTTGCCGTATAAATTTGCCGGTATGTTTCGATCGAAACAGCTAAGAAAAAGAAGATATAAATGATACCTGAAAGTGAATTTAAGGCCGAGTTGTCTGTGTAAAAACTATAAATTTCTATAAAGATGATGATGAAAAATAAACTGATAAAAATATTTCGCCAAATTTTCCATTCACTAAAGAGTACAACACCTGCAAATACGGTTTGCGCAAAAAAGAAAGGACGGGTTAATTCATGATATTCCTCCGGAATAAAGAGCTGTCCAAAAAGGAGTAAAATCAAACTCAACAGCATCAGTTCATGCTTAAAGTTATTTAGTCTGGAAGGATTTAATCTCATAAATTAGTGTAGGGCATTCAATTCAGTAAAGATAATCTTATTCAATATCAATCCACTCGAAGGAGCAATTTCAATCACTTGATCTTCTGTTAGTCCTGTTAAACTATCACGTATAAATTCTAAACTTATTTCATGCCTGCCTAACCGAATGAGTTGCGCCATGATTAAACGAACCTGGTAGCGCAAAAATCCTTGTCCATGAAGGTGAAGGATATAGGATTTCGCTGGAAAAAAATTGGCCGTATAAACGTCATTTTTAGCAATCGAACAGTGTGTGATTGTTCGGACAAAAAGCGTGTTTTCAGAAGGTTTCGAGCAGTAGTTTTTAAAATTGTGCTCACCTTCAAATAAGCGCGCTCCTTCTTCCATAAGGGCCATGTCTAAATCACCTTTGAAGTGCGTGATTAATGCCGCACTAAACGGATGCGGTTTGTCTCCATAGCAAAAGAAATAACCGTATTCTTTTATTTTTTTGGTCTGAATGATATTAAAATCTGCATTTACTTCTTCAATCGAAATCGCTCTAATATCGCTGGGCAAATTTGAATTAAAGCTTTCCATAAACCATTCTAAATCAAACGATTTTTCAGTGAATAATTCAAATGCAGCTTGATTGGCGGAAACTTTTGCATCCGTTCTACTCGATCCAATGGTCTTAAAATCAGTATGTCCAAAGACATATTCAAGTGTTTTGTCAACCATAAAATGGATGGTCTTATGCTTGGGCTGCTTTTGCCAACCGTGATATCTGAATCCAAGGTATTGAATGTGAACAAGATAAAAATACGCTTTCATGGATCTATTTTCGCTTGCATAAAGATAGGAATTTTCTCCGTTAAGGGCTATTTTAGACAAGGGCAAAACAGAAAATAAAGAGCGAGTTGTATAACTTAAAAAAAACAGAATAACCTGAACAGCTTGACCAAAATGTTAAATTCAAGGATGTTTCCGCTGGCGCTAATCCGGTATTTGGGATTGGAGTGGGTAACATATTCGTTAAATAAACCGTGTCGAATTAAATATTAATTCAATGGCAGTTATCAGATTAATGTAGCTTAAATTATTGTATTTGATTTTAGAGAATGATTCGGTATATTTACGGTAGTTAAAAAATCATAGCATGAAGAATATATTTGCCCTTCTTTTCCTCCTTCTCGTTTCAGTCGGTTCCACCGTTTATTCACAGGTGAGCTACAAAGAAATGATGCTCGATAATAGCGTTAATTTTTATGCTGTTTGCGCAGTTGCAGATGCTTATTTTGAAACAATTGATAAAGAAGCAAAAGGTTCGGGTTGGAAAGGATATCAACGTTGGAAATATGAAAATGAATCGAAATATTACCCCTCCGGTGATCGTTCGACAGAAGATCCTTTTTTTGTGCGCAAGCAGTACGAATTATTTCTGGCCGAAAATCCGGTTGTTGGAGATCGAACGCTCTTTTCTGGAGGATGGGAAGTCGTGGGTCCAGGAACAGTTGATAGTATTACCGGACACTACGCCGCAGGATTGGGGAGATTAGAAACATTTTATGTAAACCCTGAAGATCCAAATCTTTTTTATATTGGAACGCGAAGTGGTGGTTTTTGGAGATCGACGGATGGCGGAGAGACTTGGAGTAATGGTTTAACCGATTTTTTATTTGCAAGCGGCGTCAATACGCTAACTGTTTCACCTTTAGATCCTGATATTGTTTTAATTAATGTGCAAAACGCTGGAAATGGCAACACACATGGAATATACAGATCTGTGGATGCGGGAAATTCGTGGGAAGAATCAGGATTCAATCCGTTGGCACTAGGCTTAGGAGGATTAGGGAGTAACTTTAAAGTCTATCAAGTTGCATATCATCCCGTGGTTGAAGATTTAGTCTTTATTTGCACGAATAATGGATTATACCGATCAGATGATGATTTAACAATGTGGACACTTGAAACGGGAGGCGTCATTACGGATATTGAATTTCATCCTACAAATTCGGATATTATTTATGTTTACGACAATCAAAATCCGAACAAGAATAAAGTGCTGCGTTCGATTGATGGTGGTTTAACGTTCACAGGATCTGCAGACATTCCTGGTAATGCCAATAATACGAGTGTTCAGCTAGATGTCAGTCCCATTTGTGAGGATTGCATTTATTTTGCTTCTGGCAATGGTATTTGGAAATCCTTTGATGCGGGTTTAACCTTTAATTTTATAAGCAATCCGGCAGTTGGTAGTCAAGGCTTTGCTGTGGGCGATCTCGATTCATCAAAAATGATCTATGGTTATGTGGATTGTTATACTTCGGAAGATGGGGGCTATACCTTCGATCAAACGGCGTGGTGGAGTTTGTATGACGGCGCTCACGGTCCAGGTTCTTTG
>Ga0222668_1000576_pt1 | contig 21935 bp, 18 predicted proteins | sample AntAcemetagen728_FD_179823 | JGI IMG/M metagenome (GOLD analysis project Ga0222668, IMG submission 179823) | Saline water microbial communities from Ace Lake, Antarctica - #728 | ecosystem: Environmental > Aquatic > Non-marine Saline and Alkaline > Saline | place: Antarctica: Ace Lake... | reverse complement strand
AAAAAAATAAATAAAGAAAAGCCGGTACCATCAAGGTCTGAGGGACACGTTTACGGAATACGTGGAGGAAAAAAATCCAAAAAAAGAAAATCCAAAAAAAGAAAATCCAAAAAAAGAAAATCTAGAAAATCCAGAAAACTTAGAAAGCGAAGAAAATCCATACGACGTAAGATGAAGAAAAATCGCCATCCAAGTAGAAAAATGAGAGGAGGTACAACAACAGATCTAACAGAATATAGTGGATCCATACCGTTAAGTATAGAATGTAATTATAATGGGGTAAATCAATCATTTAACTATGACCATCAAAATAAAACTTTAAAGTATACAAATTGTACAAAATACAGTGATGTTAAAACCCCTACATATACGGCTTTAAATATTCCCGATATTTATAAGGTTATATATGATAACGGCACGAACATTATTAAGTTTTCGTATAATTCCTCCGCTGGAGGAGGATATAGATCAATAGACTTTACTTTACCTAAAAAGTTACATTATCCTAATAATGAAACTTTCAGACTCCAACCCGAGCAATAAGCCCAACCCGTAGACGACACTAATCAAATCTAATCAAAACTAATCCACTTCTTCAATCGAATCTTCCACCAAAATTTCAATCGTTACCAAAGAATTCTTAATCGTACATTTGCAAACATTAGCAATCGAGATATTTCGTACATGAGTTGAGATATTGTCTTCATGAATCGAATTCATAAATGTATACACCCCTTTCTTTGATGGACAATTTAGATTATAATGATAAAAGATCTTCATAAAGATTTGCCTCCAAAAACACATTGGATAATTATGGCATTTATCAATTGAGAATTGGACAACCGATTCATTAAATGTAATATTTTGTGTAAATGGCTCAATAATCATTTCACTAATAAACTGATTCCATTCGTCTGATTGTTCGCTTAATCCAAGTAAATTTAATTTAATATTTTTGCCGAAGGCATCATCGATTGCTGGAGAGATTGTGTTCCGATATTTCCCCCTAACCGACCATACAGGCGTCGTATCCTTAAAATATGGTATTTGATTTGTGAGTGCAAAATCATATATCGCATCCTTATAAAAGTCGAGCATCGGTCGCATAATATTTACACCACCAATTACGGCTGATTTTCTAATTACTGCTAGATCAAGGATATTTCTTCCTCGACATACGTTGGCAAATATATTCTCTACAATATCATCTTTGTGGTGGGCAAGAAGAATTGTCGAACATCCTTCATCAGCCAATACCTGTCTATAAAAATCGAATCGAATTTGTCGAGTCATAATTTCATAATCGCTCCGTTTACATTCGCTACGTTTAATATTGTCAATTGACCAAGTATATAATTTAATTTCATTATATTTACACCATTCTTCCAAAAATTCCTGTTCCATAATAGTTTCTGGACGATTATTATAGTTGACGTGTGCACCAACAACCGAATATCCCAGACGGCGAATAATAGCAATTAGAACCATCGAATCAATCCCTCCCGAAAGCGAAACCACAAATTTTTGAGGTACACAATATATACAAAATTCATCTATTGCTGTAATAAGTTTTGTTTCATTAAACCGCTGTTTACTAATTGGATCAACAATAGTCGGGATAAATTCTAAAACCTTCTTATATTTATTAAAATTTAATGTTGAAATATCTCCATTGCCGAATACCGATGCATACAGAGTTTGAAGCATTTCGAGTCGATATTGTTTGTTAATATGTATTCGCAATTATATTTTAAATCAATTTTTAAAAATATAAAATAGCATTACCATAAATATAAATATTTGTTCGATTTATAATATAAAAATTTGCTTATATTATAAATTATATATATACGATGTCTCGAATACAAGAATCACAAAATAATTTTACTTCTACAGAAAATAAGATGTTAGTATGGGATATGTTAGTTAACAATCGAATATTTGATAATATAGAAAATGACCATTTTGCAAATGTAAAAATGATGTTTGAAAATATAATTTCAGGATTAAATAAGAATATTTCGAAATCTGAAATTATAACAAATGAGAGATTATTAGAATTAAATAAGAAAGTAATAATTCAGATAAAATCCAATATTTCGGTATTCAAACCGAGATCAGTCGAAAGTCTACAAGATACGGAACGTGTCCTAGTTTTTGATAGAAATCTTGAATCAGCAAAAAATGATTTTGATACAATGAATAAACCCGCCGTACCAAAGACACCTGATTTTTTATTACCGGACGAGGAACCATTGCGTTCAGAAAATATGGATGCGATGTTAGAGAAATTAAAAATGGAACGTGAAAAATTAGTTCCTACAGATGTAAGTGGAGTAATTACACCTCCACCAATACCTGAACCTATCACGAATCCTCCACCAATACCCGAACCTATTCCCTTAAAAAAACTCAATAGAATGGAAGATCTATTTGATAGTCAAGATGAATCGAAACCTCGCAAAGTACGTTTTAATAAAGTCGAAGAAATATTAAGCCAGGAATATTTAGGAGAGAAACGCGTTAACAATAATATTAAACTTACAAAAGTATTTGATTTATTAACAGAAATCTATTTGAAACATGACGAAATTTTGAGGTTATTGCGCTCGCCATCAATATTATAATCACGTTTTTAAAAAATAAAAATCTTTTGTAAATATATAATGGCTAAAACTATTCGAAGAAAATCGAGAAATTTTAGGAAATCGAGAAAAAGACCGATTCATAAAAAACGTTCGAGAAAACATGTAATGAAAAAACGTAAATCTACTCGTCGCTATAAAGGAGGAGTAGCGGGTATGAAAGATAAATTTGCTGCTAAAGGGAAGAATTCGAGGAATATACGGGAAGCTAAGGCTGAGGCTGAGGCTGAGACTGAGGCCGAGGCTAAGGCTGAGGATAAAGCTGAGGCTGAGGATAAAGCTGAGGCTGAGGATAAAGCTGAGGCGAAGCATAGACCGAGAGCTGAGGCGCGTCTGAAGGAAATGATAGCGAAAAATGACTATAGGACCTTAGATGACCTTGAGCCGTTAAAGGAAGCGATTATTAATGCTCGTCTTGCAAGGGTGAGTCAAGATATACTGGATATCGCGATTAAGAGGCTGGGTACTCTACGGTCAGTTGCGAGATTGCAAATTGCGAATAAAGAAAAAAACGTTGACATGCTAGAGAATGCGATTTTGAATGCAACCGATGAAGCGAAGAAAAGTAAGATTTACCAGGATGCGACACAATTGCATACAGAACTTAAAAAGCCATTGGATGAAGAATTTGAATTTCAATTGAATAAAGACAATCCAGAGTTGAAGGGTGCGCGCCCGCCCATGACTGAAAGAGAAATGTTAGAAATAGGCAAATTTGGACTCATACGTCATTACAATCGTGGTCCCTATAAAAACCAATATAAAGGAAGATTACTCATATCCTTTATATTTAACGAAAAGACGTATAATCAGGGGGATGATTATTATTTGAATGGTAAATACCGTTTACGCTTCGAAGGGAGCGGCTTGGAGCCGGAAACGTATTATCGCATACATAACAATCCTAAAACTGAGGGCAGTGATTATGAAGATATGTATGTATCAGAAAAGTATTTTCATAACATAAGAGTTGAACCAGCGTTGTCTGACGAAGACAACGCTAAAATAATGGAAGATTATCCGGGAGGATATACCCAATGGAGTTCCCCATTTTGAAGAAGGGGTCGATAATGAAGCACGTTTCTAATCACGTTCCCAATCACGTTTTTAATCACGTTTCTAATCACGTTTTTAAATCTTCTCAAACACATATTTCTCTCCTTTTTGTTTGAAATACCCTATTAATAGAGGGTTAGAAGTTTTGCAACTTTCCAAATCATATACTTCGCCGGTCTCTTGATTCATACCATATGTGATTCCTTGAATCTTGATTTCAACAGGTGTCCACGTTACCACTTCCTTATTAATTGACGCTACCTTATCAACATGTTGCTTATCTATATTAGGCAAATAAGTAAATCGGTCTTTGCTCGGATTACCAACACTGAAACACTGGAGTTGCTCTTTATTATCTCCGCGCACATGAATACTACAATCGATCGCTGATTCTTTAATTGTCTTTAACAAATCCCGATTAATGCTTTCTTTAATCGACGAAATCTCATGTAGTGCTTCATCACTTGTATATGGTGTATCCTTCACCAATTTACTCTTATCTTTAGCTCGCAATTCCAGAGACAATTCACTTTCTAATTGGGCTTTACTAAAAGTCATCAAATATAAGAATACTTCCACTGTTTGCAATTCTTTCGGCAAATCATGATGACTGCAAATACGTCTGGCGCGTCCTACCACTTGATCTATTCGCACAGGATGCCAATATGGCTCTGTAATATGCACATATCGAACATTCTTAAGATTGATACCTTCAGCCCCTGAAGCAGTAATCATTAATATCTTGATTATTTCTCCGTAAAAATTATTTTCACCCATAGTTTTTAATCCATTAACGATCGATGCCGGCAATATATTTGTATTATTATTAAATATATTTCTGATCATTTCCTTTTCCTCAACGGTTTCAGTTCCAGTATATAGAGCAAATTTAGGTTTTCCATACATTTCTTTCGGTACATCAATCATCCATTCCCCGCTAGCATTCTTCTTAACTTTAAATTGGACAAATCCATTTGCTTCTAATACTAATTTAAGGATTCCAATCCCTTCTAATGTTCTGAAATGTGAATATATAAGATGAAGCCCTTTATGGTCAACATCCACAATATTTTCATATATATTTAAAAATTTAGGGCTGTAAGTTTGCAATGCATCCCGAGTCAAAAATTTCTGACTATCGCGTTCCAAAGATTTTAATGCTTCACGTATTTTTCTCTCATAATTCAATTTTTTTTTGTTTTTTGACAAAGAAGATATTTGAATTTGTTCCATCGATTTTACTTCTCCGGTATTTGCCTCGCCATCAATGTTTGCATTTGTATCCATATCGCCATCACCTTCATCAGCTCCAATATCAACATTATCAGCATCTATTACATCGGCTTCTTTAATACCCTCAACCTCTACTATTGCTTCTAAATTTTCATTGTCGATCGCATTAACAATAGTATCGTCATCGTTGGGAAAGGGTCGATGAATATCCGGTTTAGGGAAAACAAAATTACAGAATGCCCGAGAGAAAATCCGATATGTTGAAACCGCATCCTGGTAAATATCATCGGTTTGTTTTTTCTTCTTTTTCTTATTAGATGCTTCCAAAATTCTCTCTTGAACGCGAGCCTCTTCATACGCTCCAAATTGGAAATCACTCATTTCTATTTTAATCACATGAAAATCCTCGCTTTTACTATATTTCGGCAATAGCTGATAAATGTCAGGGAAAAAACTGGTTAATCCGACGATTCTATACTTCAATAAATTATTATTTTTCACATTATTTTCATCATTGATAAATTTTTCCCTAAAAACATCATAATTATCGGGCAATGCTTTATAATTCTCGATTTTAGTTACATCAGGATCAATTGCAATGTTATTCTTTTCGAGAGATTCTATAATCATTTCTATAAATTCATTATGTGTTAAGCCTGTCTCAGCATTATATTTAACACCATTATAATCTAATTCACCAGAATCTTTGGCTCGATAAATACTATTAAAATTAAATGGATTGCGAGTTAACACTAATATATTGGTACTCGGTTTATAATCTATAAAATCGATTAAATCGCTGGTTAATCCGCCTTTATCGCGCGCTGTCTTTTTAAACATATCATACAAAACTGGTTGGTCGATTTTGCGTTGATCACCGATCTTCAATTTAAAAGTATATGTGCTAATATAGCCTCTCAACATATTGAATAAAATACTAATTTCATTCGGATAATTAATCATTGGTGTCCCAGAGAGAAATATAATTTTGCAATTTTCAGCCGACATTAAATATTCGTATATTTTCATAGAAAGAGATTGGGGGCGCTTTAATTTATTTATAATTCGACTGATTAAATTATGGGCTTCATCCACAATAATAACTCTATTAGAAAACGGATTAATAGTGAAATTGCGCGACAATGCTTGCAAATCATTCATTCTCATTCCATTATAATTAATAAATTGGTATTTTGATTGGATCATTTTATTTAACTGATCATTTAAACTCGATTGTTTGGCGCTCGATAAGCTATCATAATTCGATTTGTCTTTGCTTCCGTCGATAAACCATGCTCCACCATTTTTATTAATATAGTCTAAATCGAGGCTTAAGATTCTAGATAATTCTCCAGCTAATACTGGATTGCTACTTGTTGTCAAGAATTCCCAATGATGTGTCTTTTTATACATAACATCTCCGCATTTTTTCAATTCTTCCATATAATTTGCGCGGAGTGATGCAGGTGTCATTATAATTACTGGTAAATTATGTTTTAATCCTTCGGCAATTCCTATACTGCTACACGTTTTCCCTGAACCGAGGCCATGATAAAGCAATACTCCGCGATATGGGGTATAAATATTTATATAATCTCTCACGATTTTTTGATGAGTTAATGCTACAAATTCATCGGATTTCTTATCGCATGAGTACACTGGATTATCTGGATCATCGTCAACCATTAAATCATGTTTATATGATTCGAATAGTGAATTAATAAAATTGATGAATATCTCTCTATTATTCATGTAATAATTTGGAGATTTAATAAGTAATTCGGGTTCTTTCTTTGGTAATCGATTGATTAATTCTTGGTGTTGTTTAATTTCTATATCTGTCATTGGTCCTTCAAATACTTTTATTCCTGGTACAGTTGGTTTTTTAGTAATACGTTCCTTTTTAAATACAGATGTATCTGTAACAGCATCAATATCTATATCTTGAGCCAACGATTCTTTTGTAATTGTAAATTGCACAGTTGTATTCTTAATATTTATAATAAGGGTAACAGTTAAACCGGGTTTTTTAGATTTAGCAAATTGCTCGTATTGTTCTTCTTGTTCTTCTTGTTCTTCTAAGACAACTTCTTTAGGAGCAACAATAGGTTTCACATCCATTTGAGAATATAAATTCTTTAAAAAATCATCTCTATTAATTGTATTATCTGAAACCCCGGTTTTATCCAAAATTAACGTTTTTAGTTTTATGTCGGCATTGTCAAACTCGCCAGTTTTATCTGGTTTTTTCAAAAGTATCTCAATAGTTTCTATAGATTTTGGTTGAGGTTTAATTTTTAATTTGGATAATAATTCTTGTTCCATATATAAATTTATTACATTAAAATATTATTAAATTAATGTAATAAGTATAATAAATCATGTAATAAAATAGTAATTTTCCCTAAATAACAAATAATATGCGTATATAAAGTAAGTATAAATAATAATATGTATTAATAGTAAGTATAAATAATAATATGTATAAGAATTTCGATGTAAATTTCCCCAAGTTATTTAAATATATTGGATCGTTAAAATCATCAATATCAATACTATTGTCAAATGAATCTATTAAAGGATTCATTTATTTTGGTATATATAAGTTTATTTATAATACGATATACTTTTCAGATAACTATATGGGAACCAACCAACAAACCAACCAACAAACCCAAACCGATAAACCAGTAAAAAAACTGAATATTTCATTGAACAGTTTTGAATCGCTCGATAATTTATTATTATATGATATATCAATTGAAGATATTACTATTGACGATATGCTACAAATTGAAGACAAAAATAGAAATAATATTGGATATATCGATAAAGGTATTCAATGTGAATTAAATATAGAAGAAATGGTTAATATAGGCGATTTAGAAATTAAATATACGGTATCAAATGATATGTCAAAAGCTACGTCACGATATAGATGGTTCTTTTAACTACATTTGAAGCAATTTAATTGCTTCGTCACACGCCATCTGTTCTGCCTTCTTCTTAATTTTATGAGTTTGCTTGGTAATAAAAACGAGAAATTTCCCTCGTTTCAAAAACTCTTCATGAACCTTGGTAAAACTTCCCAATTTTCTATAATCAGTTGCCAAACGAACATCCATATTATAAATCTTTTCTCCTAAACAAATGTATAATCCCATAGTATATCCGGTTTCATCATTAGCAATTTCAACATAATCAGGAGTAATCTTGAATTCTTTTTGAATAATTACTTGCAATTTATTTTTATAATTATCATCGTTGTTTATAAGACGATCCCAATCAATCAATTCTTCTAATACATTTTCTATAAATATTTGCGACATTTGAAATCCTGGACCAGTAACAAATATATTTTGAAACCATCCCTTATCATCATCGATGTCGATTTTATTGAAATCCAAAAACAATGCACCGAGGAAAGCTTCAAATAAGCATCCGAGTTTTTTTAGATTTGTCCGTGTGTTTTTCTCTTCCGCGTGTTTAGAGACAATATACCATTTATGCAGTCCCATTTCATATGCCAATTTCCCAATATGCTCGTTTTTTACAATGGCGATCTTTTTTTCGGTCATAAATCCTTCGTCTGCTTTAGGGAATCGTCGATATAAATAGTATTTAGTGATACATTCTAATACTCCATCACCAATAAATTCCAATCGTTCATTCGATTTTGTTTTTAATGGCATACAATCGTCCGTTTTTTCGACAATAGTTATATTAGCTTTAATATTTTCGATATTAGGTCGTTTAGTATATGATCGATGAACAAATGCCCGTTGATATAATTTCATATTGAAAGGTTTACTATGAATTCCGAATCTATTTAGTATATTTATTACATCTATTTCTGTAATTTCTACATTTTTATTATTATATGGATTAAAAATCAATCCTTCATTAGTATATAATACATCGTTATCATGTTTTAGATCTGGTACGTTAATAATATTATCATCATTCATAATATTATTAGATTCTTCGTCATCGCTTGATTCTATCGTTGTCATCATTATATTAATATAAAGAAATGTGTTTAAATTATTTTTTATTATTATTATTATTATTATTATTTATAAAAAATAATATTACAATGTATAACAAAGATGACTTCGTGGTTTACAAAAAAATCTAGTTTAGATGATTTAAAAACAATTTTAAATACTACAATGCCTAATTCTTTTATTTATAAATATTTAGTAAAACCATTAATTCAAAATGTCGATTTAATTATTATTGGTGGGGCTACTTATTATTTAACAAAAACATATGGATCATAATTATTAAAATAAAATACTTATTAAAATAAAATACTTATTAAAATAAAATAATTATAAACATTTATTAATTTATTAATTAATTAATTAATTAATTATTTTATTTTATTTTGTTATACTATATTATAAAATGGGTATATACGCTGGTGCAAAAACGAATAAAATAGCGAATAGTACATGTATTTTCGGAAGTATGTCTGGACTTCCTCCGCGCGTTGGCGTTCCGATAAGTATTTTAGTTCAACCAAACTATGGTCTTCATTGCAGGGCAACATCAACAAATCCCAAATGCTGCTGTTTGCCAATTTCGCATACATGGCATCTTAAATGTGGTGCTGCTAGAGCATATTTAAAAGCACACGGTTTAGACAATAACACCAATCAAGTTTACTCTGGTTCGCACCCAGGAAACCGAGTCCTTAATCTGAAGATGTAAGTTGAGCATTTTAATTAATAATATCTTATATCTTATCTTATATCTTATCTTATATCTTATATATTATCTTATATCTTATCAAATAATTATTTAAAGCTTTTTATAAATAATTATTTCGAATTTTAGCAATTTTAGCCGAATAAAATATTTGTATATTATAATGAGTTTTATGAAAAAGAATTCTGGATCAAGAAAAATTATGAGGGGAGGATTTAAATGTCCCGATACATACTATTCAGAATGCAGAGAGGATTATTGTTATAAACCAGGCACGAATGAGACAAATATGTGGTACTTGAATAGTGGTTGTACTGGTGACAATACTCATGATAAAGATATGGCTGAAGCTAACCAAATGCAGAAAGATTTAACAAATAAATTTAAAGATGCTGATGGTATTGATGGTTCTTATGGGAAGGATAAGCCAACACACTCTCAGGTGGAACAAGGTATAAAAGATGCCACTAAAGAAGCAATACGACTAAACCACGAAAACGCCGATGATACTAAAACAGCATTTGCTAGGGGTAAAGAGCGCGGACATCTACAATTTAAACAATCCGAGGAAGATCGTAAGAACTGGAAAGAAGAGAGTGAAACACGATCCGACCAAAATTTAATGAGAATGATGCAAGGTTATACATTTGAAGAGGCGGAACGTGCAGGCCGACATGAACGTGGTGTCCAATATATGCAAGGCGAGAAGATGATTACACGTGTAAATATAAATGACCGCGAACACGCTGATTTATTAAATAAACTTACCGAAGAAGAAAAACAAAAATTTAATTCCTTAAATAGTATACTTAAAAATGGTATACTTCAGCTTCTTAAATTAAACAAACCAGATGCTGCAAGAAGAGCTTTAAACCTACCTTCAGGTGGAGGAAACTTAAAAAGAAAACGATCTCATAAAAGAAAACGATCTCATAAAAGAAAACGATCGTTCAAAAGAAAACGATCTCATAAAAGAAAACGATCGAATAAAAAGAGATAAAAATATATATTATCAAATAATTATTTAAAGCCTTTATAAATAATTATTTAATTATTAAATTATAAATGAAGCTCTTAATCGATAACCGCGAACCTCCAGCAATAATAAAATATTTAAATGCCATAAATGAATCATCGAAAAACAAGATAACAATAGAAATATGTACATTAGATTTAGGAGATTATGTTTTCTATGATGAAATTACGGAAACAAATCTAATAATTATAGAACGCAAATCCCTCCAAGATTTAGAATCATCAATTAAAGATGGACGATATGCAGAGCAATCTTTTCGTTTAAATGATTGTCCCACACATAACCACAATATAATTTATTTAATAGAAGGAACAATAATTAATTATCGTAAAAAGCCATTTATTGCAACATTATATAGTTCTGTATTTTCACTTAATTATTTTAAGGGATTTTCTGTTATAAATTCTGTAAATCAAATAGAAACTGGAGAGATTATATATAATTTCTCTCAAAAATTATTACGTGAGAATTTTAAACCAGGATTTTATTCATTACAACCAACACAACCTGCAATCGACATATCATGTGTCCCAATTATAGTAGAAGAAAAGAAAGCTTATACAGAGGCAATAAAAACCACAAAGAAATCATATATAACAACCGATAATATTACAGAAATAATGTTAATGCAAATACCCGGTATAAGCTCACAAACAGCCAATGCAATCACACAAAACCACTCTACAATGGCAACATTAATTGAATCTCTCAAAAATAATCCCGAATGTTTAGACGGTTTAAAGATGACAAATGGTAGAAAAGTTAATCGAACAGCTATTGAATCTCTCAAAAAATACTTAATAGATACTTAAAAATAAAATATAATAATATAATAGTATAATAGTATAATAGTATAATAGTATAATATGGCACAAAATATAGATTTTTTACAAAAAAATTTGGATATATTTAAAATCAAACAAGATAATCTGGATAAAGAACGAGAGAAACTCTTTAAAATAGATGGATATTGTGATCGTTTATATAATAGTGGAATAATCGATGGTAATAAATACTATATAAATAAATATAATTGTGAATGCATACCAGAATTAAAATCATTAATGACTAAAATGGTACTTAATAATGAATATATTAAATATATGTCAACAGAAATAGATAATATATATGATAAAGAACGTAGAAATTTATTACTTGGATAGCAAAATAGATCAAATAATAAATAATATTTTTTATATCAAGAAAAAAAAATTGATATAAAAATAAAACAATACAATACAATACAACACAATACAATACAACACAAAATATGGAACAACCAACACAAAATACGCGAGTTTGCTGGGCATCAATTGATCCGATGAGGAAGAGGGTGGATATGTATCCGAAACATGTAGCTCTGCGATGTGAAAAATCGTATGGAGAACGCGATAAGTGGGAACCCCAATCATGTGTTTTAGGGTCAGATTTCTTTAATGCCACGGTTCACTTTCACCCATCCGGATCGTTGTATCAAACAACACCTGGACTATCGATGGGAAGAGCTGGTTTTAAACAACCGGGTTATAGAAGTGTTATGAGAATTGCAATAAACGATGAGCATACTGATGCGAGCGTATATACTATTTATTCAAAACAAGTACACGGAGAATGGAGAAACGCATATAGTCAAGAGGACAGTGAAACAACATTTGAAGAAACAATCGCTCAAGAATTCATAATTGATAGTGATGCTAATTCAAACATAGCTATAAATACTACATCGTGGAAACCAGAAGATTTGGATAGTGATTCGTTAGATACATCTGTTGTCGTGTGGCAATGGTGTAGGGGCACACCAGAAAAGAACGGTAATATCATGGCATTAGGAAAAGAATGGTGGATACCATACCTGTACGAGCAAAATACGGCTATCGAATCTGATTTTTCACAAAGTTCACGAGAAGCACATATAGTCGTTCCATTTGATAATAGTAATCGAACGATTCAATTCACGTATGGTTCATGTTATGCTGTGCAAAAAGATGCATCGCGACATAGGATAAGACAGGTTAGACGTATCGTTGTTTCAGTTCAAGAATTGAAAGAAATGTTGGACCGAATGAATCAACCATTGTGCCCAAGTATGTTAACGCAAATTACAGATCCAGATACTATTCCTCATGAGTTTTATTGTTGTATTAGTCAGGATATTATGGTTGACCCAGTAAAGACAATAGACAGTTTTACATATGATCGCACATCAATCGAGAGATGGTTTCAAAACAGTTCAAAATCACCACTTACAGGCTTGTCATTATTGAGCAAAGCATTAGTACCGAATACAGATCTCAAGGATCAAATAGATAAGTTTTTACTGGAATCTATAGCTTCGCTCAATATTTCGGCCGAGCTAACATAAATAAATAAATAAATAAATAAATAAATAACTAATATATTGATATTTAACTTCCATTTCCATTAAATTTATAAAAAATAATAAAATAAACACAATTCTATTATTTTTTATATGTATTTTTATATATAATGCAATTTAAGAATTCAACAATACAATGTATAGCATATGGGTTATTAGGATTTTTTGCGCTAATAATTTTGATAAATGGGTTTAGTATTAAGCATAATATATTAAATGCTATGTATGGTTATAAAGATATAAATGCATTTAATACGGGAGAATATCAGTTAAATACACGCGAAGGATTTATTGGAGGCAAAAAAGATAAAAAAAATGAGAAATCAATAAAAGATGATAGTGTAGACGCATGTATTATTAGAAAAATCGATGCAACACGCGACGAATTAGGAGGAGAAGAAGGATGTAAAGATATAAAAAAAATATTGAAAGATGTTAAAGAATCATGCAATTTAGAAGCAGCGAAATCAATGATGAATTTGCTTTCGAGCAATAAGAGCGCAAAAACCATAAACTTACAAAACGTATTAAATAGTGAAGATGAAGAAAGCAAAAGTTTCCAAAATTATACTGAACTATCTAAAAATTTACAGGACATAATCGATAATATTTAATAGACATCGCGATTGCAACACATTAACGGATACATAACTATTCTAATAATATCACAATAAAGGTCGGATACATATATTAATGTATTGCCCGCCAAATTATAGTTTTCACGCGAATATAATACATTTAAATCGCTCAATATGTATATTGAAAATATACTTGATCCAATAGTTGAAAATACTAACTCATACATATTATAGTCAATTATAAAACCAATCATAAAAACCACAACAAAACCAATTAAAGCACCTATAAGAAATATGGAACGAAATTCAATTTTATAATTATCAACCGCACATGTATAGGCATATATTGCAACAAAACAAAGAGTAACAAATGCAGATATTAATGAGAGGAAAATAGCATAAGACGAAAACGGTATTACTGTTATTCCAATAAATGTTGAAAATACAAATGTAAATAGTAATATACTTGGTATAATAAAATATTTATTATCTTGAAAACACCACATTATAAATGCACTTAATACAGTCAACATAAATAACGTAATGATAAAAGGACCATACCTATTATATTCACACGAATTATCTAAACACAAATGGTATATTACATTTTTTCTGTGAATATAATATATACAATTAATCATGGCCATAATAATTAATTGAATACATATTGCAGATAATACTCTTAGCACAACCACGGCCTTTATAAGTTTACAATTCACTTTTATTGTTGATGGGCTTTCAATATCTCCACTAGCTACAGGTATGCCGTCAGCATATAATATTTCATCATTTACAGAAACAGTAATAGGACCGGCATTTAATGTTTCAGTATTTAGATCCAATATAGGTCGTATAGATTCAGATGCAAACACCGATTTTTTATATATAGTTGAATTAAGCAGACCAATAATGGACATGATAAACTTAGGAGATTAAATGTATATTATAATAACACTCTATCATTAAAGGAATAATATTTCAATTTTATATTATTTAGTTAAAAACAATTTAAACACAATAGCATATAATATTATATATATACATACACATATATATCTGCACGAATGCCCGAGTGGTCTAAGGGGTACGACTCAAGCTCGTATGTCGAAAGACGCGTGGGTTCGAATCCCACTTCGTGTATTTTTTTTTGATTTTCGAATTTGAATATTTTATTATTAAATAAATTATTCAAATACTTTCCTTATTCACGTTTTAATCACGTTTTAATCACGTTTTAATCACGTTTTAATCACGTTTTAATCACGTTTTAATCACGTTTTAATCACGTTTTAATCACGTTTTAATCACGTTTTAAGACGAGCAACGACAGATTGCCCTGCATAATGATCATCGCCTCCAGCAGATGAATCATTGTATGTCTTATTTTTTGCGGCCAATTTTAAATATCTGACATAATCACTCGTATCATATACTTTTTTGGGATTACCAGCATAAGATGACTGACCATTGTTCAATAAAGTACTATTGCTTAATTGATTAAAATGATTGACATTTAAATTATTATGTTCAAAACCGTATTTTGTATTTACTGCTTGATTAACTGTTCCTAAAACATCACCAGCATTAAATGCCGAGCGAAACGAACCACACTTACTTCCGCCGTTATTAGAATAATACAATGGTGACTTACCTAAACCGGTATTATGCATATTTCCAAAAGATCTTCTTAAAATACTTCTATCAATTGTTCTATTGTTTCCATCCATGGAATCTTGATATAGACCACCGATTGGTTGAGCACCTGGACGTCCTTTTCCTAACATACTCGGCATAGTATCTACTATAAATCCTGACATATATAATTAAATAATATAAAAAATTAATATAATTAATTAAAATAAATAGAAAAGAAAATAAATAGAAAAGAAAATAAATAGAAAATAAAATAAATAGAAAAGAAAATAAATAGAAAAAGAAAATTAATAGAAAAGAAAATTAATCTATTTATTTTCTTTTCTAAAATCCGTAATTCGTATATTAAATCTCGATTCGTATCTTTAGTTTATTATAATTACTCAGTAATAATTCTTGGAGCAATATTCATTGTTATTAATTCTTGAAATAATAACTTGCACGCATACGGAATTTCGACATATTTAAAATCTGTCCTATTATCGCACATATTACACATATGGATATGTTCCTTATTATTATATCTCCCAATCATTCCACACTTATTGCAAATATGTACCGAAAATGAATCTGATACATTATATAATCGCTCTTTTGTAAATCTTGAAGCCCCATGTGCTATCATAGCATCACGTTCCATTTCTCCAAAACGCAATCCTCCATCTTTTGACCGGCCTTCTGCTGGTTGCCGTGTCAAATTAACCATTGGTCCAATGCTTCTACTATGCTGTTTATCATTAACCATATGCTTAAGTCGTTGATAAAATACTGGTCCAATAAATATACCACATTCTAATTGTTCGCCGGTCAACCCATTATACATTATTTCATCTCCGTTTGATTCATATCCAACCTCTCGCAATTTCTTACATATATCCTTAATTTCAAAATCACCAAAACTAGTTCCGTCGCCAAATAATCCTAAATGCAACAATACTTTTCCTAAAACTGTTTCTTTTAATTGGGCAATTGTCATACGACTAGGAATCGCATGAGGATTAATAATAATATCCGGTTTAATTCCATCTCCCGTAAACGGCATATCCGCCTCGGGAATTATATTTCCAACAGTTCCTTTTTGACCCCTTATACCCTAAGGTTTCCCAGAGGGAGTAGACTGTATCTTAAGCCTCCTCAGATTAGCTAAATCTTCATCGGAGACCGACACCCGTTCAGTCGTTGATGGCCTACCATATTCTTGCTATAGCGAACACAGGTAGTGACCCTGCGGATTGCCCAATCCCTAACATTATTACCATTGGGTTCGGCTGTTAACCGAGTTCCTTTTATCAGTTTCCCAATAAAAGTGGTAGTTAGGGCTCTAAGGGGTTTCCCGCATCAAGGTATCTCGCATTTTGGGGCTATACTTAACAACTCCAAAACACTAGCATCTGTCTATTACTAATACACGTGTATCAGCATTAGGAGCACAATTGTTTTCCCCATTCAAGAGCCTAAATTGAATGGGCAAGATGCTTTTCGGCACAATGGTCTATGCCTACTACTGAATTTATCCCCTATTACGGGTTGTCGAAGAGTTCTTAATTTCACTTTACAGAAATTATATCCATCGCCATTTTTATCAACAAGATTCTTATCTATATATGTTTCTTCGTGTGTTTTATACATTCGACTATCATCTTCGTACTTAATTACTTTAGTAAAATCATTTTTATTTTCTTTAATAGGAAGTACTTTAGAAATAATAATATCGCGATCTTTAATCAATGTATTTACATTTACTACCCCATTACTATTGATTTTTTCATAATTCGCAAATTTAATTCCTTTTGTTTTAGATTTATCTGGTTTGCATCTAATTTCTTCATTTCCCGAAATTTTCTTATCTTCATCTTTTTCAGTATGATATATGGTAGCCTGAAACAATCCGCGAGCTTTCGATCCTTCATTAAAAAGCACACTATCCTCTTGATTATATCCAGTATTACTCATGATGGCAACAATCACCATTTCTCCCGATGGAATCTCATTTAATCGAATAATATCCATTAGACGCGTGTCTACTAATGGTCGCATAGGATAATTCAAAACATATGATGTTTTATCCATTCTATGCATATAATTAGTTACATATACACCCATAGCTTGTTTACCCATCGCCGCCTGATATGAATTTCTAGGCGATTGATTGTGATCGGGAAAGGGAATGCACATTGCCAATATACCAAATATTGTACTCGGGTGAATTTCACAATGAGTATATTTATAAATATAATGTTTGTCTATTTCTAATAAATTTGGAGGTTTCATTGCTATTAATGCGTTATTTTGTTCATAACTATCAATATATTCAATTATAGTATTCGGTATTTTAATATTCATACATAAATCATCCCATTCAAGTTCTCCATTAGTCAATTTAGTCACTACATCTTGAGTTAATTGTAAACGGTTATTTTTCACAATTAAAATAGGTCGACATAATCTACCTGCATCATTACATACACGAATTTCTTTCAAATTATAATTAAATATTACAGATGTATATATATTAATTATACCGCTATGTTTTTTGGATTTTAAATCATTAAATAATTCTTCTGGAGTATAGCTAATACCAACCCACAACCCATTAATAAATACTTTAACATAATCAAATAAATCATTTGAAGTACAATTTTCTATTGTTATAATTTTAGCTTCGATATATTCATACAAAGGTCTACTATTACTGGGTATAGTAACGTGAGTCAAATAACTAAGATTTTTTACAACACCAACAGAAGCACCTTCAGGTGTCTCTGCCAAACATATATATCCCCATCCAGAATTATGTAATCTACGAGGCGGTATTAATTTTCCACTCTTATCAATTGGGGTATTTACTCGTCTTAAATGGCTTAAACCAGCAATATATGTCAATCTATTTAATACTTGAGCAACTCCTACTTTATTATTATTTATTTGTTTTATACCAAAATCACCGGTTGATAGTGCTCGTTTTAAACCATTCTCAATAGTGGTCGATTTAATAATTTTATACACATTTGTTAAATTAATAATATTTTCATAATCTTCGGAACTTCTCCAGGAACCATTATTCATTTCTTTTACTACTTGTTTTTGCATATCTTTGACCAATTTATTAAAATAATTTCTAAAAAGATTATTCAATAAGATACCAGTTAAATCTATACGCTTGTTATGATAACTATCTCGATCGCTTTGATTTAACCATTTAAAACTTGTTCTTATTAAAATGTTTGTCATATATCCCAACATGTATATTTTTTGAGTATTATTATAAGCATTAGGAAATATATCATGTTTTAAAACTTCGAGAGCAAAATCCCGTTTTTTTTTATAAAAATTATCTTTATCTACATTTATTGGTGTATATACAACATTATTAGTAATATATTTTATGGCTGATTCATATGAAAGACATTCATTCGCATCAACTATAGATGCTTTCAAACTATGCAACATTCGTTGTTCTGCATTATCTAAATTTAACAATATTTTTTCACATATATCTTTATCACTTATTATATTGTAAGCCCTAAATAATATAAATAGAGGTATTGGGCATTTTAATCTTGGAATTTCAATATAAATAGATTGTCCAAATCCATTATTTTTAACAGATAACATAATATTTAGTTGCTTTGGAGATATGTATTTCCAATCGGGAACTGCTTTATATTCAGCTACCCATTGCCATTTACTACTTTTAGTTGTATTATAACAATATATTTGATTTTCAGCCGCCCGTTCTTGTGCTATACATGTTTTCTCTGATCCGTTAATTATAAAATATGCTCCTGGATCCATCCTACATTCTCCAGTATGCTCATTATTCAAATGATCATATTGTTTAAGTATACAAATATCCGATCTTAACATAACTGGAAGTTTACCAATATGAATATTTGGAAGAATTTTATTTATTTTTCTAATATTACTATAATTGTCGCCTGACCTAACTTTATACTCGATGTTTAAATCGAAAACCATATTTGATGCGTATGTGAAATTTCTTAACCGGGCATCTTGAGGAAACATGATTTTTGTAGCACCATTATTTTCGTGGAGTTGTGGCCGATATATTTTAAAATTTGTAAAATGAATAATAATTTCTAGTGTATGTATTTGATGATCTTTATCATAAAATTGTTCGGATGTAATATTTAATGGATTAAACATGTTTATTGTTTTTTGTATCTGTGTATTAACAAAATAATTATACGATTCTAATTGATGTCTAACCAACTGTTTTAAATGTTTATTTTTGAAATATGCATTTATTAATGTCCATGGAATTTCAGTATCACTATAGTTTAATGATTTAGAATCCATATTTTGTATATTTTTATCTTTTGTATGCAATTGAAATAAAAAATCAATTTATATTTAAATGATTTTCATATTTATTTTACGTATTAATATTTATTTTATTTTTCATAATAATATTATATTATGCAAAAAACTATAAAAATAAATCCGGAATTATTTAGATTAGGTAAATCGAGCAAATTGAACAAAAAAAAATCACTTAAAAACGATAAAAATATTGATTCAAAATTAAATTTACAATCAAACAAAGTCAAACAGAAGCTATTAGAAAAAGTGAAAGAATATCAAAAAAATAGACAAGGAAAAAATTTGACAACCAATAATAATAATAATTTCCACCAAGAAGTAAATAATTTTTCAGATTCATTGAATTTTTTAGAGAATTTATCTAATGAACACCAAAAAAAAAGTCATCAAAATAGTCAAACTTCACATTTAGTTCAATCTCATGAACATAATAAAAGTTTAAAATTTAAAAGAAACGATATTGAAAATAATAATATAGCAGTAAATTTAGAATTACCAAAAGAATTAATTAATATAGAAACAGTTAACATTGATAGTATTAATAATGCGAACACAAGTACGAAGACAAACCGTACTAATAATAGTTCAAAATCGTATGGATGTTTAAAAAATGGTCAATTACCAACATATAGAGAATGGAAACGATCAACACAAAAAAATATTAATCGAGATAGCAAATTATCTTTTAATATTAATACTGAATTAAATACCTTTAGTGATCCACCTAATTATCGCGAACAAAAATTAAATGATATTAAAAAAATGTACAAAGAAAGTAATCCAATACAAGATATATTACCTCCAAGTATACAATCACCCGTATCTTCACCCGTATCTTCGCATGTATCTTCGCCTGTATATTCACCCGTTTCTACAAATAATATGCCAATTGTTTTTAATATACCCGACACAATGCCAAATTCAGATTTAGAAACACAAATTTCTAAAACAAAATTACAAATGGTAAATCCCCAAAATATATCGAATAATTCATCGAACGATTCATCGAACGATTCATTGAATGATTCATTGAATGAATTAATTGAATTCAATCTAGACAATACGTTAGATAATATGGTAGACAATAATATAGGTAATATTAATGAAATTAATATGATGAATAAAATACCAAAAATTATAAGAAATACTAAAACATACAAATATAACGTGGGAAAATCTAAAAAAACAAATAGTATTGGAATTTTTATAAAAAACAGAAATACCTTGAAAAATATTAAAAAAGATTTCAAGAAATTGAGAGATGTTGATATTAATGAAGTAAAAAATTATTTAAGAAAACATAATATAATTAAATCTGGTACAAATGCACCAAACGATGTATTGAGAGAATTATATGAAAAAATGATATTGGCCGGCGATATTACTAATGACAGCACAGGTAATTTAGTTTACAATTTTATAAATGAATAAGACTATAATTATTTATGTAATTATTTATGTAATAATTTTAATAATATAAATAAAAATAATATTGCAACGGATATAAAATAAATTTGTATAAAAATATCATCTGATGTTTCAATAGAGGTATTTAAAGTATTTAAAGTATTTTGGGGATTCGCAATATTTGGGGCCTGATATATATTAGAAAAATTTTCTATACATGTATTTGTTTTATCTGCTGGATTAACGCCTTCTTTTTGACCAATAGAAGTATCTTCATTAAAAAGACACGGTTCTATTAATGATACGTATTGTTTAAACATATTCCCTTGTTCATATTGTGTTTTTGGTCCATCATTATATTTATTTCCACCTTTAGCAATATTAGTTATTGGAAGACTAACTTTCATGCATTTCTCCTTCTTGTCTAATGTTAAAGCATACATTAATTCTCTAGGATCAAATCCTTCTAAATCTTCGAAAATACCAGGTATTAAACCACGCAATTCTTTTATATCGCCTGCTCCCAATGAACTAATTAAAGGAATGTTTCCAGTAGAAATATTATTCATATACATTACAGCCGATACATCTTGACCATCCGCATTTTTACATGTCATTCCACTGTCATAAAAATATGCATTTCCCAATGGTTGGCCTGTTTTATCCGGATTCATTAATCCGGCCGCTTTACTAGCGGAGGATGTTCCAGATATTAAAATACCATCTATATAATCAATTAATCCCGCCATATTGCTACTAATTGTATCTATTCCCCACCCCGATACATCTGTACCCATACCTAAATCGTTTGGACCTTTTATGAAAGCACCGTAATTATAACTTGGAAAGGTCGGTAAATTAGTAGTATTTACATTTAGTTCAATAGTCATATA
>Ga0222668_1000575_pt1 | contig 21949 bp, 9 predicted proteins | sample AntAcemetagen728_FD_179823 | JGI IMG/M metagenome (GOLD analysis project Ga0222668, IMG submission 179823) | Saline water microbial communities from Ace Lake, Antarctica - #728 | ecosystem: Environmental > Aquatic > Non-marine Saline and Alkaline > Saline | place: Antarctica: Ace Lake | collected... | reverse complement strand
GCGAACCTGAGCAATGTGGACCACTGCGGAAACGGTTTCTGCGTCGGCGGCAGTGACAACAGCATTCACTATACCGGGGATGCTGGCACCACGTGGCACACTCGGACTTTTTCTAACTTCCTCTATCACACTGCTGTTTGGACCGGAGAACGAATTGTGGTGGTCGGGCGTCTCTACGATTTCGGCGAAGTCCGCTGGATACCTCATCTCTTCGTCAGTCCGGACGGTGTCGACTGGCAATACATACGCTACGAGCTTCTCGAAGGTATTCAGGAATTCGCTCAATGGGATGACACCTTGGTCGCGGTCGGGAGTTCGGGCGGGCACCTCGAAACCGATCTTTCCGCGGGCGTCTTCGCCGCGCCGACCAACGTCTCGGCCAGTGACGGCAACTTCGACGATAAGGTGAAAGTGACATGGAATCTTTCGAGCGGAGCGACCCAATACCGTGTCTTCAGAAGATCGGTCGATTTATCCGATTCCCTCACCCCTGTGAGTGGATGGCAACCGGGACGCAGCTTCAACGATACCACTGCTATTCCCGGAAAGGATTATAACTATTGGGTCCGCGCCGCGAACGATGGTTTTGTGAGCCTGAGCGGCTACAGTCGTCGCGACACAGGATTCCGAGGAGTGGCAGCGCCGTCCGTCGTCGCGGCCAGTGACGGCGCTCTCACCGGCAAGGTGCGGCTTTTCTGGAGTATTTCGCAAGGAGCGACCCAATACCGTGTCTTCAGAAGATCGGTCGATTTATCCGATTCGCTCACGCCTGTGAGCGGATGGCAACCGGGACGCAGCTTCAACGATACCACTGCTATTCCCGGAAAGGATTATAACTATTGGGTCCGCGCCGCGAACGATGGTTTTGTGAGCCTGAGCGGCTACAGTCGCCGCGACACAGGATTCCGAGGTGTGGATACTTCGCCAGAATCTCAGACCGTCCTCGTCGCATGGGGCGAGGACACATGGGGCCAGCTAGGTAAGAATCCATCCATCCCCTGGGGCCGTGGTGTTCCTGTCGCCGTCGACCAATCCGGCGTACTTGCCGAAAAGACCGTTGTAGCCATCGCGGGGTCGAATCACAGCCTCGCGCTCTGCTCCGACGGCACGCTGGCCGCATGGGGGTTGAACTCCTATGGTCAGCTAGGCAACAATTCCAGCACTAACAGCCCGGTGCCCGTCGCCGTCGATCAATCCGGCGTGCTCGCCGGAAAAACCGTAATAGCCATCGCGTGTGGGGGGGAGCACAGTCTTGTGCTCTGCTCTGACGGGACTCTCGCCACGTGGGGTTTGAACAACAGTGGCCAGCTAGGCAACAATACCACTACCGACAGCCCGGTGCCCGTCGCCGTCAATCAATCCGGAGTGCTCGCCGGAAAGACCGTAATAGCCATCGCGGGAGGTGGGGGGCATAGTCTTGCGCTCTGCTCCGACGGCACGCTCGCCGCATGGGGGGTGAACACCTATGGTCAGCTAGGCACCAATACCACCGCCAACAGCCCGGTGCCCGTCGCAGTCGATCAAAGCGGTGTGCTCGCCGGAAAAACCGTAGTAGCCATCGCGGGGGGGGGATTTCACAACCTTGCACTATGCTCTGACGGAACTGTCGCAGCATGGGGGTTGAACACTAGCAGCCAGCTAGGCAACAACTCCACCACATCCAGCCCAGTGCCCGTTAATGTTGACCAATCCGGTGTGCTTGCGGGCAAGACTGTTGTCATCATCGATACCGGGCGTAATCACTCCTTCGCGCTCTGCTCTGACGGCACGCTCGCCGCATGGGGTAACAACTTCTTTAGTCAGCTAGGCAACAATTCTATAACCAACAGCACGGTGCCAGTCGCCGTTGACCAAACCGGCGTGCTCGCCGGAAAAACCGTAATAGCCATCGCGGGGGGGGCGGGGCACAGCCTTGCGCTCTGCTCCGACGGCACTCTCGCCGCGTGGGGAGCTAACGACCTCGGCCTGCTAGGTAACGATGACGGCTACGAGAGCCCGGTGCCTATCATCGTTGATCAAAGCGGTGCGCTTGCCGGCAAGACCGCTATAGCCATCGCAGTAGGTAACGCCCACAGCCTCGTTCTAACGGGGACTCCGGCAGAAACACCTACCAACGTGGCCGCCAGTGACGGCACATTTGATGACAAGGTGGAGGTAAGCTGGAGTCCTGTGGATGGAGCGACCCATTACCAAGTCTACCGGAGAAAAGCCGATGGGTCAGACGCCTTCGAGGCGGTTACCGGATGGATAGACAGCGACAGCATCTTTGATGCCAGTGCGGTTGCCGGGACGGATTACAATTACTGGGTCCGCGCTGCGAAGAGCAGTTCCGGGCTGGCTGCGAGTGGTATCAGTTTGCCGGATGTCGGATACCGTGGCGTGGATACTTCGGTGGAATCCCAGACCTTACTCGCCGCGTGGGGTAAGAACGACATCGGCCAGCTAGGTAACAATTCCACCAACTCCAGCTCAGTGCCCGTCGCAGTCGATCAAAGCGGTGTGCTCGCCGGAAAAACCGTAATAGCCATTAAGTCAGGGAGCCACCACACCCTCGCACTCTGCTCCGACGGCACGCTCGCCTCATGGGGTCTGAACACCCACGGCCAGCTAGGTAACAATTCCACCAACCACACCTCAGTGCCCGTCGCAGTCGATCAAAGCGGAGTGCTCGCCGGAAAAACCGTAGTAGCCATCGCGGGAGGGGATGATTTCAGCCTTGCGCTTTGCTCCGACGGCACGCTCGCCTCATGGGGGTGGGACGCCGGCGGCGCGCTAGGTACCGGCGGCGCGCTAGGTACCGGCGACCGGGTAGGTAACAATTTCACCAACTTCAGCTCAGTGCCCGTCGCAGTCGATCAAAGCGGAGTGCTCGCCGGAAAAACCGTAGTAGCCATCGCGGGAGGGGATTATCACAGCCTTGCGCTTTGCTCCGACGGCACGCTCGCCGCATGGGGTTGGAACTCCTCTGGCGCACTAGGCAACAACTCCACCACATCCAGCTCTGTTCCCGTTAGTGTTGACCAATCCGTTGTGCTTGCGGGCAAGACTGTTATCGATATCGATGCCGGGGGTGCTCACTCCTTCGCGCTCTGCTCTGACGGCACGCTCGCCGCATGGGGCAACAACTTCGATGGTCAGCTAGGCAACAATACCACCACTAACAGTACCGTGCCCGTGGCCGTCAATCAATCCGGCGCGCTTGCCGACAGGACCGTTATAGCCATCGCAGCAGGTCATTCTCACACTCTCGTCCTTACGGAGCCTGATCCGGTTGTATCTTCAGGTTTCTCCGCAGTCAGTGCCAGCTCTACGGAACTGGCAACTATCACGAGCGACTCGACAATGAATGCTGCCACAGAGTCAGGATACGACGCCTGGATTTCACAGTATCCCGGGATACCGGCCAGCCAGACAGGGCGGCTTGACGATGCTGATGGCGACGGAGTGAATAACGCGCAGGAAATGTTCTACGGTTCGTCACCGGTCGATAGCTCGGAAAAGGGCGGGCTCAACCTGGTCCCTACGGCAGCGGGCGAGCCCGTGAAGGTCCGCCTCCAGATGGCCAAGGAAATCCCATTTGGAGTAGGCGAAATCAAATGGTCTGCGGATCAGGTGAACTGGCAGCTGTCAGAAGAGTTGACCAACGGGGTGAACGTGACGCTTTCAGAAGAAGTCATTGATTCAAGCCATCCCGACTACGATGTGATCGAGGTGACAGCCACGGTAACCTACGGCCTTCCTGATCGCCTGTATCTGAAACTCGAGATCGATGAGGTCGCACTTTGATTCTTATTCCTCTAGCTTACAATGTTGTCAATTGATTACATAGATTTCACTTTCAGCTTTTCAGGTTTCCGATTTTCAGCGTTTACTTCGAGCGCCGTCTCCCGGGCGGTCGCAGCAAGGGCGCAAGTTTCTTGTTGAGGAAAGTCCGGACACCGTAGGGCAACCCGCCTTGTGAAAGCAGGGGACGTGTGTCGCAAGACACGCGAATGGAAAGTGCAGCAGAAAACAAACCGCCGATGGCCTGCGAGGGAACAGGTAAGGTTGAAAAGGTGGGGTAAGAGCCCACCGCGCCGAGGGTAACCGGAGTGGCAGTGCAAACCCCGGGTGGTGCAAGACATAACAGGGAAAGGGCTGCCCGTCCGTCAAACTCCCGGGTATTAGTCGCACCCCGCGCGAGCGGGGCGTCCGGCGCAAGCCGGGTCGAGAGAAATGACCGTCCAGCTTGAGGTAAGACTCAAGTGGACAGAATCCGGCTTACAGGGGGGCGGCACCCCTTTTTTTTGAAACTTTAAATTTTAAACTCTAAACCTCAAGGAAGAGGGGGTTTACCATTCCGGGAGGAAGGTGCCGGATTTGGATTGGATACGGAATGGGTCTGGGAAGTTCTTTGCGGAGACGACTAGGGTGTGGATGCCTGCGTTTAGATTTATTTTGCCGGATTTGGCGGGTTTTCCGTCGATCCAGATGTCGGATGGTTTGAAGTCCTCGGGGAATGTGAGGGATACTGCTGTGGGTTCGGAGAGCTGGAGCTTGGTGGCAATGACGGTTTGTCCCCCCGGACCGTTTTTTACTTTACTGAGATCGTCTTGGAGTAGGCGGCCATTGACGGTTGCGTTCACGGTGATCCAGGGAAGCGATGGGTCGCCCTGGGATGCGGCGGCCATGTTCTCAGGGGTTCCGGATATGAGCGCGTAGATTTTTGGAGCTTTGCTCTCGTTGGAGGAGAAATCGCCGGGTTTGCCGAGGCTGGAGAGGAATTTGAAAAGGTCATCCGTTTCCTGCCGGTTGAGTGAATTGATGAGATTTCCGGGCATCAGGCTGCCTGCGTCTGTTTTTTTTGCGATCACGCTGTCGGCGATTGTGATTTCCTTTCCGGTTGCATCGCGGATGACCGAGCTTCCTCCGGAGCTACGGAGCAGTTGGCCCATGATGGCTTGCCCGGTCTTGGTCTCGATGATTATGGAATGGTAGCCCTCCTTGATTTTAGCACCGGGATTGACGACGGATTCGATGAGGTAGTCGAGCGGGGCGCTGGCACCGATCGAGGTGAGATCAGGGCCGGATTTTCCTCCCGCTCCACCGATGGCATGGCAGGCTGTGCAGGCCAGAGCCGGGCGGCGGTAGACCAGTTCGCCGCGGTTTGGATCGCCATTGGCTGCTGCTCTAGCTGCCATTTTGTTGATGGATTCGGAACCGTGGTTTTTCACCAATGCGGAGCCGGCTTGCGAGCGCAGCACATTAAGTAGGGCGTCGTGCTCCTTCACATCCGGGATGTGGCGGAGCGTGCTGGCGGCCATTTCAGGGGAGAGAGGATTCTCGGAGAAAGCTGTTGCGAGTTGTTTGGAAATACCCTTTGCGGAGAGAGCGCTTTGCCAGAAGCTGCGTGATTGTTCAGAATCGTTTAGTTCGGCGGCGATGGACGTAATCAGGGGAAGGGCTGCTGCGCGGTGGTTTCTCGCAAGGGCCAGGGCTGAGAGGCGGCGGATCTTTGGTTCGCCATCTGCTGCTATTTCGGTGAGAGCCTTGCGGGCCATTTCGGAGCGAAAATTTCCGATTGCGGAAATGATCTTTTCACCGGTTTGCTGCGGGAGATCGGTTTCGCTGGTGAGAGTGGATAGAAGTGGAGCGAAAAGGCGTTCATCGGCCAGTGCACCGGCGAGATCGATAGCGCCATTGTCGCCACGGGTGATGAACGGGGCGAGCTTGGAGAGGTCGGATGATGGTTTCACCTGTCGTTGTGAAACGGCGTTGGCGATACCTTGGAAAACGGAATCGGTGGTCCCTTTATCGAAGCCGGATGAGAGCGCTTGATCCAAGATTGCGGTGATGACTTCGGAGTTGCCGTTTTCCAACCCGAGCTTCAGCCAAGGACCGGAACCGTTGTTCGGCAGTGGCTTCGGGATGAGGCTGGTGAGGGCGGCGGATGCTTCAGCGCGTGGCAGGTTTGTCAGGACGAAATTCAATTTGGTCTCGTTACCGGTTGGTCCGAATTCTCCATCACTGAATGCGGCGAGCCACTCTTTCCCATGCGACTGGACATTAAGCCAGAGAGCGTAGTCGATGAAGCGGTCTCTCTCGGAATTGAGTGAATCAAGTGCGATGTCCATGGACTCGGCCCCGGGAAGTGTGGAAAGTGCGCGAATGGCTTCGATGCGGACGCGGGGGAAAGAATCCGCAACCGCTGTTTTCAATACGGGGGTGAGAATACCGGAATCCACCTTGGAGTTCGGATGGACGAGGAGGCGCACGGCTGCTGCGCGGATCTCGGGTAGCTTGCTCTTGAGTGATTCTTCGAGATGAAGTGGTATCCCGGAATCTTCCTGTTTGAAAAGTGACAGGTGCAGGCGGGCTGCGGCGATCGCACCGATTTTTCCCGCGTCTGCCTTTGTTTTCTTTTCCAGTGATGCACGCAGGCTGGGGGATTTGCTTTCGTAAAGGACAGCCACCGCCTGTTCGCGGTCGTAGCGATTCTCACTGGCAAGCGCATCGATCAGCTCGGGTTCCGGTAGTTTCGTGAAATCACGAAACTCCAGTAGCGGGCTGTTCTTTTTTGTAATTTTCCAGATGCGTCCATGTTCACGGTCGCGGCGTGGATCGCGGAAGTCCACCTCGCCATGGTTGATGATGGGGTTGGACCAATCGGCGACGTAGAGAGCACCGTCGGGGCCGATCTTCACGTCGATGGGCCGGAAATTCACGCTGTCGGTGCGGAGCACGTCGTCGAGTTCCTGGGTCACGTAGCCCGCACCTTGGTCGGCAATGGAGAACCGGACAATGCGGTGGGCACGGAAGTCGCAAGTGATCATGTTACCCTGCCAGTCATCCGGGAAATGTGAGGATTCGATGATCTCAAGGCCGCAGAATTTTGGATATCGCCCCGGGCTGATCCCATTGAGCACTTTATCGGCTCCCGCATAACCGGAATAGACTGCGCCGGGGATACCCCAGTTGATACCGGCTGTCCACGCGCCGTCGGTTAGGAAAGATTGGCCGTATTTATCGAACTGGTGACCCCACGTATTCCAGAATCCGAAGTAGGTGGGCTTCAGGCTGATCTCGCGCGGGTCAAAGCGGAAAACGCCACCGCTTTTCAGTCTGACGATTCCATGCGGAGTCTCCACATCGGAGCGCGTGTAAATGCTCTGGTTCATCCAGATGCTGCCGTCGGGTGCGCGGCGGAGAGTGTGAAGATTATGGTGGGTGTCCTCAGTGCCGAAGCCGCTGAGAACGCGTGTCTTCACATCGGCTTTCCCGTCGCCATCGGTGTCCTTGAAATGTAGGAGGTCGGTGCTTTGCGCGACGTAGGCACCGCCATCTCCGGGAAGCACTGCGGTCGGCATCATCATGCCGCCTGCGAAGACCGTCGATTTGTCCGCTTTACCGTCGCCTGTGGTGTCCTCGAGGATGATCACTTTATCGTCGGGAGTTTGTCCGACCTCGACCTGCGGATAGGATTCGGAGCTGGCGACCCAGAGTCGGCCTTGCGGATCGAAGTTCATCTGGGTCGGCTTGTGGAGCAGGGGGTTTTCCGCCCAGAGGTTGACCTCGTAGCCCTCCGCCACCGTGAACTCGGGATGCGGTTGATCGGTATTGTTCGCAAACTTCGAAGCCGTTCTTTCCTTTTTCAACGGGACGATCGTGCCGGTTGAAAGGTCGCGCATCTTCGCGATGGCCTCTTCCTCTTCCGTGATGAGGGCGTCGAACTGTGGGATTTCTTTGGCATTTCTGCCCTGTTCCCGTTTCCGGAAGCCGAAAATGTATGCCATGTTCGCCGGGCGAGAGCGGTTGAAGAACCATTCGTTCTTTCTTATAATATGTTGGCGCAGAATTTCAGCCTGCCTGCCCTTGTCCCAGGATTTTGCCTCCCAGTTGAGTGATTTTTCGATGAGCCGCGCCACGGCCTTGTAGCCAGCATCGGTGAGATGGATGCCGTCCTGGGTGAATGCTGGGTCTTGTTCGAGATCGGCAAGTGAAACAAAAGTGATGCCTCGCTTTTCCGCCGTTTCCGACAGCACCCCGTTGAACGCAGCCAGCGATTTGCGGGCGTCATCCAACTCGCCGGGTAGGTCGTACGGTTGGGGGAATCTGGGTGGTGTGCCGAGGATAATGAACCGTGTTTTCTTCCCTGTCGCCTTCGGTGCCTCATCGATCAGGCGGTTGAGGTTTTCCTTGAACTCAGCTGGCTCGCTCCCGCCTTCCAAGGAGGCAGCCATCCCGTATCCGAGCACGATTACATCCGGCTGGTATTCGGAAAGCTGTTTCACGAGTTGTCTCCAACCCTCTCCCTCCGGTGCCCGTCCTGCCTGGAGCAGGCTCAGACCGTTGCGGGAATCTCCGGCCGGTGTGTCCGCGCTCCAGCCGAGATTCTTGAATGTGATATTGCGGTCGGGAAATTGAGTTGTGGAAGCAAGTTCGATCCAGCCGTGGTATTGCTCGCGCTCAATGAAGCTGTCGCCGAGAAAAACGACCGTTTCGCCTTCTTTGAACTCGAAGCGCGGAGCGGCGGATACGGGCTGAAAGGAGAGCGAAAGGAGAAGTGGAAATAGCGGAAGAAATCTCATCTGGGCACTTTGTGATAGGCGGATTTGGTTTAGCATACCGTCGGGAACAAGGATATGTTTCGTTTGAATCCTTGATTTCAGGGCCGCATCTGATCCCTATATGTCGTGTTCTATTGTTCCAGATTCGCTTCTTTTTCGAACTGGGCAAGTAGCTCCGGGAGGGCAAGGCGGCCGCGGGAGTATTTCGCGGCGTCGGATTCGGGGAAGTCCCAGCGGCAGCGGTTGTAGCGTCGGAACGCGTCGGGTATGGCGTTGCCCATGCGGTAGCTTTCGCCCGCCCAGAATAGGGCTTGGGCGGTGAGTTCGTGTTCCGGATAGCGTTTTACGAAGGCATCGAAGGCTTCACCGGCTTTGGCGTATTGTTCCTGTTTGAAATGGCATTGGCCGATCCGGAAGGCCATTTTGGGCGCCCATTCGTGATTGGTGAAACGTTCGACGAACTTCTCCCCGACCGATGCCGCGACCGCGTATTCCTCTTTGACATAGAAATGCTCGTTGATGCGTAGCATGACGTTGGCGACTAAGGGATTTTTCGGATAGGTGGCGGCGAGGGTGACGTATTCCTCCAGTGCCGCGTCCAACTGCCCGGCTTCCTCGTAACATTGTCCGAGCTTGTATTGGGAATCGGGAGCGAGGGGGCTTTCGGGGTGATTCTGGACGATAGTTCCGTATGCGGCGATGGCCTCGTCCCATGCTTGCATTTCCTGGGCGAACTGTCCCAACAGATAGGAAACCCGTGGGACGTATTTTGGATTCGGGTAGTCTTCCTGGAGTTGGCGCAGGACGAGGCGTCCCGCTTCGAGATCTGCGGCGGCTTGTTCGGTTTGTTCGAGTTTGCGGTGACCTTTGAAAAGTTCAAAATGACTTTCCGCGATGTGGAAGCGGGTCTGGATGGCGAGTTCCTCGTCCTTGAAAACTTTGCTGAAGGCGGCGAGTTCGCCATCGGTTCCGATCGCGACCGGGATCTTGCGTTCGATGATGTTCAGGCCGTCCGGGGTTTGCGGGACGTTGTCGAGGTAGCCGACGGTGATTTCGTCGCCGAAGAAACATTCGATCCCTCCATCGAAGGTTCCGGAAACGGGTTTCGCGGTGGCCATCAGAGGGAAAGAACCGCTGAAGGTTCCGGAGTGTGAGAGGGTTTCTTCGAGTTCGATGGTTTCATCCTCGCCGGAGCTTGTCAGGATGCGGACGAGGGCTTTGTCGCGTTTTCCTGAAATATCGAGATCGGGATCTTCGAGTGAGATGTAGAGCTTGGTCCCTACGCGGGCGATTTCCGCTGGTTCCAGGTATTCGGAATCGGTGATTCGAAGTGTGGCGGCTGAGGCGAGGCTTGCGGTGGATTGCAGGGTTTTGTCACGGGACGCATCCAGATAGCTAGCGGTGAAACGGCCGTTTCCAAGGGTGTTCAGGGCGATGCGCCCATCGGGTTTTTCTTCGGTAGCTTTGACGATTTCTCCGATGGTTGATGACTCATCGAGATCTTCTGAAGGGACGATGCTGAGTGTTTCATCTTCGCCAAGTAGCAGAGGGATTTGTCCGACAAAACGTCCCTCGAGCAATGCGGGGTTGCGCGTGCCATCGAGCGATTCGTTTGGCGTGGCGAAGGCGCGGGAGAGTTTGCAGCGGATTTCTGTTTTGGTGCCTTCGCTCGTTGTGATTTCGATGGTCACCGTGCTCTTGGAGTCTTTGGCTTGATCCGGATCGATCACCTCGACGGTTAGTGGCATGCGGTATTCGACGGTTGGCTCCGTATTGTCTGCAGACGAATCGGGAGCGGGAATGATGCGCGGGCTGCCTTCGACGGGTGTCTCGCTTCCCAAGATGCGGGCCACTCCATCGGTCGGCCCGTTGAGGTAGACTACGGCTTCACGTTTCGATGCGTGACCTGGGAACGTATTCTGTTTGTCGGTGTATCGGAGATAAACTTTGTCGCCTTGGGCAACGATCAGGTTTGCACCATCCGCTGCTGCTGCGGTATCGATTTCGGCGTGGAACACTCCGGTAGACGGGCCGGTTTCGGTCGCGAGGTAGGTGAGGGGAGTTTCGCCGTTTTTCTGGACTTCGATTTCGAAGCTGTCGCGGTCGAGGCCGGTGTCCATGTCGAAGTCGGTGATTTCCGCGACAATGCGTTCGCCGGGTTCAATGCGGAGTAATTCCTTGCGGCTGCCGCTGACCGAGCCGCCGCCGGTCCGTGCGAAGTCGAAGGAGACCGGGATGATCTCGCCATTGTGATAGGTGGCAGTGAGGGATTTTGTGAGGAGCCGGTTCGGGCGCAGGCCGCCTGCGGTGAGTTCATCGAGATAGGAGACATTGACCGTGTCGCCGGGAGCGAGTTCCAGGGTGTCGTTGTCGGCAAGTTCCAAAACGTCTTCTGCGGGGGGGATGTGTTTGGTTCCTGCCCCGCTGATTTCCACATTGCTGACCGAGATCGATTCACCCCGATATTCGAGGAATTCGTATTCGATGTGGCGTAGCGTGCGGGATGGGAGTTCGAGTTTCCATGTGTTGTCGACTTTTTCGAATTTCGCGGTTTCCGCTGGCCCGACTTTTTCCAGGCCGGGAGCAGAAGCAGGGTCGAAGTCGGCTTGCGTGAATGGATTGAGGGATACGGCTGAGGTATTCGGGTTTTCGCGGGCACGGAACACTTCGGCGGTCTTTTGCTTGGGAGTTACGATTGAGAAAGCGGTAAGCTTGTGAATACCGCGTTTGACAAAAACGTCCGCGCTGCGCCCCCCGGGTCCCGGGTTGAGTTCGAGTTTTCCATCGAGCATCAGGGCAGTGGTTTGGCCGGTGATGGAAAACCGCATCGCTCCATCCTGTTCCTGAACCACGTCGCCCGACCAGATCAGGAAATAGGCGTTCTCGTCCTCTTCGGGTGCGGTCCAGGAAAGAGTGTCGACTTCGGATTTTTCGGTGGGTTCGATCTTTTTAGCGAGGTCGACGATTTCTTGCCATGTGTAGTTTTCACGAAGCTTGTTTGCAGGAATGCGATAGGTTCGGAGGTGCATTGCCGCTTCGGGAAACTCGATGGCAGCGACCGGTTCAGTCGGTGGAAAATCGGCGAGGTGGAACCAGAATCTACCATCGTGACTGCCACGGACCCGCATTCTTGCCGGGGCTTCGTTTTCGGCATCGGGAGAAGTCAGGATAAGAGAATCGACTTCGCGAAGTTCTTTCATGTCGATGGAAAGCGATTTCGGAGCGGCTCCGTCGGGTTCGCTGCGCCACGTGCTCTTCGGGTCGTGGTCGATTGACATGAGCGGGCTGTGATCGATGGCCGAGTCGGACGCGCTGGCACCGGCAGGCAGTTCACCGGTGCGGATGTTTCCCCGGAACACTCCGCCGTTCGAGCTTACCTCAAGAAGGTCTATCCGGACCTCGTCGCCACTGGATGCGGTAAGGCGGACAGGGATGGAATCGGGCTCGGCGGTGAGATCGCGGTCACCATCCTTGACGTGCACATAGATCAGGTTGCCGGGTTTGATCTGGTCGGCCGGGCGTATTGCCGAGCGGGGCTTTTCTTCGTCTGTATCCTCGACTTCGTCTTTGAGTTTGTCGGTGAAGGTTTCGTTTTCGCGGTCGACGATCTCGTTGCTGGCGACTTTGAGATCGCCATCCGAAGCGATGCGGAGACGGGTGTTTCCCAGGAACTCAAACTGGAACTGCTTTTTGAAATCTTCCGGGTAGTCGACTGTGATCGTGTCGCCACCGGTGACTTGCAGGACTCCATCGCCGGGCTTCGCCACTCCGAGGATGGTCGGGATTTCTGTTAGGAAAATGCCTTTTCCGGCACCTCCGCTGGAGAGAAAGGATTTTTCCTCGTCGTTGCCGGGCTCGGTTCGGACAACCACGGGAATGCGCGTGTCGCCGCGACTGATGCCGAGATCGGGATCCTGGACCACGATGGGTAGCGCGTTTCCGGGTGTCTGCCAGAGCTTGGATTCCTGACCGAGGCGGCCGACCGTGCGCAAGGTTTCGAGTTGGGTGAGGAAGCGCTGCTCGATGCCGTAGACCTCGGCGAGATTGTAGAGGGTTTCGTTGGCGAGTTCCGCGTCGGGAGCGTTCTCAAGCACCGAAAGAAAGATGCGGCGGGCGTCGTCGTTGTTTTCCTGGCGGAGCGCGAGCACACCAAGCAGGAAGTTCGCGCGGATCGAGATTACTGGGACGGGGCTCTCGGCGAGTTCGGTGAAGAGTTCGCCTGCTTGGTCGTAGATCTTCTGGGCCATGTAGGTTTCGCCGATTCCGAAGCGTGCTTCGATGGCTTCGGGTTGGTCTTTGTGGATATTGAGGACTGTGGTGAATTCAGCGCGGGCGATGTCGTATTGGGAGGCGCGTTGGTAGTTGCGGGCGAGCATCAGTTGGATCCTCGCTTTGTCGCGGACGTCGACGTTTTCCGCTTCGCTGAATTTCATCAACCAACCGCGAAGGATGTCCTCGGCGCGTTGGTGGTCCTCGGGGGTTCCCTGGGCGATGTGGGTTTCGGCGGCGAAAAGCAGGAGTTCGACGGGGAGGTCGTTGCGGTTCGCATCGAAGAGCTGCTTGTTCTTGTAGTAGGCCTGCTCCGCAAGGTCGGTTTCACCCAGGCGCAAATGGAGAACGATCTGAAGCAAGGGCGCGATCGGGCTGTCGGCCGGGATGTCCGCAGTGAGGCCGCCCATTTCTCCGTATGCCTTGCGGAGGAGATTTCTCGCGTCGGCCATTTGGTCTTCTCCGACTGAGCGGATCGAATTCAAGAGGCCGTTCAGAATCGCGGCGGAGAGAGAGGGATCTTCACGTGCGAGCGCGGCCTGGGCGAAAGGGTAGATCCGCTGCCAGGATTCATGGTGGGCATCGCAGAGAAGGATTAGCTTTTGGGCGCGAAGCAGGCGGTCGAGATTTCGCTCGGCATCCGCCAGTAGAATCATACCCGCCTCTGCACTGAGCCGACCGATGTGGAGATCACGGATCATCGCACAGATCCGGTTTTTGTCCGCAGCTGACATTTCGGACGAATTGCGGGTGGCTTCCAACCAACTCCGCGCTGGCCACTCGCCGAAGCTCCATGATTCGAAAGGACGGGCATCGGCGCGCTTTTTCGAATCAGCGAGAATTTTTTCCATGGCTCCGAAGTCGCCCTTTTTGAAGTCGATGGATGCGATGTCGGCGGCATAGAGGCCTTGGTGTTCCGTGACTGATTTGTATCGTTCCGCGAGGAAGCTTCGCGCCGCTTCGGGTTCCATGGATCTTGCGACGCGCTGGGCGCATGAAATCGCTTCGCGGTCTCCGGGGTCGATTTCCATCCGCGAACGCCACCATGCGAGTGCTTCCTTTTCCATGCCGAGTTCGTTCATGATATCGCCGATGCGTGTGGAGTAGGCGAGGGGATATTGGCTTTGTTTCGCGGATGATGCGATCCACGGAAGGGCTTTGCGGATGATGGATTCGTCCTTCGTTTCACAGAGCCGGATCCAGGTATCCTGGTGGACGGGTGCGGGAGGCAAACTCAGGAGATGCATTGCGGCTTCGGTGCGCATTTCCTTGGTGGAATAAGTCGCGGCATCGAGCCAGCGGGCGGCGGCGTCGAGGTCGCGGGGGAACTCCTTGCAGAGTTTTTGATAGTGCTCGGATGACACTTCCTTGGACTTTCCGCCGAGGTGATGGCGGTAGACGTAAGCGAGGCGTGAGAGCAGGTGGTGGCGGATTTTCTCAGGCCATTTCTTGGTGAGAAGTTCCTTGCAGGCCCGGCCGGACTTGCCGCCGTCCTCGCGGGTCTGACGCCAGAGTTTGGTTTCGGAATCGGACAAGTAATCCTTTTTAGTCCGCTGCCACTCGCGGTTTTGTTCCTTGTCCGGGGGTTCCGGTTTCCAGATCCGTGATTGAAATTCAGCGAGGTGAGGGAAAGTGCGTGCGCTTTGATTCACAGCTTTCAGGGCTTTATTGAAGGAGTCCTGATTCGAGGAAGGCTGGTAGAGGAATTTCACGATTTCCTCGGTCAAGCCGTCGCCGGTGGGGGATTGTTCGAGAAATTTTAAAGCGGTGGCGCGGGCTTTTTCCGTGTCTTTGATCCGGTCGCGGTAAACTTCTATTGCGAGGATGGCCCGCAACATTCCCGCGTCGCGGGGATTCGCTTCGATTGCAGTGGACAGGCCTTGGATAGCCCGGTTGTGGTCTTCGCCGCACCAACCAACGAAGGCGCGGGATATATCGCGGACACGGGCGTCCTTTTTCATGAGTTTTGTGGCGATGCTTAAAGCTTTCGGGGCTTCCTTCGCATCGGCGGCAGCGAAGGCGGTTCGGGCCAATGGATCGTAGCGATCCTCCCGAGTTGGAAAGGCGTCGGCATAGCGCTTTGCTTCGGCTTCGATTTCAGTGATCGGAAGCTTCGCTGAAATCATTGCTTCTATGAGATGGCGTTGGCGGTCGGCATCGCCGGGAGCGAGGGACTCACTGAAAGAAGTGACCGCGTTCCCGAATTGTCCGAGTTTGCTTTCGAAGCGGCCATCGAGGTAGGCGAGGCGTTTTTTCCCGGCGGCATCCAGCGGCGCGTTTCTTTTGGCGATAGCCTTGGCAATCTGCAGGCCTTCATTCCACTTTTCGCTACGAAGCGCCGCCTCCATTCCTTGGAAGCCGATGCCACTGAGTTTTGAATCGACGGGGATTTTTTCGACCATTGAGAGCGCGAGATCGGCGGTCTTCGCGTAGGTCTCGGCTTTGTTCGCGGGATACCAGATTTGGATCGCGGAAATTCCCTGCTCGACCGGGCCACCGTTTTCCCAAATTTCCGCGCGGTAGTCTGCCGCTGGAATCGCGCGTCCTGTGCGTTCGTAAGCGATGGCGATACTGTCGCGAACCTCGTTTGTCAGGGCGTGTTCAGGGAAGATCTCGAAGAACTGACGGGCCGTGGTGATCACATCATCATGCCTAGCGGCAGCCTCGTATCCCCGGATCAATTCGAGCGTGATTTCCGCACGGCGGGGATGCTCCGTCTGGGCGCGGGAAAATTTTGAGGCGGTGCGGATCAGGCCGAATACCTGGCCTTCGTTTTTGTAGATCTCAATCAACTTGAGCATCAGATCAGCACCGGGAGGTGATGCCTCGGCGGTTTCTTTGAGTCGCGCTTCGAGGTTAGCCGCTTCCTCTGTTGGAGCGCCAAATAGCGGCAACGCCAGCAAGGCGATCATGAAGATTTTTTTCAGGTGACTCATAGCGAGATGTGGCATTGGAGCAACTACGGGAATAGATCGGGGGAGGCGAAGGATCGTAGTTTTTAGTTTCCCCTGAGATACGCTGTAGCAGATTTATTCTGGGAGAAGCAATGAAGGAGGCGTGCCACCCCACACCGGATGGGTGGGAGACAATAGATCTTCACCATCGAGAATAACCTCTCCGGTGGTCCGCTCGATAGGCATTGATGTTACGGAGCTATCGGACCAGAGGATGACAGCTTTGCCATCAAACGGACTCGGATCGAACTGGCGGCTATTCGGTTTGAAGGGTGCCATAGCAACAGGACGGGGGGTGTTGTCGTCAGTGCGGATATTTTCCACATATCCGAAGCCGCATTCGCCGGGAGCGATGGCTCGGTCACCGGAGATGTCGCCGTCCGGTCTTTGCGTGGCTGAGGTTTTCGCATAGAAAATTTGTTCGCTCTGGGTAATGTCAGCATGGATCAGTTGGCGCAACCGGGCATTGGAAGACGAGCCGGTGAGTTCGGGTGTGCCAGTTTGACTTGCTACGGTGGAAGCGGTTGAAGCATCGGGGAAGCCGCCGTATTCTGATTTGAACTCGTAGAGGGCGAGTCCGAACTGCCTTGCATTTGAGATCGCTTCCGTTTGATCGGCTTTTTTCCTCTGGCGGATAACGATGGGGGCGGTGAGACCTGCAAGAAAGGCGATTACAAAAACGACCAGCCCGATGTAGCCGGTGACTAGCCCGGCAATAGCGAAGCCCCTTCCGGAAATGGCTCCATGGGACTTCTTGATCTTTCCCAAGGCGATGTGGCCGCAGATGACCGCAGGAATCGCGGTAACACCACAAAGAAATGCTGAAATTCCGAGAACCATGCTGGTGATCGCCAGTCCGGATTTCGCTGATTCCGTGGCGGATGACATTACGGGATTATCTACTTGGTGAGTTGGCAGACTAGAGAGGGGAATCCAGGTTTCGATACCTTCATACCAAGCGAGGTCAGATGGCTGGTAGTGTCCGTTGGCCAAGCCTTGTTTGATTTCTTGTTGAGAAAAAGGTCCGGTCTGCTGGCCCTGATGTTGCACGAAAATTCGCATGATTGAATTCGATATGTTTCCGGGAAAAATGGGAAGGAGAAAACGGGAGGTGTTCGTCCTTTTCACAATGATTGTGCCTTGGGATTTTCCTGAATCGGAAGATCGGCAAAATGTGTGTTCGGGCCGTTGTTTTGAGCGATCTTTCACGCCATGCAAGTCAAGGGTGGTATTTAGAAAAATTGGAGGCATCTCAGTCTTCAATGCTCCTCCCAGAGTGGCCCTTGCGTGTCGCAGAAACGGAACGACATTCTAAAGATGAAGGTTTTGATACTTACTACAACAATCCTGTTTTCGATTGGTTACATTACACAGGCTGTCGAGCCAGAGGTTGCTTCGCCGGTGAAAATCGAGCATGCGGAGAAGCTGATTGACGACGGCGCACAAATTCTGGATGTCCGCACCGAGGAGGAGTGGGATGAGGGTCACCTCAGGGACGCGACACTCATCACAGTCACCGAAGATGGTTTTATCGAGAAAGCCAAGGCCTCACTTGATCCGAAAAAGGGAGTGGTGGTTTATTGTAGGAGCGGTAGCCGCAGCGCGGTAGCGTCGAAGCAATTGCGTGATTCCGGATTCACCGTGTATGAGCTGGCCGGCGGCATCACCGCCTGGAAAGCCGCAGGGAAAGCAGTGCTGAAATGAGCTGCGCCTCCGTTTAAAAAGCACCAAGATCTGGGGTTTGAGAAGGTTGATTCCCAATACCCCGGACTCCGGAATTCTCGGACGATTGCAGGCTGGAGCAAGCTCGGGGGACCAGTTTGGTAGCGGATCAAAGATTTGGATGTATGGGCTTGCTGCCAATCAATTCGCTTCTAAGGTGACCCGCGCATGAAATACCCGTTTGCAATCGATACTGAAGACCCAAACGCCTTGGTTGAGGCCGTGAAGTCGCTCATTGCCGTGTACGGAGGGCAGGTGAGGTTCCCGCTCATTGATCGGGCGGCCGTGGATATCGTGAAGATGTTCAACGGGGACTATCCGGGCTATCAAGAGATTGACATGGAGTATCACGACTTGGATCACACGCTCCAAGTCACCGTTTGCATGGCACATCTCCTGAAAGGACGGAGTGAGACAACTGACAAGCCGACGCTCGGAAGCCGTGATTGGGAGTTGGCGATTGTTTCGGCACTGCTGCACGACACCGGCTATCTGAAGGAGAACAGCGACGATTCGGGTAGTGGAGCGAAATACACGTTTGTCCACGAGATACGGAGTTGCGACTTCTCCCGCGCGTATCTGCCCGGGCTGGGAGCGACGCCCTCGGAGATCGAAGACATTTGCTCTGCGGTGATGTGCACCGGTCCGCGCAACCGTATCGGAAATGTTTCTTTCCAACGCGAGGAAGCCCGCCAGATCGCATTGCTCCTCGTAACCGCCGATTACCTTGCGCAGATGAGCGCCTCCGATTATTTGGAGAAGCTGCCAAAGCTGTATATGGAGTTTGAGGAAGCATTCGAACGGGACAATATTCCACCGGAGAAACGTCCCTATCAAAGCCTCGCCCAGTTGCTTGAAATGACCCCAGGTTTTTGGAGAAATGTCGTCCTTCCCCTTTTGGAAGACGAGGCGGAGGGAGTCTACCGCTACCTTTCTCCCGAGGGAATTCCGAACCCATATCTGGTCGCCATCGAAGAGAACATCGCGGAGCTGGAGCGCCGATTGGAAGCTGGAATCGCATAATACCAACTGCGATACCTTAACCCCTTGGGGCCGAATGGTGGTGTGAATTCCAATGCTCAGGCGAGCAGCGTGGTCCTCGTAAAGAGCGGGATGACGTGGATTCCGCGTGCTTCGATGGCTTGGCGGCCGCCTTCTTCGCGGTCGACGAGGACGATGCAGAATTTGACGTGGCCGCCTTCACGTTCGATGACGTCGATGGCTTTGAGAGTGGAGCCGCCGGTGGTGATGACGTCGTCGACGACGATGACGTTTTGACCGGAGGCGAAGTTTCCTTCGATCTGTTTTCCTGCGCCGTGGCCTTTTGGTTCCTTGCGGACGGTGAAGACCTGGATTGCTTCGTCGGGGTGTTGGTGTGCGGACGCGATGCCGATGGCGAGGGAGATGGGGTCGGCCCCGAGTGTCATGCCGCCAATGGCCTGGATGGAGAGTTTTTCGGAATGGATTTTCGAGCGGACCGCGTGCCAGCCGACATCGCCGATCATGGATGCGCCGAAAGGGTCCATGGCGGTGACGCGGCAGTCGATGTAGAGATCGGACTGCTTTCCAGAGGCGAGGATGAAGCTTCCGGTGCGGACGGATTTTTTGAGCAGGAGGGCTTTGAGGTCGGCTGTGGTTTGGAGCATGGGGGAGGTTTCCGTGTTCTGGGTGAAGATTCAATCGCGAAGTCGGGGGAGATTGCGGAGTTGGTGGGTGAAGAGTTGTGAACCGCCAAGACGCCAAGCTCGCCAAGGCTGAGGTTCTGGGTTCATTTGCGGATTTTTTCATCTCCAGCTTGCCACGCGAGTCTTGGAACCTAGCTTTGGGGCATAGGAACGTATGAAGATCTGGTTAGACGGAAAGTTGGTTGAAGAGAGTGAGGCGAAAATTTCGGTTTTCGACCATGGGTTGCTGTACGGTGACGGGATTTTTGAGGGTATCCGTTTCTACAACGGTAGGGTTTTCCGTCTGGAGGAGCACATCCACAGGCTATACGATTCAGCCAAGGCGATTTTACTTAAAATGCAGTGGACGCAGGAGGAGGTTTGCAAATACACATGCGAAACCGTTGCAGCAAACGGGCTGACTGATGGCTACATCCGTCTGGTGGTGACACGTGGGGCGGGGGAGTTGGGTCTGAATCCCTATCTTTGCCCGACACCGTCGATGTTTATCATCGCCTCGACGATCAAGCTCTACCCTGAGGAACATTACCAGAACGGGCTTGCGATTATCACCTGTGCGACTCGTCGCCCGGCACCTGCTGCGCTGATGCCCCAGGTTAAAAGCCTGAATTATCTCAACAACATCATGGCGAAGGTCGAGGCGATCCAAGGTGGTGCGCTTGAGGCTGTGATGCTCAACGAGCAAGGATACGTGGCCGAGTGCACAGGCGATAATCTTTTCCTGATCAAGAACGGCAAGCTGCACACACCGCTGATTTCTGACGGGGCGTTGGACGGTATCACCCGGTCGGTGATTCTTGAGATTGCGGAAAAGCTAGGGGTGAAAGTCATCGAGCGCTCGCTCACGAGGTATGACGTTTTCATCGCAGACGAATGTTTCCTGACCGGGACGGCTGCTGAGGTGATACCTGTGGTATCGCTGGATAGACGCGTGATTGGCGACGGTAAGCCGGGTGAGCTGACGAAGAAATTTTTGAAAGAGTATCACGAGCTGGTGATGAACACTGGCACCCCGTTTGCGTGATGTGCTAGGGTATCAAGAATTATGAAGTGTGATTACTGCGACAGCAAGGCGACCGTTTTCCTTACGCAACTGGCGGAAGGACAGATGAAGAAGGTCTGTCTCTGTGAGAGCTGTGCCAATGAGCGCGGGGTCACGGATCCGACGGGATTTTCGCTGGCAGATATGTTGCTGGGAAATTTCCAAAAAGACATTGGCTCAGGATCGCAAGCGAAGGGCAAGAAAGTGAGTGCCGACGATTTGGATGCATGTCCTCAATGTGGGTTCACGTTCGAGGATTTTCAGAAAGTCAGGAGATTTGGTTGTGCGAATTGCTACAAGGTTTTCGCTAGTGAGCTGACGCCGATGCTCAAAGGTATGCATAAAGGTATGAGCCATGTTGGGAAGGTTCCCGAGGGATTGATGGAATCGCACTACCGCGATCATCGGCTCGAAGAACTCCGTTCGAGATTGGAGTTGGCGATTGCCTCGGAAAGCTATGAGGAAGCAGCTGAAATTCGTGACGAGATTCAATGCTTAGATGAAATGGGGGTGAAAAAATGATGCGGTTCTCGACATTGCTCCGGCATCCGGCTGATTGGATGGTCGGAACACAGAAAGATCAATGCGCCGTCATCACCTCGCGGATTCGTCTTGCGAGGAATCTCAAAGGGCATTCGTTCCCGGGTTGGGCCAAGAAGACGGAGCGGGCCGAGACGATGGCCATTCTCCGTCCGGCTGTCGAAGACTTGCCGGCGATGAAAGACGCGTTTTCACGTGAGCTTGGCGACCTGACATCGGTTCAGAAGCAGGTCTTGGTGGAGCGTCATCTTATTTCAAGAGAGCATGCGGCCAGGGTTGACGGGTCCGGCGCGGTGATAGAGCGGAGCCAGAGTTTTTCCTTCATGCTAAACGAGGAAGACCACCTCCGGATGCAGTCGATCAGGCCAGGGCTGAAGCTGAAAGAGGCTTATGATGCGCTTTCCGAGTTGGATAGTGAACTTGAGGAGAAGCTGGAATATGCGTTCGATCCGACCCTCGGATATCTCACCACCTGTCCGACCAACCTCGGAACCGGACTCCGTGCTTCCGCGATGTTGCATTTGCCAGCACTTGTTCTCAGCGACCAGATCGGGCAGGTGCTCCAGGCGGTTCATAAGATCGGCCTCGCCGTTCGTGGTCTGTATGGTGAAGGGACGGAGTCTTTGGGAAACTTGTATCAGATTTCCAATCAATCCACTTTGGGAGAAAGCGAGGAGACGATTATCAGTCGACTGGAGCGGGTGATTTCCCAAGTCGCAAGTCACGAGCAGAACGCGAGGGAAAAACTCATGGAGGACGATCCGGATATGGTAGCTGACAAGATTGGCCGGGCTTATGGTGTCTTGAAACACGCTTACCTGATCGAATCCAAAGAGGCGTTGAATCATCTTTCCCTGCTGCGTCTTGGCGGCAATCTCGGATTTTTTCCTGAAGAAACGGTGAACTTGTGCGATGTCTTGCTAATGGATATCCAGCAGGCACATCTTCAGCTTCATGCGGGGATGAAGCTTTCTCCAGAAGATCGTGATTCGATACGTGCGGAAATTATGCGCTCTCGTTTGCAATCACTGGAATCCCCTGATAATCTCTCTTTAAAGAATGATCAATCCGACCGTTCCGCAGACGACGGCAACCCTAATAAATCATGAATAATTTCACACCAAGAGCACAACAGGTTCTGGCTTTGGCACGAAAAGAAGCTGACCGCTTTAACCACGCCTACGTCGGCAC
>Ga0222668_1000573_pt1 | contig 22035 bp, 18 predicted proteins | sample AntAcemetagen728_FD_179823 | JGI IMG/M metagenome (GOLD analysis project Ga0222668, IMG submission 179823) | Saline water microbial communities from Ace Lake, Antarctica - #728 | ecosystem: Environmental > Aquatic > Non-marine Saline and Alkaline > Saline | place: Antarctica: Ace Lake... | reverse complement strand
CGAGAGCGACCATGCTGTGTCCGTGTGTCTCCCGCGCTGGAAGCACGTCATCGGCTACGAAGAAGGTGACCCTGAAGTGGTTGATACCTTTGAATGCGGCTACCCGCGTTTCGTTCCGCATCCCTTTGTCGATGAACTGTTTTTGGCGGCGCAGGAGGAGTTTGCGAAAAAGAACGAGGTTGCTCTCGTCTTCCCATCCCTCGCGGCCGCTTGGAGATGCGCTGAGTATGTGAAGCGCCGCTCGGGGGCAAGTTGCCGACTCGAATCCTATGGTTGGGAGGGACTTACCGTCGTTCTCGTGGTTGAGGAATACTACGGTGCGGCCTGGAAATACTGGCAGCACAGCGGCGAGATTGTGAGTAGCCGTGAGGCGGAGGCCGCGCTGCTGGATGAACCGGTCGCGGAAGCGGTCACCGATGCCGGTAAAAAAGCACTCGAAACGATCCGCGAGAGGATTGCCTCTTTCTACCCCGGCGTAGAAGGATCTGACGTTTATCTTTTTTCTTCCGGGATGGGTGCTGTTTTTGCCGTTCACCGGATCCTCGCGGGCAGGCCGGATAGTCCTCCCACGATCCAGATTGAGTTTCCCTATTTAGACTCATTCAAGGTGCAGGAGCAGTTCGGGGGCGGGGTTGTCGATCTTTCAGTGAGCGAGAGCGGAGGGGTTGAAGAGACCCGCGAGTGGCTCGCCGCTGGTCACGCCGCCAGCGCGGTCTTCACCGAGCTTCCGAGTAATCCGCTGCTTCGGACGGCTGATCTTGCCGGGATTTCCCCTTTATTGAAAGCGCGTGAAATCCCGCTGGTCGTCGATGACACGGTCGCGACCTCGGTCAACGTCGATCCTTTTCGCTATGCTGACGCGGTGACGACAAGCCTGACCAAAACTTTCTCCGGTGCCGGCGATGTCGCCGCAGGGGCTGTCATCATCAAAAAAGGATGCGTTAGCTATGAAGTCTTGAAAGAGGCTCTCCCCCTTGAGGAGTCAGCAAGCCCGCTTTTCTCCGGGGATGCCATCGTCCTCGAGCGGAATTCGCGACATTTTGAAGACCGGGTCCGTGCGACGAACGAGATTGCTGCAGAGCTGATTGAGTTTCTTGAAGCCCGTCCCGAGGTCGAGATCTTGTGGCATCCATCAAGCCAGTGCCGTGAGCGCTATGACAAGCTCCGCAAGGAAGATGGCGGCTACGGGGCCCTCTTTTCATTCATGCTGCACGGCGGAGAGGTGGCTGCGCAGCGATTCTATGATGCCCTCGAAATTTCGAAAGGTCCCAGCCTCGGCACTGACTTCACCCTCGCCTGCCCCTACACCCTCCTCGCTCACTACGGCGAACTGGATTGGGCCGCCGAGCGCGGGGCACCCCGAAACCTCCTCCGCGTTTGGGTGGGACTCGAAGACCCCGAAGACCTAATCGAAAGGTTTCGAGTCGCCCTATCGGATTTGGAGTATTAACTGCTGCTATCTTTCAGAGTCTAAAAAACAATGGCTATCATCTGTTGTGTTTGGTTTGTTGAGCGATGAATTTCCTAGCCCACCTCCATCTCGCAGAGCCGACTCCGGAATCGAGGATGGGAAGTCTTCTCGGGGATTTTGTCCGGGGATACCCCTGGGATGAGCGTTATTCCCCGGCAGTCTGGCTGGGAATTGTTGAACATCGTAGCGTCGACGCCTTTACTGATGCTCATCCTTCGTGGCAAAAGAGTCGGGACTTACTTCCGGGGTCGATGCGCCGTTTCGCAGGAATCGTGATCGATATCTTCTACGACTATTTCCTGCATCGTCACTGGGATGTTTTTTCACCGGAGCAGAGTCTCGACAGTTTTATCGATGAGGTTCATGGTCAACTGGAGCAAGCGATGTCGATCGCTCCGCCTGAGGCGGTCAAGGCGATAGAATCAATGATCAGTCAGAAATGGCTTTATGAGTATGCGAGCGTTGAGGGAATCGATCTTACGCTCCGCCGGGTTTCGCATCGCTCGGATATCCTGTTGCCAATTTATGATGCGGCACAGATCCTCGTGAAAAATCAGGAGGAGATGGGATCACATTTCCTGGAATTTTACCCTGATCTCGTTTCTTACGTGACGGAGGCTCGAGTTCTCCTCAAGGAGGGTGGAACTCCGTAGCTGAATCTGAAAGAGTTCAGGCAGCCCTGCCTCCGGGGTTTCAGCGTTGGAATTACACGGCTGCCTCACCCTTCTAGCGCTTCAGCTTGGCATCGATAGAAAGGGAGCCGGCGCCCGTGAAGATAAGCATGAGAAAAGGAGCGGCATAGAGCAGAGCAAATTCCTTCTTCTGAAATGGATCATCGCCGTGAATTACGAACGCGGCGACAAGCATCGTGATGAGGAGAGGAATCGCGGCAGCGCGCGTGAAGAGACCGAGCATGATTGCGATAGCGCAGAACACTTCAGCAAAGACAGCCAAAGCAAGACTGGGAGTGCTTCCTAATCCGATTGGATCCGGGAATTTACTACTGAGGTCACCGAAACCGGTCAACTTTCCCCAGCCGTGCGCAAGTAGCATGCACCCGCCGGTGAAAAGGCGAAGGATGAGAAGCCCAATCGAGCTGAGTTGATCGTGAGATCCCGGAGAGGTGGCTTTTTGAATGAGTTTTTTCATGAGGGAAACGGGGGTTTTAGATGTGTGGTTATTCAATCAGCGACCGTGCTGATGTCGAGAATCAATCGCTCCATGCTTGCGGAGTCTTGACGAAATTGATTACTTTCTCCCCATGAGAATCCTGTCCGGTCTGTTTCTGCTATCGCAGTTTTTATCAGTCCCTGCGGTGGTGGCAGAGACGAGAGAGGAAATTCAAGTCCAGTTTGAAAAATCGGATCGGCAATTGAATGAAGTCTATCAGGAAGCGAAGGCGGCGCTTTCGGAGTGGAAGTTTTCCGAGCTGCAGGAAGATCAGCGTCAATGGTTGGAATATCGGGATTCCAGATCGGTATCAGCGGCCCTGTATGACGGTCAGGCTATCGAGGGTGTAGAGCGGTCCAATTTGGAATTTTGGAAAGCGATGGTTTATCTCACGGAGACTCGCATCGAAATCGTGCAGGCCTGGATGAAGATGGATGGATTTCCCCGCGAGTGGGAAGGCGTCTGGTCAGATGGGGTGGGCGGGGAACTGATGATTTCAGAAACCAAGCCGAATGAACTGGAATTTTTTCTCTCGGTGGTGAGAGGTCCTACCTACCATGTCGGTATGATTGGCGGCCTTGCGCAGAGCAACGGATCGATGGCTCGCTTTTCAGTCAAAGAGGACCCCGCTGATCCTGAAACCTGGTTGACCTTTCGACGCGAGGGAGGGCGTCTCGAAGTGTTTGGCGAAAATACAGAGTATTTCCACGGGGCACGCGCCTATTTCGAAGGAACCTACATCAGACTTCGCCAACTGAAGGCGGAGGATCTGGAATGGATAAAGGAAAAAGGTGGCAACTAGGCGACGCTGTCGACGTACTTCTCGCGACAGTGGACGATCGCCTCGAGCATTTGTTCGGCTTCTTCGCGAAGCTCAGGGTTGAGACTTCCCGCTGCCTGATTGTGACGCTTGTAGAGCTGAGCGAGAGCGCTTTTAATTTCATCGCGATCCATTTTTGCCGGATCGATACCGCAGAGTGACTCAGGAGTCATTTTGCCGAAAATGCCGCCCATGCTTGAGGGCGAAGAGGCTTCTTCCTGATTTCCGGTAAACCAATGAATGAGTTTTTTGAACATATTTCTCAGGGGGGAATTAGGCAATTTTGATCTGCTTGAGGTAGGCTGATTTTCTTTCAATTTCGACATCGCCAAGAACGCCTTCGCCTTTGTATTCAATGTCGATATCCTTCCGAAGTCCGGAATCTTCATCATAAATCTGAGCCCGGACGCGCTGGTTCTCATCGTAGCTGTAAGTCACGGTGACCTGACAGCCGGCCGGTCTGCCGGGAGGGACTTTGAGGCTGATTTTTCCTACGATGTCAACGTAGCGGGGATCGTGATCCTCGCCCTGTGTGATCTCCACTTCGATTACCTCTTCGTTGTCTTCCGAGGTCATGTAGACCTGAGACATCGAGCAGGGGATCGGGGTGTTCTTCGGAATGACGACGGAATTCTGGATGGTGGCTTCTCCGGTCGCGGCATCTTCAATGAGCGCAAGCGTCCCATAGCTGTGATTGCAGACTTCAGAAACACGGCGGGCGCGCTGCGCGAAAAGGGCAGCTCCAAGAGCGACGCACTCATCGACATTGCCGCACGAAATTGGTGGTTTGCCGAACTGCGTGGTGAGCAATTCCTGCACCTTGGGAATGCGGGTACTACCGCCGACGAGAACGACATGATCAATGTCGCCTGGTGTCATCCCGAGATTTTCGAGGGCTTGCTCGACGAGCATCACGGTCCGCGTAAGCAGACCACGAATTGCATTCTCAAAGGCATCACGCGAGAGCTCGACCTCGGCGAGGCCGAAGTCTTCGCTGCCGATTTTTTCCGAGACGGTGTTTAGCTTCGAAAGTCGCTTTTTGGTGTCCTCTGCCCCGGCGAGAAGGCGTCGTCGCTGCGTTTCATCGAGGATCAGCTCTTTCCCGTTTTGAGCTTTGTATTCCTGCCCGATCAGCTCGATGAGGACGCTGTCAAAATCTGAGCCGCCGAGGTGTCTCGCTCCTTCGCTCAGAAGAATATCGACCTGATCGTTTTCGATATCGAGCACGGTGATGTCTAGGGTTCCGCCACCGAGGTCGTAGACGAGGACGCGCCCCTTGATCGATTGGGTATGGGCGTAAAAGAGAGCGGCAGCGGTGGGTTCATTGACGATTCGCTTTACCGACAGTCCGGCGAGCCTGCCGGCGGTGACGGTCGCCTTTCTCGCGAGTTCGTTAAAGTTTGCAGGGACGGTGATCACGACTTCGTCGATTGTTCCGATCAAACGGGAGCAGTCTTTTCTTAATTTCGCGAGGAAGAGAGCGGAAATCTCTGTCGGCGTCCAGCGCTCGCCATCGATTTCCACGACGTAAGTCGGGTCATCCATGTGCTTTTTGATGTGCTTCACGGTCCGCTCTGGATCTCCACCGTCTTTGGCCGCTGATCCGACAAGCTTTACGCCTTCAAACTGATCGAAAAAGACCACTGACGGAGTGAGTCGTTCCCCGTCGCAATTCGGAACGATTTCAGGGTTCCCGTCGTCGCGAACGTGCGCGAGAGCTGAGGTGCTGGTGCCGAGATCTATCCCGACATATCGAGCCAATTTGTCTGCCATGGTGAACTTTCAGGAGGGTAAAAGTCAGAGTGTTTGTGTGATAAGCAGAGAATACGATAAATAGACTGAGATACCAAATTAATTATAATTTTTGAGAGATTTATTTGCGAATTTAGCCCACGATCACCTCGGCTTTGCGAATCACGATGTCCAGGGAGCCGTTTTTATAAATATATCCAGGTCGGACGGTTTCGACAACACGCGAACTATTGCCGTTCTGACCGACGGTGGCTGGCAGTCCCTTCTTGCCATTCGCCTGATCGGGCGGGACCAGTTTGATACGTTTGCGCTCTTCGACGGAGAGGACAGTTCCCGGGTCGAGACGAAATTCGCGAACGGAATGATCGTGAAGGAAATCGAGGAAGCTGTTTTTGAGGATTGAAAGCTGATCGGCGACTTTCGGGTAACGCCAACTGTTGTCATAGCGCTTCGAGAGGTCATCGATGAGGTCGAGTTTCGAAATGAGCTTTCGATAAAATTCCTCCTCGGAGAATTCGCCGTTGGCAGCTGCTTCTTTGACATCCTTGGCGCTGAAAACATCGCTGCGACTGAGAACACCGGATTGGCGTTTCCGCTCGACGGCTTGCTCCATCTGAGCCTCAAGTTTCTTGAGGGACTGAATCCTCCTTTCAGCGGAATCGATGGTTTCGGCGAGCTTTTCATCCTGGCTCTGCGATTCTGACTGTCGGCGCTGGACGCTTTCGAGCTCAAGCCTGGCCGCGTTCAATCCTGCTTTGAGTTCCTCGCGTTCCTTCAGGAGGGCTTCTTTCTGGCTCTCGAGCTCGTCGTGTTGCACCTGGAAGTTCTTCATTCCGGAGCTCAATTTGGAAAGATCAGTCTCGATCGACTTCTTCTCGGATTGCGCTTCAAGGATTTGATCGCGAATGCGTTTCAGGTTGGCGTCCTCCGAGGCGAGGGTGAGCTTCTCTTCACGAAGCTGGTCGAATCGTTTTTCCCAGTCTGAGATTTCCTCCTCAAACTTGACGCGGCTTTTCTCCGACTCGGATTCAAGTTGCTCGATCTCGGCTTTCGCGGAAGCAATTTCGGCTTCTGCTTTTGTGCGGGCCTCTTTTTCAGCTTCAGCCGAACTCCGGGCGATTCCAAGGTGCTTCCAGTTTGAACTGAGAGCGCCGGAAAATCCGGCTTTGGTTTTCTCAAGCATGGTGAGGTCGCGCTCCCTCGCTTCTCGTTCGTCATGATTCTTAAGTTCGAGGTCTTCGACGTGCTCGACGAGGCGCTCGATGCGTTCATCGCGCTCGTTCAGTTCGTCTTCGAGCGCATTGCGGGAAAGTTCGATCTCTTCGCGGGAGCTGATCGCAAGACTGAGTTCGTCTTCGATACGGGAGAGTTTAGCATTACCATCGGCGAGAATTTTCGAGCGATCCTGCTCGGCTTGATCCCTCGCGGAGCGGAGGGCTTCGGAAAGGCCGACCCGCGTGTTCTCAAGTTCACTTTCAAGGTCGGTGCTGTATTTCCGCTGCTCCCTGAGCTCGCGGTGAAGGGCATCAAGCTCTCCGCGGTGCTTTTCAAGGAGGTTCGTTTCGGCGCTGCGAAAGCGGGAAACGGTTTCAGTCAGTTCCTGCTTTTGCTCTTCGATCGTGGTGGCGCGTTTTAGGGCCAGATCGGTCTGCTCTTCGAGCGAAGTAGTGAGAGAGGCACGAGTTCTTTCCGCCTCCTGGAGGAGGTTTTTCATCGAGATCTCCTCGCTCTCCAGGGCGACAATTTTCTCCTTAAGCTCAAGACCGTTCTCCTCTGCGTTGGCGCGTTGGAGGGTGACCTCTGAAATCTGCTCCTGGAGTTGGGCAACCTGTTCACCCTGCTCGCGGTTTCGACGTTCGAGTTTACTGATTTCTGTTTTCAGCGACGACGATATTTCACGTTCAATTCGAACGGCTTCGGACTCGTTGGCCTGGAGTTGAGATTCCAGTTTTTGAATCAGATCACGATTCGAGATCGCGGCGGCGGCGTCCTCTTTAATTCGTGCCGCGAGCTCGCTGTTGCTTGAATCCGCTTTTTCGAGGCGACGGGCAAGGAGACCCTTGTCGTGATTGAAAGCTTCTTCGCGCTCTTTGGCTTCCTTATGAGCTGTCTCCAGATCATTGAGCTGAGCCTTGAGGCGTTCGAAAGCGCTATTGAGTGAGGCTTTGTCTTTCGCAAGCTGCTCGGCCTTTTTTTCAGCGGCCTCCCTTGCTGCTTCGGCTTCGCCGAGGTCGCGTTTGATTTGAACGATGGTATCACTTTCAACCCGGGAGTGCTCTTGATCTTTTTCTTCGAGCGCCTTCTCTTTACGGGCGATCTCTTTTTCCAGCGCATCGATCTGTGTTCGGAGGGTGCTGAGATTTTTGCCGGAATCAGTGAGCTGCTCGCGGAGTTGTGAGGCTTCGACGGATTCCTTGTTCAGCTGCGCCTGAAGTTGGCCGTTCTGCTTGGAGACTTCCTGGACCCGATTGCGGAGCTGGTCGGCTTCGCTCGATGTTTCCGATGAGAAACTGGTCAGTTTTTCGATTTCAGCTTTGAGGGCGTCGCTTTTTGATTTGCCGTCACTGGCCCGGACTTTTTCGGCGGCGTAAGCGGTTTCGAGTTCGGCAATCTTCGAGGTGAGTTCCTGCTCGGTAGCGTTATAATTTTTAGCCGCATCCTCCCGGGATTTCTGAAGATCGACCCGGAGCAGGTTGGCCTCTGCTTTGGCCTGCTGTAGCGAGTCGGCGTGCTGCTTCAGTTGAGTCTTCAGGCCGGCGACTTCCGCCTTTTGGGAGATCAGTTCCTCTTTTGCGTCGGCGGCTTCCCGTGTCGCTGAGCTGCCGGATTCACGGAAGGCATTTACTTCTGATTGGAGCGACTCTTTCGTCGAAGTGATCGCGGCAAGGCTCGCGAGTGCGGTGACAAGTTTGCCGGAGAAGTTTTCTTCGGACTCGGTGCGTGCTTTGAGTTCGTTCCCGCTTTCGGAGAGTTTTGCTTCCAGTTTTGCGATGGTCTCTTTTTCCGCTCTATCGGCTTCCACCTTGAGCGCTTCGAGATCTGCTTTGAGTCGGGCCGCTTCTTCTTTCGCTTCGCTGTGCGATTGCCGGGTGATCGCTATTTCCTCTTCGAGTTTGGATTTGGCCTCAACCTCTGATTCGAGTTGGTTCCGCAGTTTCTGCTGTTCTGATTCCTGCTTGCCGAGTTTGGTTTGGGCCTCCTTCTCTGCTGAACTCAGGTCCTTGAGTGAGGCTTTCGTCGTCGCGAGTTCCTCTTTCAGGGAATCAACCTGATTCGCAAGTTGGGCTGCCTGCTTCGCTTCGGCGCTGACTGTTTTTACTTCAGCTGCCGTCTCTTTGATCGCTTCTTTCGAGGCGGCAATTTCTTCTTTCTGTTTTGCAATGAGTGCTTCTCGCGACTCCAGCGTTGCCGCGAGTTTGTCTTTCTCTTTGCTGAGTGAACCCACGTCAGAGGCGAGCAAGTGTTTCTCTTTTTCGAGAGCAACTTGAGCGGCCTTGAGTTTCGCCTCCAGCTCAAGGTTAGCCGCTTCCTTGTCCTTCAGTTCTTTCTCGAAATTCGCAATCGCTTCGAGGGCGTCGTCGGATGCCTTCTCAGCTTTGGTCTGGATCGCACCAAGCTCGCTCTTGAGCGATTTCAGCTCCTCGCGGTCTTTATTGAGCGAGTTGATTTCCGCTTCGCGCTTCTCCAGTTCCGCGTTGAGACCGGCGAGTTCTTTCTCTTTTTCCTGAGCCTGCTTCTCGACCTCTGACTTGCTCCTCTCGAGGTCGCCCGAGGACGACTTTGCGAGGGAAAGTTCATCATTCAGAGAGTCTACCGTCTTGGCGAGTACCGCGAGCTTGGCGGCCTCTCTGGCGGTCTCTGCGAGCGCAGATTCTTTGCCGCTCAGCCCTTCGCGGAGGGAGCCGACTTCTGCTTCCAACCGGGTGATCGCTGATTCCTTTTCTTTCAGGTCTGAAGAATTTGTCGACTGGAGCGTCGCGAGTTCCTTTTGGGAGGCTTCGGCGGCAGACTTCAGTTGTGCGATTTCCTGATCAAGCGTTTCGGTCGTCTTCTTCGATGAATCTGCTTCGCTTTTCACCGAGTCTGCTTCGCTTCTGGCGCTCTCCAGCTCTGCGGTGAGTGCCTCGACACTCTGTCGGGATGATTCCGCCTTCTCGCGGGCCGATTCCAATTCCTTTCTCAGGTCTTCAGATTCGCCTTTCAGACTGCTAATCGACTCTTCGAGCGCGCCGAGTTTTTTTTGCGAGTCATCACCGATTTTGGCCGCCTTTTCCTGTTCAGATTTCTGTGCGGCGAGGGCATCCTCTTTTGCGGCGAGTTGAGATTTGAGGTCTTCAAGGTCAAGGTTGAGCTGGCTCAATTTGTCATCCCGCTCTTTCAACTTCGTTTCGAGGGGGGCGATCTCAGCGGCAGTGTCGGCCACTTTGTTTGCCTCGGTCAATTCAGCGGCGAGCCTCTCCCGCTCCGCCTTTTCGTTCTCAAGTGAGGTTTCGAGGGTTTTCGCCTTTTCCTGTTCTACCTTGAGGAGAGACGTCAGCTTTTCCAGCTCCTTCGTCGAGCCTGCGGTCGGGTTCGATGAAGTGTCCTCCGAGGGACCTGAAATGCTTTCGACAGAAGCGATCGAGCCAGTGTTGCCTGCGACGGCAATGGACGAGGTCATTTCGTTGCGCTTTTTCGCAAAGGCGGGGCGGTCTTTCAGGGAGACAATTTTCGGTCCGGAATCTTCCTCATCCTGAACTGCCACCTTGAGAATGCCGAACTTGATAAAGTCACCGGCAGCGACGACGGCGCCCCCTTCGACTCGCCGACCGTTGAGAAAAGTTCCGTTGCTTGAACCGGCGTCGCTCAACTCGTAGTCGCCGTCATCATTGCGATTCAGCTCGGAATGATAGCCCGAAATATAAGTTTCTTTGATCCTGGGATCGTTGTCGTGCCGACGGCCGACCCGATACTTCGATTTCTTCAGTATCAATTCGAAAACGTCTCCATTAACGTTCGTCGTCACTACAAGTTTCAAGGCCATCAGTTTGCAATCAGGAAAGGGCGGGAATAATAGCAGAATCGCGTCGAGAACGAAAGTTCAAACGATTTGATGTTAAATATCAATTTTGCGAATATTATAGTAATTGGGATTCAGGGATTTGCATCTGAAAAATTGCCTGCCCTTTTGAATCACTTGCAAAACCGCCCCAAGGGAACTCTTTTGTGCCTTTGAAAACGATGAGACTCTTCGACACCATGTCGCGCGAGGTCAGAGACCTCCGACCTTCTGACGGTAAAACCTTCCGTTTTTACTGCTGTGGCCCCACTGTCTATGGACCAGCACACATCGGGAATTTCCGGACGTTTGTTCTCCAGGATGTCTTTCGACGTACTCTCGAATTGTCGGGGATGCCCGCCTACCATGTGCGCAACCTCACCGACGTGGATGACAAAACGATCCGCGATGCCCAGGCGGCGGGGAAAACGCTGAAAGAATTTACGGACCATTGGCGGGATCGTTTTCATGAGGATTGCGAAAAGCTCAACAATCTAGAGCCGCACCTTGAGCCGAGCGCGGTGGAGCATATTCCCCATCAAATCGCGATGATAGAGGAGTTGATGGAGAAAGGTCACGCCTATCTCAGCGACGACGGGTCGGTCTATTACAAGGTCTCCAGCTTCGATGGTTATGGCCGCCTTTCCCGGCTCGATCAGCGCGAGCTGCGGGCCGGAGCCTCCGGAGCAGTTTCGGACGACGAATACGAAAAGGACTCGGTCTCTGACTTTGCCCTCTGGAAAGCGCGCCGCGAGGAAGATGGCGAAAACTACTGGAGCAGCCCCTGGGGTGAGGGCCGTCCCGGTTGGCACCTTGAGTGTTCCGCGATGTGCCGCGAGTATCTTGGCGACTCCTTCGATCTCCATTCCGGCGGAGTCGATCTCGTCTTTCCGCATCATGAGAATGAGATCGCGCAAAGTGAAGCCTGCACTGGTCACACGATGGCGGACCACTGGTTTCACCTCACGCACCTCCTCGTCGATGGCGGGAAAATGTCGAAGAGCGCCGGGAATTTCTACACCCTGAGCCAACTCATCGGCGCCGGGTTCTCGCCTGTTGAGCTGCGCTATGTCCTCATCTCGGCACAATATCGACAGCCCTTGAACTTTGTTGCGAACGACAAAGAGGGGAACGAATCCTTTCCCGCGCTCGCCGGAGCGGGGCAGGCTTTGCAGAAAATAGCCAAATTTTCCCGCGCCCTGAAGGAACAGGGTCAGGTCACCGGCCCAACAGGGTTCGATGAACTTAAAGTAGTTACCGATCTCGGCTCGTTCGCGAGAGCCTTTGATGGTTTGTTAGACGATCTTAACACGCCCGAAGCGCTCGGCCAGGTCTTCACCGCGATGAAAGGGATCAAGCCCGGTGAGCTTTCTACTGAAGAGGCAACGCGTGAGTTTCTGGGTCTGTCAGTCATCATGGCAGCGTTAGGATTGGAACTCCCCGTGATCGAGGAAAAGGCCGAGTTCGAAATTCCGGAGGAAATTTCGCAGTGGGCGCAGGAGCGCTCTCAGGCAAAGCAGGATAAAGACTGGGCCGAAGCGGATCGTTTGCGCGATGCCATTGTCGAAGCCGGCTGGGTATTAAAAGACACCAAAGAAGGATTTGAATTATGTCCGAAAAACTAAATCTCCCGATCCGCCCCCGCCGCAATCGTAAGACACCTGCCGTCCGTGGGCTCGTGCGCGAAACAACTCTCTCTCCGGCCGATCTGATCTACCCGCTCTTCATTCACGAAGACGAGGCAGACGTCACGCTGGAGTCGATGCCTGATTGTCACCGTTGGAGCCTCGCGGGACTCGTCGAGGAAGTTGGTCGCGCCTACACTGTCGGAGTCCGTGCCGTCGTCTTTTTCCCGAAGATCGAGGAGTCGCTGAAAACGCCTCACGGCGAAGAGTGTTTTAATCCCGACGGACTCGTCCCGCGTGCGATCAAAGCGGTTAAGATGGCCTACCCTGATATCGCCGTCATCACCGATGTCGCGCTCGATCCCTACAACTCGGACGGCCACGATGGTATCGTCGAAACCGACGCGTCGGGCGAGTTGAAAATCCTCAATGACGAAACCGTCGCGATCCTCTGTCAGCAAGCCCTCTGCCACGCGGACGCCGGTGCTGACATCGTCTCCCCCAGCGACATGATGGACGGCCGGATCGGAGCGATTCGAGAGGCCCTCGACGCCGCTGGTCATGAGGGAGTCAGCATCTTGAGTTATGCCGTGAAATACGCCTCCGCCTACTACGGGCCGTTTCGTGGTGCCCTCGATTCCGCGCCGAAGGCCGGGGACAAAAAGACCTACCAGATGGATCCTGCCAACGCTCGCGAAGCACTTCGCGAAGTTGATCTCGACATCGCCGAAGGGGCCGATATTGTCATGGTGAAGCCGGCCGGTCCCTACCTAGATGTGATTTCGTTAGTGCGCGATGCCGTTGATGTACCTGTCGCCGCCTATCAGGTCAGTGGCGAATACCTCATGATCAAATCTGCCGCCCGCGATGGCTGGATCGATGAAGAAAAGGTCGCGATGGAGTCTTTGTTAGGGATCAAACGGGCTGGTGCCGACATGATCCTGACCTATTTTGCGAAGGATGTTGCCGGGAGGCTTTGAACCATGGATCGTCGAGTTTGGCTTCAAGGTTTGGCCGCGTCGGCGCTTCCCGTCATCGCTGAAGAATTTGAGATGCCGGTTCTGAGAATCGCGCTCGATAGAGACCGTCCTGAAAACAGTCGGGGCAATTTCCAAGACGCGGAGTCTTTCCAGGTAGGTTTCGGTCGCGATGGATTTCTTCCCGTTGGATCGAGCTTTGTCGGAGGCTTCTCACTTCTCGGAGATTTCAAGGTGAATGCTATCCTGACAAAGACGTCTTTTGAGATGGTCGAAGAACTGGTCGCAGAGTCCGGAAAGTCCCGCGAATGGCTCGCGGAAAATCTCTTTGCAAACATGACGTCGATCGATTTCAACGGGGATGGGCTCGGAGGCGAATACGGCGACGCGTTTCTTGGACTCGAGCCGGTCGACGCAAGCGCGAAACAGCCTTTCCACTTTGGTGAATACAAGGGAGTCTTCCGGTGGTATTCCTATGCGATCCACGGAACGCAAGATGAATCGCGCATCGGCAAGTGCATCACAGGAGGATGTATCAATGTGGGGAGGGAAGACCTTTCCTCACTTGTCGCGGAGATCAAAATCGGGGATCTGGTCAGAGTTTCTGCCGCCGGCTGAAAGGTGAAAGTGGTGCCCTGCCATTGAGCATGGCCTTCCGTCAGGGACAGTCTCCAAGGGTAGTTTTCGTGATACTGCTTTGCTGCGGATTTCACCGCAGCTGAGTTCGCCTGATCATTCATCGCAAGGGATCGACTCTTCCGCGACCGCTCCGGACGATCTCCCCATTGGGATCACGCTGCACATAGGGGGGCGGCTGCGGAGCATATCCGCGCCCCGAGCTCTGAGCAGGTTGAGTTGATTTTTTCTTCGGTGGGGGGCTGGAAGTTCTTTGGGGTGCCGGAGCTTGTTTCTTCAGGGGTGGCGGAGCGGAATGGTGCTGATTGTGGCTGCGGTGATCAGAATGGCCGGAATGCGAACCGTGCCTGTATTGGTTGGAAGAACAATACTGATTGGATTGATGTCCGGAGGAGTCGTAGCGGCCCCTGTCGTAGTTCTGATATCCGGGGGCGCGATGGTAAACGCTCGGACCGCTTTGGTATTAGCCTTCTTGATAAGTTGATTCACGGCTCATCAGAAGGAGCGCAAAACCTGCGGTTGAGCCGGCAAGAGCAAGAGAGCGCAGCGGCTTGCTTAGAATAAGAGTGCAAATGAGAAAGTGCATGACGATAAATTGAGCTTCGAGGACTTAGACGGATGAATTTCGTAGATTAGCCTGACTATTTCCTGCTCAATCAAACTTTTTTAAAAACGTAATTCGCTGTTTTGGTATTGAGAAGATACTGCCTATGAAATATAAGATCATCACGCGGTTCGGTCGGTGATTTACTCGTGAGGAATGCCGGTTTCCACTGTCTGTGATCTGGAGTTGCTCCAGAATTCAGAATTTCGAAATCCCCTGATTTGAAAGCTAAGCAGCCACTACCAGATTTCGTTTTGCGGGCCGTGTCGCGAGCAGTGCCCTTCTCAAGGCGCGGGGATGTAACTTGGATGTCTTCACCATGAAAGTCATGGGCGAAGCGGTTTGGGAAGACTCGATTCTCGACGGTGTCCTTTCCGAACCCGGTGCGAGCGGAGCGGATCTCACTGGCCTGCAGCGACCCTTGCCGGAAAATTTTTCTACGATCCTGAACTACTTCGAACTCTGAATGAAAATCGTCTCCCACCTCTTCGCTGTGCTGCTTTTCTGCGCGACTTCGGCCCTTGCCGGTCAGGCCGGGGAGCGTGTCCTTTTCGCTTTTGACTCCGTCTCGATTCCGCATAGCCAAAACCTGCGCCTTGAGATGCAGCAGCCGGTGCGACATCCGGAGAATCCCGTGGTAAAACGGGGAGAACCGGGAAGCCCCGACGCGATGGGCGTGCAGTTTTACGGGTCGGTGATTCGGGAAGAGGGAAAGTTTCGCATGTGGTATGTAGCCTTCGATGATGACATTTCTAACAAAGCCACCTCAACGCGTTGGCGCGCCGCTTACGCCGAGAGCACTGACGGGGTGAACTGGGCAAAGCCCGATTTGGGACTCGTCGAGTTCGGGGGGAACAAGAATAATAATCTCGTCGATGTCGGAGGCGACTGGGGCTTCGTGAACGTGAAAGTGATTCGTGACGACAACGATCCCGATGCGTCGAGGCGGTATAAAATGACGACGCACGTCTACTTCCGTCACCACACCCGGCTCGGGACGCTCTTGCCCTTTGTCAGTCCTGATGGATTCACCTGGACGCCGGTGACAGAGGTGAAACCGCAGAAAGGGGAGTTGCGGAAAGAAGACCTCCTGCTACCGATCGTGCATCTCGAGCCCTGCGGCGGTCTTTATCAAAGGGACGGCTGGTATTACCTCACGGCGCAGAATGCGATGCCGGGAATCCGCCACTACCAGGGTCGCGTTACCCGCATCTACCGGTCCGCTGATTTCGTGAACTGGCAGCCGACGAATCACATCGGCTTTGTTCGCGATACCCAGCACGACTGGCTCGGGGCAGGTCGAAGCCGGGAGGGGGAGCAGAATCACGAGGGAATCAGCGTCTGGAATCGTGGCAATGTTCTTCCCGGTATTTACGGTCAATGGCACGGCGCGGCTGAGTGGAAAGAGGTGACGGTCGATCTGGGCTTTGTTCTCAGTAACGACGGACTCAGCTTTCGCGAACCGGCGCATGAATGGACCTTCCTGAAACGCGGCGAAGACGGTGCCTGGGACGAGGGCGGATTGTTGCAGGGGCAGGGGTTTGCGAACATTGGTGACGAGACTCTGATCTATTATGGTGCCTGGGATCCGCGGAATACGGGCGGGCCTCCTCGTCCGAGGGGCGGAGTCGGGATTGCAGTCCTGCCGCGCGACCGCTTCGGCGACCTCCGGGTCGATGAGGCGGCGCAAGGGCCGGGAAACTACCAATCGCCAACGATCGTGAGCGAGTTCGTGACCTTGTCCATTCCGGTAGAGGAAGGCACGTCGCCAAAGGTGTTTCTCAATGCCGATGGCCTTGGTCCGGAGGCGACGCTTTTTATCGAGATGCTCGATCACGCCGAAAGCCCGGTTCCCGGTCGGAGTGCGACGATGACCGGGAGCGGTTTTCGAGTTCCGGTGGATTGGATCGACCCTGACAAATCCACCGTTCCCGACCGGATCAAGTTTCGCGTTGTCTTCGAAGGTGCCGACAAGACCCGGGTCCGATTCCACGCCCTCTATCTAGAGCCTTGAAAGAAGGGCCTTTCTTTTTCCCGTCACTCGGCCGCACCGAAACCCGGTGTGATTTGACGGCGATTCATTGTCGATTTGCTGGCGGGAGCCAGGTTGATAGCCTTTGCACCAGACATCAGAGCAGAGAAAGGAGCCACCCTTCGTGACTTTGTAGAGCGGAATCACGCATTTCTTTTCTGTTCCTTCGATCCGTTTTCGTTAGACTTCGGGCATGGAAAAATCCTCACCTTTCTCCCGTCGTTCGTTTGTCTCCGGCTCTGCGGCTACCGTTGCCGCGGCTTCGATGAATCACCGCTTTGCCCTCGCGGAAGAGGCTGCCGAAAAGGCGGGGGTCGGCGGGAAAATTAATCATTCTGCCTGCAAGTGGTGCTACAAAGATATTTCGCTCGATGAACTCTGCACGGCGGGCAAAGAGTTCGGCCTCCAGTCAGTGGAGCTGCTCATGCCGGAGGATTTTGAAACTTTGAAAAAGCACAACATGCATTGTGCGATGGTCAGCTTTCCGTCAGCGGAAGTTGAGATCGGTGGCAAGAAAAAGAAGATCGGAACGATTCCGAATGCCTTCAACCGGGTCGAGCATCACGACACGCTCGTCGAGATTTATGAACCGCACCTCAAGGCGAGCGCCGAGGCCGGTTTTAAGCAGGTCATCTGTTTCTCCGGCAACCGTGACGGCATGGACGATGAGGAGGGTCTCAAAAATTGTGCGACCGGCCTGAAGCGTCTCATGCCGCTTTGTGAAAACTTGGGCGTGACGTTGTCAATGGAATTGCTGAACTCGAAGGTGAATCACAAAGACTACATGTGCGATCTCTCGAGCTGGGGCGCGGCTCTTTGCGAAGAGGTCGGGTCGGAGCACTTCAAGCTGCTCTACGACATCTACCACATGCAGATCATGGAGGGAGACATCATCGCGACGATTAAGGAGCGTCATCAGTATTTCAGCCACTACCACACGGGCGGCGTTCCCGGCCGAGCCGAAATCGATGAAACGCAGGAGCTTTACTATCCGGCGATCATGAAGGCGATCGTCGAGACGGGGTATGACGGCTATGTCGCGCAGGAATTCATTCCTGCCCGGGAAGATAAAATTGCCTCGCTGAAACAGGCGGTGGGGATTTGTACGGTTTAGAAGAAAGGCACTGAGGCATTGCGGGTTAAACCACTCATGGACACTAGCTTTCACTGATGCCTTTGGCTGCGGAGCCCTATCTGTGGAAATCCGTGTCGATTAGTGGTTTTCTCCCCTCTCCCTACGGCAGCTTCCACGCCGCTTTATACTGCTCATATTCCGCCTGGGGCAGTAGCACATAAACGGGTCTTTTCTTCGGCTCGACGGTGGCGACGAGGCTTTTCAGATTTTCTTCAGACATGGTTGTGCAGCCGAAGGTGGCGGAGCCTCCGCTGTTTCGCCAAATGTGGAAAAAGATCGAGGACCCGGCCCCCGGAGTGACGTTCGGGTACGCATTATGAGCGATGAACAGCTTGAGGGAATGCGCGTATTCGCCCTGCTTCATCTGTGCGTTTTTTTCCTCTTCGGTCTTCGGCGCATAGTCGATGCGGCGATACATGTTGTAGTGAGGGGAAGTTGGGTCTTCATACCAGAGGCAGCCTTGCGTCACCTGCACATAGCTGAGATTCGGCGATTTTTTGATCGAGGGCGCGTAGCCCCAGGCTCCTCCGAGATCAAAGACGCCGGCGGGAGCGCGGCGGTCGCCCTCTTTTTTCGTGGTCGCGCCCGACGGCACGGGGTGGAGGCCCTTGCCCCAGACGAGGCCGTTTTGCCCGAGGCGGCCTTTCCAGGAGGCCCCTTCCTGTTTCCATTCCCCTTTTCCGCGCTCATACAGGGTAAGGGTGACGTAAGACGAATCCCAACTCGCGGCGACGCCGACAAGGCATTGCTGTGCATTGGCCGGAATTTCGAACGCAGCTGCGGGGGCAAAAAGGATGATAAAGGAGAGGAGAGAAAACGCGAAACGCTTCATGCTGCGAAGATAGCTTCAGGAGGGCAAAAGATCCACTCGCCTCTTTGATGACTCTGAAAGTAGCCGGCGAACCGGGTTACTCTTGAACTCCCCTGAAGGATTCGACGGTCAAAACGCTGCCTCGCGCGGGTCCGATTCCAATTTTCCCCTCGGCGGAGGTGTAGTTTCCGATGATTGCCCCTCGCTTTTCGCCATCGACTGACACGGTGATCGCACTTTCCCCCACCTGAATTTTGATGTCATGCATCTCACCCGGCGTGACTGCCCCGGCTCCGGGGAGGCCGTTCTGCTTCCGGTCAAGCGGCTCGACAATTCGGAGTTCGGAGGGATTCATTTCCCATCCGAGAATTACGATTCCCTGTTGTCCGAAGTAGAATCTAATATTCGTCGTGTTGGTTTCGGCCCTCGCGAGCATATGGAAAGGGGTTTTGAAGGTTCTCTCGCTTGCCACGTAGGTTCCGCCCGGAGCCTCACTTGTGATGACATAGAGGTCACTATTTTTCTCCAGCTGGCAGTCGGTTTCGATGACGTAGTTCTCCTCGGTTCCGAGAATGATTTCCACGCCTGTATCGGCAGCAATGATTCTGTTTTCCCCACTGATTTCCGCCTCCGCGTTCTCAATTTTGGTCTTTACCGCGAGCGCTTCATCAAAGTGCCCGGCTTTGGTCAGTTCGCGAACGATGGTTTCGAGTCTCTCCCGGTAGTGAGTCAGAGCGGCCGCATCACCCCGGTCGATCTCGTCCCGAAGTGCCTCGCGTTCTCTCCAGTAAATCTGTCGGAGTGAATTCAATTCGTCGATGGCTGAAAGTGGCCCCGGTTCTACGCGGTCGCGGAAGGTCTCGCGTTCTTTTTTGATGAAAAGTAGCCCATCGAGATTGCCTTCGCTTTGGAGGGTTTTTCCGACGCGTCCGAGGGCCTGGTCCATTTTTTCCTGAAGCTCAGTGAGTTGCTTTCTTGCTTCGGAACGTTCGGCTTCGAACAGGAATCGGGCTTCTTTAGCTGAGAGCATCTGCTCGGCAGTGGTCTGGCACAGAGAATCAGTGGTGGAGACTACTGCGAGCAGTATAACAGCGACAATGAAGCGCGTGCTGGTGATGACTTTCATTCCGCTGATATCATGAGCGATCCCGTTTGCGGTGTCAAAGCGGGTCTAACCCCATTTTGAAACCTGTCGCCTATCTGGAAGGCATCGGCATGACCGTCACGATAAGGGAGCGCGAGTCTGTCGATTGGTTTATTGAGCCATGAAAACAAACCCATATCAGGCTTCGGCCCTTTCCAGTTCATTAGTGCCGGGGTTATTTCCGCCTTCTCTGCTGACTGAGTATGAACAAATAGAGCTCGACTTCGCTTCGACTTCTTTGGAAGGCTGTTTTCGCGACCTTGAAGAAGCCGAGGCTGAATTTCAGAAAGTAAGAGTGTTTTCGTTTTACTCTGCCGTCCGTGTTGATTCGTTTAGCCGCAGAGCGGCCCGCCTTGGTGAAGTCATTGAGATGAAGCGGAACGGCCTAACCCTGCCTCACAGAAACCCTTCGAGGGAAGGGAACTCTTGCCTTTGGAGAGTATCTGAGATTTGATCGACGGGTTCCCTCTATCTCATGAGTCACGATTCCCTTCCCCAGCGCACGATACCGAAGTCCTACCTCTTTGGGTTCATCCTCGTCACGACTCTCTTTTCGCTCTGGGGTTTTGCGAATGATGTGACGAATCCGATGGTGGCGGCGTTTAAGAATATTCTTCTCCTGACAAACACCCAGAGCTCGCTGGTGCAGTCCGCGTTTTACGGAGGGTATTGCGTCATGGCGATTCCGGCTGCGATCTTCATTAAACGGTTTACCTACAAGAGCGGCATTCTCATGGGGTTGGGACTCTACGGGTTAGGGTGTCTCCTTTTTATTCCGGCGGGAAACATGCAGCAGTTCGCTCCCTTTCTTCTCGCTTACTTTGTCATGACCTGCGGACTCTCGTTTCTCGAGACGAGCGCGAACCCTTACATTCTCTCAATGGGACCGGAGGAAACGGCGACGCGGCGGTTGAATTTTGCGCAGGCCTTTAATCCGATCGGGTCGATCACGGGGATGTTTGTCGCGAAAGAGTTCATCCTCGCGCGACTCGACAAGACCGACGAAGCGACACGACGCGAAATGCTGGAGACGGATCCGGAAGCCTTTGCTGCGGTTGCGACGAGTGACCTCGATGTCATCGTCGGGCCTTATTTGATCCTGGGCATCGTCGTCGCGGTGGCCTTCGTGATTTTTGCGATCGCCAAACTGCCGCGCACCGGCGAGAGCGGACCCGGCCCTCTGGATCTGGGAGGCACCTTCCGACGTCTCATGAAAAACGACCGCTACCGAGTCGGAGTGATCGCCCAGGCTTTCTACATCGGAGCGCAAATCATGTGCTGGACCTTCATCATTCAATACGCCGGGGCGACGATGGGAATGAGCAAAGAAGAGGCCCAGGGCTACAACATCATCGCGATGATCATTTTCGTTTCGAGCCGATTCATCTGCACCTTCCTTCTGCATTACGTCAGTCCCGGTCAGCTTCTTCTTGGCCTCGCCATCGGAGGCGGATTATTGTCGCTGGGAACGATTTTTCTCCCCGGCATGATCGGGCTGTGGTCGCTCGTGGGAGTCTCTGCCTGCATGTCACTCATGTTCCCGACGATCTACGGTCTCGCCCTTGACGGCCTGGGCGATGATGCAAAGCTCGGCTCGGCCGGACTGATCCTCGCGATCGGCGGCGGCTGCCTCATGCCGCCGCTGCAGGCAATGATCATTGATCAGGAAACGTTTCTCGGAATGATGGGAGCGCGGGCTTCGTTCCTGTTGCCGACGATTTGTTTCGTCGTCGTCGCCTTGTATGGGTGGAGTGCGTCCCGAAGCCGAAGCGGCGCGTCGAGCTCCTGACGGAATTCGTGCCCTCACGAATTCACCATGAGGTGAGCCATCAAGCCGAGAAGAAACCCGGCGACGGCACCCAGAGGCGGGGACCAGTGTCGCTCCAGCTTTGCCTGCGGGGCGATGTCCTGAAAAATAAGATAAAGGATGCCCCCTGCTGAAAAGAGCATGAGACCGGAGATCGTGGTGGGAAAATCGGCGAGGAAATAATATCCTGCGAGGCCGCAAACGGGTCCGAGGAGGGCAAGGGCGCAAAAGGTGAAAAGGATGTGGGACGGTCGGAATGATCCCGACGCGGTTACTTCCCGGTAGGAATTGAATCCTTCGGGGAGATTCTGAAGGGCGATCAACATCGCGAGGAGAGGTCCGACAGAACTGCCGGAGCCAAAGGTGGCACCGAGGGCGATCGCTTCCGGAATGAAGTCAGCGAGCATGGCGACGAGCTGCGCGCCCTGCGTTTTCCGGGAGGCGAGATAGACATCCAATCCGAAAAAAGCGATCCCTCCGAGGAGGAACCAGAAAGCCACCGCCGGGATGCTCAGGCCTGCCATTCCCTCCGGCACGAGGACGAGGGCGACGGCAGAAAGAAGGGCGCCGCCTCCAAACGCGATCACAAAATGACGGAACTCGTTTTCGAGCCAGCCCGGCTTGATCCGCTCGAAGCATGCCAGTGCTCCACCGAGGGGCATGGCAGCCCCGGCGAGGAGGGTCCAGAGGACGATGGCGAGAGGTTCGGTCATGGAAAACGGAACGTCTCTGGTGCCGCCTCTGTCAATGGGACAAAGCCGACCTGCCGTTCCGTGATTCCTCATATTTTCGAGGTCCCTTTTGTCCCCTGTCTAAACGGGGAAACAAAAAAAGCGGAACCTTGCGGCTCCGCTTTCTTCGAAAAGTTATCTGACGGGTTCGTCGATCAGCCGAGACTTTTGACGACCTCGACGAGATGCTCAGGCGTCATCCCGAGTTCACTCATGACAGTGTCGCCGGGAGCACTGATGCCGAAGCGGTCGATGCCGACGACAGCGCCTTCGCTGCCGACA
>Ga0222668_1000572_pt1 | contig 22041 bp, 17 predicted proteins | sample AntAcemetagen728_FD_179823 | JGI IMG/M metagenome (GOLD analysis project Ga0222668, IMG submission 179823) | Saline water microbial communities from Ace Lake, Antarctica - #728 | ecosystem: Environmental > Aquatic > Non-marine Saline and Alkaline > Saline | place: Antarctica: Ace Lake... | reverse complement strand
AAAGGTGCCTGATGAGCAGCAGGCGGCGTTCATTTCGCTGCTTGCGAAAAACCGAATTCCTGTGAGTGAGTTGAAGATCGAGGGGATGGATCCCGTGATGCTCGCCCTTTCCGATCAACATCCGGATGATTCGATTCTGGCATTGCTCGCCGATGCGGCAAAGGATGCGAAGAGGGGCTGGGATCAGAGATTGCTCGCCTATGAGGCGATCAAGCGCGCGGAGCCGAAGAAGGCCGTACCGGCGCAGATCGAGGTGCTGGCCGCGTGGGTGAACGAGAACGCACCGCAAGCGGAAACCATGGTCACGGATTTCGTCAACGAGACGAGCCGGAGCATAGAGATCGGAATCCTCAATAACGTCGCGAAAAAGGGTGAAGACACGGAGAGCATGATTGCGTGGAAAGCCTTGCTTACGGTTTCCAAGAGTCCGCTCTCCAAGGATCGGAATAAGGAGGATGTTCACAAGATTCTCGACAAGAACCCGATGGAGGTGGGGCTTTTCCTCGCCATAGCGGACATGAAACTCTCCGGATACGACAAGCAGATCGCGGCGGGTATGGTCAGCGACAACGAGAAGACGATACGTGTGGCGAAGCTTGCCAAGGAGGCAGGTGCGGCTGCTACATCGCAGGGGAGTAAAGTCAGCGAGTTGAAGCCCGAGGAGGTCACGAAAATTGCGATGGAAACCAAGGGGGATGCGAAAAAAGGAGAGCGACTGTTTGTTTCCCAAGGATGCATGGCCTGTCATGCGATTGATCCGAAGTCCGCGCAAAAAGGGCCATATCTTGGCTCCTCAGGGGCGAAATTCGAACGAGAATATCTGGTGGAATCCATCATCGATCCAAGCGCGGTGGTCGCCCAAGGATTTCAGACCGCCATTTTCACTATGAAAGACGGCAAGACAGCCATGGGCTTTGTTACGAACGAGGAGGACGGGATCATCGATCTGCGCGATATCGCTGGCCAGGTTTCCCAGATCAAGCGCTCGGAAGTTAAGGAGGAAAAGATCCTCCCGCAATCGATGATGCCGCCCGGCCTGGCCAACCCACTCTCAACCGTCGAGTTCACCGACCTCATCGAATATCTAGTCTCTCTGAAAAAAGTCGGTGGCTGAGCCGAAAATGAGGAAAGCCGCCCGGAAGGACGGCGCTCCGCAAAAAACCATTCAACAAATAAAAAATAATTATGAAATCAAACATCCATATCATGGCGCTTGCGTTCGCAGGCTTCGCAATCATCAGCCCGGCGCACGCCGAAGAAACAAAACCCCTGAAAGCGTTGCTAATAACCGGCGGTTGCTGTCACGACTATGCGGCGCAGAAGGATATCTTGAAAAAGGGAATAGAGGCGCGGGGTAACATCATCGTGGACCAGATGCACACTGACAACACCACGGTCAAGCCCGACCTCCCGATCTACGGGGTGCCGGAATACGCCAATGGTTACGATGTGGTGATTCACGACGAATGCGCTGCAGGTATCAACGAAGACGCGGTGGTGAAGGGTGTGCTTGCCCCTCACAAAGCCGGTACACCCGGCGTGAACCTTCATTGTGCGATGCATTCCTACCGCATCGGCAAACCCAGCGAAAAGGTCGTGGAGTTTGGAACGCCGCATTCGCAGTGGTTCGAGTATCTCGGTTTACAATCGAGCGGCCACGGGCCGAAAAAGCCGATTGAAGTTGTCTACACTGACAAAGAACATCCCATCACTCAGGGTCTCGAAGATTGGAAGACAGGGAACGAGGAACTCTATAACAATATCACGATTTTTGACACTGCCCATACACTCTCGAAAGGTACGCAGGATGGAAACGAAGCTGTCGTCACCTGGACGAACGACTACCGAGGCACCAAGGTGTTCAACACGACCCTCGGGCATTTCAATGAGACCGTCGCCGACGCCCGCTATCTCGATCTAGTCACACGCGGCCTGCTCTGGGCTTGTGGTAAGATGGACGAGAAAGGCGTGATAGCTGAAGGTTACGGCCCTCCGGAGAAGTAACCTCCTCCGGTTTTTTACGAAGGCGCGGTCGCGATGAGCGGTCGCGCTTTTTTCGTTCTGGTTCCAGTGCCGACTGCTACCAAATACCAAGACGGCCTATTTTTCCTTACCCTTCTTCTTTTTACTGTTTTGCGATTTTACTGAGTAAAGGATAGAAGGGTTGTTCACTTTGCCAGCGGGACGTCGAACTGCGGGCGTTTTGCCACCGATCTCGGCGTTCATTTTTTCAGCGAGTGCGGTGAGCTTGGCAACGATCTCCGGATGCTGTTTGGCGACGTTGGTTTTTTCTCCGATTTCCTCGTCGAGGTTGTAGAGGCGTGGTTCTTTGGTCTGTGCATCGGGCTTGATTCCACGACCCATGGTTTCTTTCTGGGGTGATAGTGCGAGCTTCCATGGACCCTGGCGCACTGCCTTGAGCTCGAAACGTAAAAAGTAATACTGGGCTTCACGAGGAGCTTCGGTTGTTTCGCCCAGGAGTATTGGCGAAATATCACGTCCATCGATGATCGGCTGCTCGGGAATGCTGCCACCTGCAAGCGCAACTGCGGTAGGGAGCAGGTCGATGGTTGCTGTGACTGTATCGACGGTGGTATCCGGTTCGATTTTTCCGGGCCAGCGGGCGATGGTCGGAACACGTACGCCGCCTTCCCAAGTGCTGCCTTTACCTCCCCGTAGAGGCAGAGCGCTGCCGCTGTCCTCTTCTTTAATCAACCATGGACCGTTGTCGCTGGTGAAAATAACCAGGGTGTTCGAATCGAGATTCAACTCTTTCAAAGTGTCGAGTATTCGCCCGGTGGACCAGTCGAGTTCCTCGATCCAATCGCCGACCTGCCCGTTGTCTGACTTTCCTCGGAAAGCCTCTCCGGGAACGATCGGGGTGTGGATAGCAGTGTGGGGCAAGTAAAGGAAGAAGGGCTTATCTTTGTTTTCAGTAATGAAGCGGACGGCCTCATCGGTGTATTGTTCCACGATACGGGACTGCTGCTCGTCGGTGAGCAATTCCGCCACCTTGTCATCGCGGAGCAGGGGGGTGACACGCTTACCAGTTTCAGCAGAGACCTTCTGCATATCATTCGAATAGGGAATGCCGAAGTAATGATCGAAGCCTTGGTTGGTGGGCAGGAATTCCGGTTGATCACCGACGTGCCACTTGCCGATGCAGGCAGTTGCATAGCCGAGGTCTTTCAACCGTTCGGCAATGGTGATCTCGTTAGGATTCAATCCATCGGGGGAACCCGGAAAATAAACGCTAGGAACGTCGATTCGTGGACCGTAGCAGCCGGTGAGCAACTGAGCCCGGGAAACCGAGCAGACTGGAGCGGCATAGAACGAGGTGAGTTTCATCCCCTCCTTCGCCATTTTGTCGAGGTTGGGGGTCTTTTGTTTTGTGGCCCCGAATGCGCCGATATCAGCATAGCCCATGTCATCAATGAAGATGATCACGATGTTGGGCTTGGGATCGGCTGCAGCGGATATGGCCGGGCATGCGGCGATGAGTAAAGAGAGAAGAGTGAGAATGGTTTTCATAGGAACTGATTCATACCTAAGGAAAGGCGCTGGTCTGTCAAGTTGCCAGATATATAGCGCGCATTTTTATATTTACTTATTTGTTAATTTGGTTTATAGCCGCTTATATCGCCTTGGTTGCGACGCCCCCAATAACCCCCACCCCCAAAAAAATGGGTTCCGATATACGGCTATCTGTGGCTTTTTCTTCTCCCTCTTCTTGACGACTGCCGTAAAGGCACAAACCCTCGTCTACTCTGACGACTTCAGCACTTCTTCGATCTCTACGCAGGGAAACCCCTATCTAGGCGGTTCGTATACTCCACAGCTCGCGTTCCAGCAATGGACGGGAAGTGGATTAGATACTAACATTTCTAACAATGGCCTGAACGTCAGCTCAACTAGCGGGATCCGCACCGCGGGCATCGTGATTAGCCCTAGTCTTTTTGATGGAGCTGGTGACTATACCCTGACGTTTGATCTCACGAGTTATATCGGCGATTCGAATGATAACGCTTTAGCGGAGATATGGTCTGGCAGCGGCTATAATCTGACCAATAATACATCACCAGACGGGCTTATGGTTGATACTTACTCGTCGAGCCTTAAAGAGTTCGGAAACGCGAGTGCTCAGCTTCTTGCGGACGCTTCGCTAGCAACTGCTTCCAATGGAAACCAACTTGGATTCACTTATGACGGAAGCAGCGCGATTGCAGTATTCCTCGGAGTTAAAACTGACGGTTGGCCTTTCCCGAGTGCCACATTCGACAACGTTTCAATAACGACAAATTTCAATGTCGTACCTGAACCAAACGCTGCCATGCTTCTTGGGATCGCAGGCACTTGCATTTTACTGATAAGACGTCGGAATTCCTAAAAATTCAGCAATTTAATCTCGCAAAGGGTCTAATCCTTCTTCTTCAAAAGTGGGAAAAGCACCACATCGCGGATGGTCGGTGCGCCGGTGAGCATCATCACGAGCCGATCAATGCCGATGCCTATTCCGCCTGCGGGGGGCATTCCGTGTTCGAGTGTTTCGATGAAATCGTAGTCAACCTTCTGTTCCTCTTCGCCGCCGGACTGGTGCTCGAGGCGCTCCTTCTGGACATCGGGATCATTGAGTTCTGAGTATCCGGGTGAGATTTCCTGGCCGTTGATGATAAGTTCGTAAACTTCGACGGTTTTGCCTCCCGGTGTGACTTTCGCAAGCGGAACGAGCTCGCTGGCGACGCGGGTGACGAAGCAGGGATCAAAGGTATGTTCCTCGACCTTTTTTTCGAAGACCTGCTGGATGACCTCGTAGTCCTCCATGTTTTCGGAAAGTTGAACGCCGAGTTCGTCGCATTTGGCGCGGCGTTGCTCCGGGGTGATGTCGAAAAAATCGTCACCGGCCACGCCATTGATGAGGTCGTGGTAGTTCGCGCGTTTCCATGGTCGGGAGAGGTCGATGGTGCGGATGACTTCACCGCCCTCGTCCTTGTGCTCGATTTTGAGGCCGCCGCAGAATTTCTCGGCGAGGTGGCAGGTCATTTCCTCGACCATGTTTGCCATTTCCTCGAAATCGGAGAACGCCCAGTAAGCTTCCAACATGGTGAACTCCGGGTTGTGACGACGGGAAATGCCTTCGTTGCGGAAATTGCGGTTTAGCTCGAAGACCTTGGTGAAACCGCCGACGAGCAGTCTTTTTAAGAAAAGCTCCGGGGCGATCCGGAGGGTCAGCGGCATGCCGAGCGCGTTGTGGTGTGTCTCGAAAGGGCGGGCTGCGGCTCCACCGGCGACGGACTGGAGCATGGGAGTCTCGACTTCGAGGAAGCCCCGCTCGTGGAGGAAATTACGAATTTCCGCGATCATCTTGGAGCGGGTTATAAAGAGTGTGGCGCTGTCGGGGTTACCGATCAGGTCGAGGTGGCGCTTGCGGTATTTGGTTTCCCGATCGGAAAGTCCGTGGAACTTGTCCGGCATGGGGCGCAGGGATTTCGAGAGCACGGTGAAAGACTCGACCTTGATGGTCGGCTCGCCGGTGCGGGTGGTGAAAGTTTCTCCGGTCACGCCGATCCAGTCGCCGCGGTCGAGGCATTTCCAGATCGCGGCCTGGGTTTCATCGAGGTTTTTCACGCTGATGTAGCCCTGGATGGAGCCATGGGCATCGCCGATGCTGAAAAAGCAGGATTTGCCCATATCGCGCAGGGCGACGATTCGCCCGGCTGTGGTCACCTGTTTTTCATCGGAGAAGTCAGCTTTGAGCTCGGCAGGAGAGACGGTGGTCTCGAAGCGTGCGCCGAATGGATCGACTCCCAGCTCGCGGAGCTTTGCAAGTTTCTCGCGGCGGACGGCGATCAGTTCGGCTTCGGTGGATTGGGGCTGGGTGTTGGCGTCGCTCATGCGGGGATTGCAGTAACGGACAGGAGGGGAAGCCGCAAGCACATCGTGAAGCAGGTTCCCGTCTGGGTATCCTTGACAAGGATGTGGTGCTAGCTGAGAGTCTCACCATGACAGGGGAGCTTTCCGAACGGAGAGCCGAGATTTTCCGACGCGCGGGAAAAACCCTTCGAACCTGAAGCGGATCATGCCGCCGGAGGGAGTCGGGAGAGCCAAGTGGTTTTCTTGTTTTCCGAGGGCTTCTGATTTCGCAAACTTTCAAACGAACTCAGAAATACCATGATCAGCCCCGAAGAAACCAACGGCACGGAAAACACGAAGCACGACGAATCCCGCACACAGCTTCCGGCATCGAACCGGGTGTATGTGCAGGGGAAAATTCATCCGGATGTGAGGGTGCCGATGCGCGAAATCGCTTTGGCAGAGACCAAGTCCTACAATGGGACTATCCAGAAGAACGAACCTGTCCGCGTTTACGATTGCTCCGGTCCGTGGGGCGACCCGGAATTCAAAGGAACCTCGGATCAGGGGCTTCCTGCTCTGAGGCGTGATTGGATTTTGAAACGCGGCGATGTCGAAGCCTACGATGGCCGCGAGGTGCAACCGCAGGACAACGGCTACCTCACCGAGAAGCATGCCGAGTTCGCCTCGAAGTCTGAAAAGGCCAACAAGTTTATCGAGTTCCCCGGCCTCACCGCCGAGCGCCGCCAGCCGCTGCGTGGCACTGGCAAGCCAGTCACCCAGAAATACTACGCTGACCAGGGAATCATCACTCCAGAAATGGAATTCATCGCGATCCGCGAGAACATGCGTCGTGCTGAGATCACCGATCAAAAAAGCGATATTCTTCGCAACGATCTGGACAAGCAGCACAATGGCTCAACGCAATCGCCGGACAGCCCCTATACTCCGGGTGTCTTCAAGCGTTTCCCACAGCGCATTCCTGCCGAGATCACGCCTGAGTTCGTGCGCAGTGAAGTCGCCGCCGGCCGCGCGATCATCCCGCTCAATGTGAACCACCCGGAATGTGAACCGATGATCATCGGTCGCAATTTCCTCGTAAAAATCAACGCGAACATCGGCAATAGCGCCGTCGCCTCGTCCATCGAGGAAGAGGTCGAGAAAATGCGCTGGGCCACCAAGTGGGGCGCCGACAACGTGATGGACCTTTCCACCGGAAAGAATATCCACGTCACCCGCGAGTGGATACTCCGCAACTCTCCTGTCCCGATCGGCACAGTGCCGATCTATCAGGCGCTGGAAAAAGTCAACGGCAAGGCCGAGGATCTCACTTGGGAAATCTATCGCGACACGCTCATCGAGCAGGCCGAGCAAGGTGTTGACTACTTCACCATCCACGCCGGCGTTCTTCTGCGATTCGTGCCGATGACCGCCAGCCGCATGACCGGTATCGTCTCCCGCGGCGGCTCGATCATGGCCAAGTGGTGCCTCTCGCATCACAAGGAAAACTTCCTTTACACACACTGGGATGAAATCTGCGACATCTGCGCCGCCTACGATGTGAGCTTCTCCATCGGCGACGGCCTGCGCCCCGGCTCCGTAGCCGATGCGAACGACCCCGCACAGTTCGGCGAACTGGAAGTTCAGGGAGAGCTCACGACCCGCGCCTGGGCCAAAGGCTGCCAGGTTATGAACGAAGGCCCCGGCCACGTTCCGATGCACATGATCGAGGAAAATATGGCCAAACAGTTGGAATGGTGCCACGAAGCTCCCTTCTACACGCTCGGGCCGTTGACCACCGACATCGCCCCCGGGTATGACCACATCACCAGCGGTATCGGTGCCGCGATGATCGGCTGGTATGGCTGCGCCATGCTCTGCTACGTCACACCAAAGGAACACCTCGGCCTACCTAACAAGGACGACGTTAAAGTCGGCGTCATCACCTACAAGCTCGCCGCGCACGCCGCCGACCTCGCAAAAGGTCACCCCGGTGCCCAATACCGCGACAACGCGATCTCGAAAGCCCGCTTTGAATTCCGCTGGGAAGACCAGTTCAATCTCGGCCTCGATCCCATCACCGCCCGCGAATTCCACGACGAAACCCTTCCACAGGACGGCGCCAAAACCGCTCACTTCTGCTCGATGTGCGGCCCGCATTTCTGCTCTATGAAAATTTCCGAAGACGTGCGCCAATACGCCGCCGCCCAAGGAATTTCCGATGAGGAAGCCGTGGAAAAAGGTATGGAAGAGAAGTCGAAAGAGTTCGCTGAAGCGGGAGCGGAGGTCTACGTGCGAGCCTGATAAAGAAACAGCCCAGTAGTATCAACCAAGGCTGGGCGATCTCGGGCTAGTATGAAAACTCGCTGTAATCCCGGAAAAAGCCGGCGTTGTCGGGATCGTCCACAGGAGCTGGGACGGGGATGTATTCCAGAGTGAAAAACTGCTTTCCCATTGGAATCGGAATCACTGCCGTGGTGATTTCAGCGTCAGTGCCCACGACTGCATCACCCCGAGGATCCCAATCGACGAGTAACTCGCTTTCCATCAATTGATAACTTAATTGATTGCGCCCCTCCCAAACCAACTCCAGTTGGTCCGGGTCATTGCCATCCTCCTGAATGGTCAAGTCGCTGGGCTTTAAGAGAAAATCGAACCATTTAAAGACTTCGTCTCGAGCCAGGCGCTTCGCTTTCTCGTCGACCGTTTCCAAATTGATATCGTTCCAGTTTTCCGGCGGCTGAATCGTTTCACCATCAAACGAATGCTCTGCGAGGTCGAATATCAAATGAGCCACGAAGGGGTTTTCGGTCCCTTCAGCGACCGCCTGTAGAGCTGAACTCTCAACCAATTTAATTGGGAAAAGATTTCCGGTAAGTGGATTCGCATTGGGATCGTTCACTCCGAGCAAAGAGTCCTCGGTGCCGTGAAACATCAATACGTGGGTTCGGCGATCCGGCATGTAGCGACCCGCTGCTATAGAGCTTGCTTGGCCGTGGTAGCCAAAGTGCGAGCCACCGGGGTAATAGAAGGCACACACCTTCGGGAAGGGCAATTCGTCGGGAATGCGAACCGGCGAATCTACCTCAAGTAATTCATCTTCGTCGTCATAGCTCACGGTGTAAGGCGATAAGTCAATGGATGGATCGAGTATCGCGTTGAGTCCGGTTTGTGATCCATGCGAAAATCCAAGTAAGCCGATATGATCCTTATCGACTTGCGGTAAGCTCGCCAAATAAGTCAATCCTGCGATCACATCTTTAGGGCGCTCGTAATTTGGAGAGCAGAGCGCGTCATCAAAAGTGGGGTTCAACGTCGGATATCTTCCCGCAAAATTGCCGGGGATACCTCGGGGGTTGAAGCTGTCGATACACATTACTGCATAACCGCGGGCGGGTAGGACTTCCAGCCAATCGTCAAATTGATTCGAGGTGCCATTGGCAATGTGATCGTTCGACCAAAGCCCACCTGAGCCATGGAGGATAATAATGGTGGGGTAAGGACCATCGCCGAAAAGCAAGGGATCAGGTTGCTGCCAAACGCCGATCAGAGTCAGGCGGTCGTCGAAATCAGGATACCCAGCGACTGCGAGCAGCTCAGCAGTAGGATCAGGAATCGGAGCGGCGATCAGAGAAGGCGGGACATCGAAAAAGACCAACTCGGAATCAGGCGGTGCAGCGGAAAGCATCGCGGTAACAGCCGTGCATAGTGAAAGTAATCGGGTAGCAAATTTCAAGTGCATAGTAAGGTGAGTTATATGACTAAGTGACTCTCCACAGCAATCCATATCTTAAAGCGGATTTCTGAAAGGCGTATCCAGGCATCATGCCTTTCCAGAATATCCCTCACTCCGAAGCAATGCATCGGGAATCACTCGTCGGTATTCGCTTTCCGGCATCGAGGGCATTCCATCTCTCGCAATCCCGCACCAATAGGATTTGGCGTTCTGTCGGGGGGAACCTTGGCGAAGACCGGATGGTGGGCAAAACCGTTCACTGGACAAACAGGCCGTCTGGCGCGATGAAAGGTGCACTGCCCATGGAAATAGAACCCCAGGACCGCTCGGATTTGTGCGACACTCATCGCGAAGAGGTCGCCAGCATGGTGACACACGCGTTGGGTATGATTTTCAGCGTGGTGGCGTTGGTGATGATGCTGGCCCTGTCTGGAGGGGACTCACTCAAGATCGTTTCGGCATTGGTATTCGGGATTTCGCTAATCGTTTTGTATTCCTCATCCACGCTCTATCACATCGCGACCACGCATCGGTGGAAGGCGCGTTTTCAGACGCTCGACCACATCTGTATCTATTTGCTTATCGCCGGCTCCTACACCCCTTTCACCCTGATCACGCTCCGCGGACCGTGGGGATGGTCGATTTTTGGCGCGGTGTGGATGATGGCCGTCTGCGGGATTCTTATGAAGACTTTATGGAAAGGGAAGAAGGATCACTGGTTCTCCACCGCTCTCTATCTGCTGATGGGATGGCTCATCGTGTTCGCGATCGTGCCACTGCGGAGAGAGTTGCCCGCCGCAGGTTTCGGCTGGCTCGCTGCTGGCGGGCTGTCCTACACGTTCGGAGTGGTTTTTTTCTCGTGGCGTCGGCTGCCGTTCAATCACGCCATTTGGCATTTGTTTGTTCTGACCGGGAGCGTCTGCCACGTTCTCGCCGTGAGCCTGTTCGTGTTTGGTTGAAATGACGATCCACTCTTCCGATACCATTTCCAAAGCTCTATTTCAGGGCCTGATCGATGGACCGCTGCTTCTGGGAGATCTTCCGGAGGGTATCGCCTTTCCCAGCGATTCATTAGTCGCACCTGAGAAATCGACCCCACTGGATCTCGAAAAAAAACTCGGGTATCTCTACGAAGACGCGTTGGCCGTGATGTTGGAATCCACTCCGCGATACGGTTCCGTGGAGCGGGGGATTCAGGTTCGTCGGGAGGCGGGGCATACGCTCGGGGAACTGGATTTTCTACTAAGGGATCTCAGTTCTGGTCGGATGATTCACCTCGAGCTAGCGGTGAAGTTCTATCTGGCTCTAGAAACCGAAAGTGGATTTTTACTACCGGGACCGGATGCTCGGGACAATTTTTTCCGGAAGTTGGAAAAGATGAGGTCGCATCAATTGCTGCTGGTGGAGAAATTTCGCGACCTACTACCGGCAAGATTTCGGGAGGAGGAGATCGTCGTGCAGCAGTTGGTTCAGGGTTGTATTTTCAATCATGTGAATGCCAGTAGACAGGTGAACGTGGAATTTTTAAACCCGAAAGGGCGGCGCGGAAAGTGGCTGCATGCGGAGGAATGCTCCGAGTATTTCGGAGAGAACGCGCTACTGGAGATTATCCCGAAACCGCTCTGGCCAGTCCCTTTGGGAATCATGGAAGGAATGGAACTGGAGAGATGGAAGGCCGATGAAGGTATGGATCGCTGTGTGATGGTGCGGTCAAATGCCGGAGATTTTCCCTATTTCATAGCTCCGAACAGGTATGCTCAATAAAAATGACCGCCCTGAACTTTAGTTGAGAGACGGTTTTTTGAGAGGGGTCCGATCAGTCGTTCGAGCGGCCTTGGTAGGAGCCGTCTTCGGTTTTTACGATGATGCGTTCGCCTTGGTTGATGAATAGGGGGACGCTGACGTTGAGGCCGGTTTGCATGGTCGCGGGTTTGTAAACGTTGTTGGCGGAGTCGCCTTTAACGCCTTCGGAGGATTCCGCGACGGTCATAACCATGGTCATCGGTAGCTCGATATTAACGACGATACCATCGGCGATAAGCAGGGTGTAGAGCTGGCCATCGATAAGGTAGTTTTTCACATCTTCGATCAGCTCTTCGTAAACGACCATATCATCGTAGGTTTCGGGATGGAGGAAGTGAAAACCCTCGGTGTCCTTGTAGGAATACTCGTGGCCGATCTTTTCAAGATGCACGCCTTCGAGTGAGTCGTTCGAGGTGAGGCGGAGGTTGGAGACTTTTTTGGTGGCGACACTGCGGACCGACATCTGCACGTATGAAGCCATACGTGGCGGTGTCTTGAGTTCGTGCTCTATCACGAGGCAGACCTCGTTGTTGTGACGGATTGCGTGTCCTTTGCGGAGATTGATAACGTTGACGCTGGCCATAATTGTGTGGAGATGGGGTAGGGGGTTGGAGGGGGATTGGCAAGGGCTGAAACTTTAAACTCTAAATCTCAAAAAAGACTCCGCGCCGACGCCTCTTCTTTGAAGTTTAGAGTTTAGAATTTAAAGTTTCATAAAGTGTGGCCCATGCGCAGGCGTTTGGTATCGAGATATTTCTGGTTGTGGATGTTGGAGGGGAGGGAGAGGGGGAGTTGTTCGGTGATTTCCAAGCCGTAGCCGCCGAGACCAACCACTTTTTTTGGATTGTTGGTGAGGAGTTTGATGCGACGGACGCCGAGGTCGTGGAGGATTTGGGCACCCATGCCGTAGTCGCGGAGGTCGGAAGCGAAACCGAGTTTCTCGTTGGCTTCGATTGTGTCGAGGCCTTGTTCCTGGAGTTTGTAGGCGTGGATTTTCGCAGGTAGTCCGATGCCGCGGCCTTCCTGGCGGAGATAGAGAAGCACGCCGCCGTCTTCGGAAATACGTTTCATGGCGGCGGCGAGCTGCGGGCCGCAATCGCAGCGCTGGGAGTGGAAGACATCGCCTGTGAGGCATTCCGAATGGACGCGGACGAGGGTGGGTTTTTCGGGATCGATTTCGCCGCGGGTCATGGCGAGGTGATGCGACTCATCGAGCGAAACCGTGTAGAGGTGGCAGTCAAAGTCTCCGTAGTCGGTTGGCATCAGGACGGTGCTTTCGCGTTTCACGAATTTCTCCGAGCGGCGGCGGTATTCGATGAGTTGGGCGATGGTGCAGGCTTTGAGGTCGTGTTTCTTTTGGTAGTCACCGAGTTCTCCGACGCGGGCCATGGAGCCGTCTTCGTCCATGATTTCACAGATGACGCCGGCGTTGGGGAGTCCGGCGAGGTTGACGAGGTCCATCGCTGCCTCTGTGTGGCCGGCGCGGCGAAGCACGCCTCCAGACATGGCTTGCAGGGGAAAGATGTGGCCGGGTTTCACGAATGCATCGGCGTTGGCTGCGGGATCGGCGAGCAGGCGGATCGTCAGGGCACGGTCTGCGGCGGAAATGCCGGTGGTGATGCCTTGGGCGGCATCGACCGAAATGGTGAAAGCCGTTTTCATGCCTTCGAGGTTGCGGCGGGTCATTTGCGGGAGGTCGAGTTCTTCGGCGCGCTCCAGGCTGATCGGTGCGCAGATCAGGCCGCGTCCGTGGACCGCCATGAAATTTACCATTTCCCTGGTGCAGAGTGATGCGGCACCTACGAGGTCGGCCTCGTTTTCGCGGGCGGGGTCGTCGGCGACGATGACGATTTTACCGGCGGCGATGTCGGCGATGATTTCGTCGATGGGATGGAATTCGAGGGAAGGCACTTAGAGTTTGCTAGTTGGAAGTTTTCAGGGCGGAGACTGAGGTTGGGAAATTTAGTTGAGCAGCGGGTTTTTCGGGGCTTGTGAGAGGAGAGCGTGGTAGGGAGAGATGTCGCTGAGAAGCTTTTTCCATAGATTGATATCGTGTGGTTCGGACATGAGGTCTTCGCGGGGGCGGAGTGTGATCCAGGTGTTTCCCAGTAGTTCACTTTCCAGTTGTCCCGGAGCCCATGCGGAATGTCCAATGGTAGCCTGGACGATGTGACTTTGTTTACCGATCAACTCTATAGCTGCCTCAGCGGAGATCCTTGGCAGATAGGCGAGACCGCCTTCGGGACTCCAGACAATGGAGGAAAAGGTTAGTTCCTCGGTGGAGAGCGGCCCGCCCCGGTGGATTGGCAGGTCGGCCAAGGGGGTGGATTTGAGATGTGGGACCAGGTCTCCGACGCTCGTGTCGGAGGGGTGGTTGATGATTGCTCCGAATGCTCCTTCGTCAGAGGAGTGCTCCGCTAGAAGAATGACCGAGTGGTCGAAGGTCCCATCGCTCAATGCCGGGGCGGCAAGCAGGAGTTGCCCGCGGAGGGAGATGGAGTGTTCGGATTCTGAGTTATCGGCGGGCACGGGTGAATTCTAGTGCGAAAATGGCGGACTTCAAGGATGGTGGACAAGTTCGTCGGGTTGTTGTTTGCAGAGTGATTCAACGGATTGCGCGGGGCGTGGACCGTTTGCGAAAAGTCCGTGCGTTTAAGTGAATTCTTGCGGCAGGATGCCCCATGAACGGACTGGAGCAAGATGCTCCAGTCACGATTCGCTGCGCCCTCGCTGCCTGGTGACTGGAATCAAGGGGGGTATCGCGATGGGATCTTGATTCATGTCACCCCGCAGGTTCCGACCGTGTTTCCGGCGTAGGCGCCGAAAACAGCACGCGGTGGCGCGTGCGGTCCCCTTGAATGTTGTTCGCGCCGCTATTGCCATTTCGCTGCTTTCGTCAGGTTGTGAGGAAATCTTCTGTTAATCCTGCCGCTTGATAGTAGCGTTAAAACGATGGATTTAGCGAAGACATCCGAAGAACTACTCAGCGAAGGGGAGCATCATACAGCGGATAAACCCCGTGTCGAAATGGCGACGCTGGATGATCTGGCGGCATTGACCGAGCTTGTGATGGATCTTTTCTCGATGTCCTCAGGGGATTTTCAGCCCGACAGGGAAGTGCAAGAGCGCGGTATTCGGCTCATCCTGGAAGAGCCCAGTCGCGGTCGGATCGCGGTGCTGCGTAACGACGACCAGATTTTCGGGATGGTGAATATGCTGTTCACCATTTCGACGGCACGAGGTGGCTTCGTGATCCTGATGGAAGACGTGGTGATTCATCCGCATCACCGCGGGCAGGGTTACGGCACGATGCTGCTCGATCACGTGGTCGAATTTGCCAGGCAGAAGCAATTTCTGCGGATTACCTTGCTGACTGATAAAATCAGTGCGGAATCGCAAGAGTTCTTCAAGAAACAGGGATTCGAGTATTCGAATATGATTCCGATGCGGTGCCTGATCGAGACGGATCAGTAATTTGCCAGGTGCTTGTTGAGGACGGGGGCCAGCGTGTCCTCGATTTCCGTGTCTTTGGTGACGTGAAGAAGGGATTTCATGGCGACCGGGATGTATTGGCGATACCAATCATCGCGGCGATTTTCGATGATGTTTCCGAAAGCACCGAGGGCTTGCATAAGGCGTTGTGCGGCGCATTTATGGAACAGAGAGGTTTCCGGGCGTTCGTCGGAGATGTCTTCCCAGAGATCGAGGAGTTGCTCCCGCTCGGCTTCGGAGTGTTCCATGTAGGGATCGAAAACGAGCGATGCGAGGTCGTATTCCTGACGACCGCGGCGAAGGCCCTGGAAATCAATCATGTATAGCTTGCCGTCCTTGATCAGGAGGTTCTGGGATTGGAAATCGCGGTGGACGAGGTGTTTGTGCGATGCGCCGAGGGCTTCCGCCATTGCTACGAAGGCTTCGTCCTTCTCCAGTGCCACCGGGCTTTCCTTGAGAAAATCCTCGATAAAATAGTCGAAGAAACATTTCTGCTCCCAGCGGTAGAGGCTGGCATCAAAGGGGGGCATGAGTTCGAGATCGGCGGGAACTTTGGTGTAGAAAAGGCGATCGACTTGTTCCAGAGCGGAGCGGTAGAAGGGCAGGCGCTTCTTGAACGGCTCGTTCTTCATGGAAAGCAGGTCGGTCTCGCCGAGGTCCTCGATCAGGGCGACGTTGTGCTGAGAGCGGTCGTGGAGAATGGTAGGGACATTGAAGCGTGCTTTTTTGAGGAATTCCGCGACGGGGACGAACTGGGCGTTGTCTTCGCGTTCATCGGTCCAGTGGACGCCTATGAAATCGTCATGCACTGGGGTTTTGACTCTCACGATGGTCCGGCCTGAAGCACCGCGTTTGATCGGAACCATCGTGACGGGTGTCGTGGGATCGATCTTGAGGAATTGCCTGGTGATGGAGAGGATGGCTTCGGTCGACATGGTTGCGGGAGGCTAATACGGTTTTTTCGTAATTTGAAAGAGCGATTTCGACCCAATGGTCGATTCTGGTGGTGTATTGTGTTTGAATTGACGTGCGGGGAGATGGGGGGTTTGATCTGCGCCCGCGCTTTGGCGCAGGTTTTATGGATTACACAGCGAAAATAGCGCGGCACGTCGCGGCCATCCCACGTTCCGGGATCCGGGATTTCTTTGAACTCGTGCAGGGGCGCGACGATGTGATTTCGCTCGGCGTGGGTGAGCCGGATTTTGTTACACCGTGGAATATCCGTGAGGCGGCGATCTACTCGCTTGAAAAGGGCCAGACGACATACACCTCGAATCTGGGATTGCTGAGTCTGAGGAAATCGATTTCCAAATATGTGAGCGGTTTGTTCGAGATCGACTACGACCCAGCGAAAGAAGTATTGGTTACCGTGGGTGTTTCCGAGGCGATCGATATCGCGCTACGCGCTCTGATCAACCCTGGTGAAGAAGTGATCTATCATGAGCCCTGCTATGTTTCCTATTCCCCGAGTATCGTGATGGCACACGGCAAAGCGGTTCCGGTTGAGACCACCAAGGAGGATGGTTTCTCGCTGAAACCCGAGGCACTTGAAAAAGTGATCACGCCGAACAGCCGCATCCTGATGCTGAATTTTCCAACGAATCCGACGGGTTCCGTGGCCTCGGATGAGGACTTGGCTGGGATCGCCAAGCTCGCGATCAAGCACGACCTGATCGTGATGGCGGATGAGATTTACAGCGAGTTGCGCTACGATGGGAAGAAGCATGTTTCGATCGCATCGCTACCCGGGATGAAGGAGCGGACGATTCTGATGCATGGATTCTCCAAGGCTTTCGCGATGACCGGGTTCCGTCTTGGATATGCCTGCGCGCCACAGCCCATCATCGAAGCGATGATGAAAATTCACCAGTATTCAATGCTCTGTGCCCCGATCATGAGTCAGAATGCGGCGATAGAAGCATTGGAAAACGGCAGGCCGCAGATGGAGGAAATGCGGGATAGCTACCACCAGCGGAGGGATTTCATGGTGAAGCGTTTCAATGAGATAGGGCTCGACTGCCACACGCCGGGCGGGGCGTTTTACGTGTTTCCGGATATTCGCTCGACCGGTCTGACCTCGGGTGAATTCGCGATGGGCCTGCTGGAGGCAGAAAATGTTGCGGCTGTGCCCGGTGGTGCGTTCGGTCCGAGCGGTGAAGGTTTTCTGAGGTGTTGTTATGCGACGGGGATGAATGACCTGCGCAAGGCGATGGATTCGATCGAGAGTTTTGTCTCAAAAATTCAAAATTCAAAATTCAATGAAAAGAGTGGCTCCGCCCCCTGAAACCGCCATGGATGCCGATTTAAAGGACCCCGAGAAGCTGACCAGGGCACATGTAGTGCCTTTCGGGGTGTTCATGGTTTTCCTGATCGTGCTGCAGCTTTGTGACAGCCTGTTCGGTTGGGATCATCCGGCGGCACCGTGGTGGAAGCAGGACGTGGCGCAGTTGATTTATCCTGTTCAGACCGTGGTGGTGCTTGGGCTGTTGGCTTATTATTGGAAGTTCTTCACCTTTGACTGGAGCTTGAAATGGAGCTTGGTCGGGGTTGTATTCGGCGCGGTGGGAATCGGGTTCTGGCTGTTGCCGACCACGCTTTACGATGTTTGGGGTCTGAGCGGTGAGACCGAGGGTTGGATGAAATGGCTGGGGATCGCGAAGCGGGATGATGGTTTCGATCCGGGGATGTTCGAAAATCCGGCGGCCTACTGGGCGTCGCTTTCGATGCGGTTCCTGAGGGCGGCGGTGGTCGTGGCGCTGGTGGAGGAGATTTTCTGGAGAGGCTTCGTGATGCGGTTCTGCATGGATTGGGAAGGGGACTATTGGAAGCAACCCTTCGGTCGTGCGCATTGGAAGAGTTTCCTCATAGTCACCTTCCTGTTCATGGCGGCCCATGCCCCAATCGACTGGGCGGGCGCGTTCGTTTATGGATCACTGACCTATCTGCTCTGCGTCTGGAGCAAGAATCTGGGAGCGTGTGTCGTGATGCACTTCGTAGCGAATTTCCTGATGGGACTTTACGCGATGTCTTACGGGAAGTATGGGCTGTGGTGAGGCGCAGCGCGGTCTATCAGCGCAGGCAGCCTGCAATCGCGCAGAACTGAAGTCCGCGTTCCGTCAAGCGTGTTTCGCGTGCCACTCCTTGTAGACTTTCGGGGAGATTTCCGAGGGTTTGATTTCGGAACGGCCACCCCAGAAGACGTTGGTGTAGGAAACGGGGATACCGGCTTCTTTGAGGTGTTTGTCGATGGCGGCCTTGTGTTCGAGGACGCGGGGTTTTTCGGTTCCGTGCATGACACCCATGATATTGACGTCGCCGAATTTCGGTCCGCCTTCGCGCCAGTAGGCGTGGGTCATGCAGTAGTGGCGACCGACTTCGCCGCCCGCTTCCATTTCGCGTCCTTTGGGGACGGCCCAGTGAAAAAGTCCGTTGAATTTGGTGACTCGTTCGCCGGTGCTGGAGGGTTTGACGTGTTCGAGGAAAGTTGAGAAACGACCGATGACTTTCTTTTCGTTCAGGGATTCGGCGACTTCGCAGAAGCGTTCAAGGGTGACACCGGCTTGATCCGCACGTTTGTCCCATGGGTTTTCTGAAATTTCCTCCGGTGTGAGTTCTTCCTTGAGGACCAGAAGCACGTTCCACTCCTCGTCGGTGAGGTCCGCGGGGACTGTGGTCATCATCACGGCCGGTTCGGGGGCTTTTTCGCCGGGATCCATGGTCTTGCGGCGGACGTGGCCAACTCCAAGGGCAAAGACTCCGTTGGCGGGCATGAGCAGGTATTCGGTCGCGCCCGTGAGTTCTAGGAGTTTGGTGGCGTGGAAATCGAGCGATTCACCGACGGGGACTTTGAGCGTGGTCCAGAGGCGGTAGCCCGATCCGGAAACATCGGTATCGGTGGAGCGGATAACGACGTGGCCGGAGAAAGGATCGTCCTTGGCCATGAAATCGAAGGCGTCGTTGAGCTTTTCCTCGGGGACTTTCCATGCGACCAGCGCGCCGTGGGCGAGTTTGGTGGCGAGCATGGTCTGACGGACGCGGCGGATGATACCTTCTTCAAGCATGGCGCGGATGCGCTCGATGACGGTTTCCAGCGGGACTCCGGATTTCTCGGCAATGAGCTGGAAGGGATGGCGTTGGAAACCGGCGATGAGGTCCTCGGAAACGGCGAGGATTTTTGCGTTGGTGGGATCGGAGATGGAGGTGGGGATTTCTGAAGTCATTGGCGGGAGGATATGCGGGGATTTCCGGCTGTCCAAGCCAGATTGGTTTTTGCGGAGAAAATGGGAGGAAGTGGCAAGTGATCAGTGATCAGTGGAAGGTGATTGCAGTAGGTCTTCGAGGTAGGCGATTGCCTCTTCTCTGGAGTTCAGGCGGTTTTCGAGTTGTTCGGTTTGGATTTCTTCGAGGATATCTTTGAAGCGGGGGCCGGGTTTGAGTCCCTTTTCGATGAGGTCTTTGCCTGTGATGAGGGGGGCCGGGATGAGGGGCTCGTTGGCGAATTCTTCGGCTTTGACGTTGAGGAAATCGTAGTTGTCGGTGAAGCCGTTTGAGGAGGCGCAATCGACGCGGTGGAGTTCCATTTCCTGTGGGAAGGTCGGCTCCGACATGAAACGCTTGAGCTTGGCTTTCCGCATTTGCTGCACGTTCATGAACTGCATGTGACGGGAAACCATGTGTTCCGCGTCGCGGATGACGGCGTTCGGGTATTTCAAGCGGGTGAGGATTTCACGGGCCATTTCAGCGCCGAGTGCGTCGTGGCCGTTGAAACGGATGCGGCCGTCGTCGTCGGTGGTTTGGGTGGGAGGTTTTGCTATGTCGTGGAGCAGGGTGGCGAGGCAGAGTGGTAACGGTGCGTCTGGCTGCAGCATTTGCAGCATGATGCAGGTGTGGGTGTAGACGTCGCCCTCGGGATGCCATTGGGGAGGTTGCTCGCAGCCGATGAGGGCGCGGACTTCGGGGATGAACCGGTCGATCAGGCCGGTTTCGGTCAGTAATTCGAGACCACGCCGGCGGTTCGGGGAGGAGATGATTTTGGAAAACTCGTCACGGATGCGTTCCGGGGAGATTTGATCTAACAGGTGAGCACTATTTTTAATCGCCTCAAGAGTAACTGGCTCGATAGGAAATCCGAGGGTGGTTGAAAAGCGGATCGCTCGCAGTAAGCGCAGTGCATCTTCTTGGAAGCGATCAGCGGGTATGCCGATGGCGCGGATGACACGCGAGTGGATGTCGGCAGTGCCGCCGACGTGATCGATGATTTCGCCCGTGAAGGGATTTTCGAATAATCCGTTGATCGTGAAATCTCTCCGATGCGCATCTTCATCAGGGGTGGAAAACGTAACGGAATCCGGACGGCGGCCATCGCGGTATGAACCATCGGTTCGAAACGTCGCGATCTCGATGTGATAGTTTTCGTGTTTTGCGATCACCACCCCGAAGTGCGCACCGACCTCGTTGGAACCGGGGAAGAGTTTGAGAACTTCCGCAGGGGTTGCGGAGGTGGCTATGTCGTAGTCTTTGGGGGAGAGTCCGAGGAGCTTGTCGCGCACGCAACCGCCTGCGAAGTAAGCGGTATACCCTGCTCCGGCGAGCTTGGAAGCAAGGGATGTGGCTGATGATTTTGCGGACATTGGTTAAGGTGGGTTTGCTCAGGCTGATAGAAGTAGCAAATCAAGAGCTAGGAAAACATTGCTGTCACACAAATATTTCGTGGTGCTTGGTGGACAGACAGCAACGCTGACACCGATGCCGAACGCAACCTTTCTGGGGCCTCGTCGTTGTCATTAAGCCCTACTGGGACGCCAAACCCAAACGGTGCTTTGATCGTCGGAAGAATTGACTGGGGTGCAACTGATCTTTTGACTGAAACAATCACTATTTATAACCCGGGCACAAACCTCAATCTTGGGACGGCGATACTCGCCGCGACAGATACAGGAGCGCTAGATCAGGGGACGTTCGACATGCTTGTAATCCAGTTTAAGGATGCCACACCTCGGATCGACGAAATCCGCTTCGGAAAAATCGTTGAACATTTCAACCCCACTCCCTACCATCGGGGATGTGGGGTTTTTTCCGGGCTTTGAAATATCGATGGTCTTGCTCTTAAATTAAACGTGGGAAGTTCTATCGTTATGATATACTTCCCAGCAAAACTGCCTCCTTCTCTACAAACCTCCTCCTGATGACACCCATTCACCGATTTTTCCCCTCACTGACCCTTATTCTGCTCAGCCTCTTGCTATCTTCGGCACGGCTCCCTGCCGCTCAAGCAGGTGACAGCCCGGTGAAAATTTTCATCATGGTGGGACAGTCAAATATGTTGGGTCATGGGAACATGGCTCCGGCGACTACCGAGGGGACTCTGGAATACATTGTGCTACCTGCCAACGATCCGGGTGGAGACTACCAGTTCCTGGTGAACGGCGGGAACTGGGTGGTGCGTGATGATGTCTGGATCCGCGACCAGAACGGTGTCTCAAGTGGCCTAACTGCAGGATACGGAGCAAATTCCGGAGCAGTCGGCCCGGAGCTGGGGTTTGGGCATCACGCTGGCGATCTCTACGACAAACAGGTCATCATCGTGAAGGCAGCATGGGGAGGCAAAGACCTTGCGAACGATTTCCGTCCTCCGAGTTCCGGAGGCACGACGGGTTTTTACTACAACGAAGTCCTTCGTCTGGTGAATGAGATGCTAACCGATCTCAACCAAAACCCCAGCACCTTCTTTCCCGACTACGATACTGCCGGCGGCTTTGAGATTGCCGGGTTTTGCTGGCATCAGGGATATAATGACCGGATCGATGCCGGTCGCAGCGCAGAGTATCAAGTCAATATGGCAAATTTCATCAAGGACATCCGTAGCAGCGAGCACGGTCTCGGTGTCCCGGGCCTGCCCTTTGTTATCGCCACTACCGGTATGGGTGGAGAGCCGACTTATACGGTTGTGGAGCAGGCTCAGTTAGCTATGGCTGATGCTGCGACTTATCCGGAGTTCGTCGGCAACGTGGCTGTAATCGATACACGCATGCCCTATGACAGTTTGGAATTTTGGCAACCTGTGGCAAACTCTCCTGCGGATCAAGGCTTCCACTGGAACCGTAATGCGAAGACTTATGTGAATATTGGCCTGGCGATGGGCGATGCGATGTCAACTCTCT
>Ga0222668_1000571_pt1 | contig 22073 bp, 16 predicted proteins | sample AntAcemetagen728_FD_179823 | JGI IMG/M metagenome (GOLD analysis project Ga0222668, IMG submission 179823) | Saline water microbial communities from Ace Lake, Antarctica - #728 | ecosystem: Environmental > Aquatic > Non-marine Saline and Alkaline > Saline | place: Antarctica: Ace Lake... | reverse complement strand
TGCAGGCCGCGCTGGTTGAGCGAGCCCAGGAATTCACGCCAATGAACTTCCGCTTCGGAGAGTGACACAGACACCCCAAGCACGCACCGATGACCGCTGGCCAGAATGCCGATCGCAATCAGCACCGCACAATCTCGCACGCTACCCCCAACGCGAACTTTTTCATAGCGGGCGTCGAGGATCAAATATTCCACTTGCCCCAGCGGTCGATTACGCCAGGTTTCCAGCTCTTCATCGAGTAGCTTAGCCGCACGACTGACCTGCGTACTGGTGACATCAAAACCACAGAGTTCGGTGGTGATTGTAGCGACCTTCCGGGTGGAGACGTCTTGAACATACATTTCGGCGATCGCCAGATTGGGCGCGCGTTCACTCCGTTCGCCGCGTTCCAGTGCAGACGGATAGAAGTCGCCATCACGTGTCTGTGGAAAACATTAAAAGAAAATCGTGGGGCAATACTACTCGCCCGTGTAGAATTGCTGTGATGCGCTGGCCCTTTTGCAATCCTTTTCTATATCTTCATCTCCGCACCCCACACATGTTCAATAAATGCGCATATACGAGTGCGTTAATCAAAAGCGTGAAATCTTTTGAATTGAAAATAATTCGATATGTTCCAAAGATTCTAATTATCCTGTGAAGTGAGTGTCTACTTGATTCAAAAGTATTTAATCTCAACGGATCTTAATGTAATTCCCTCCCTTTTAAACCGATATGCAATGATAGATGCTCGGGGATTTTATGGCACAATTTCTTATACTCGTTTCTCTGGTTAAATCATCATGAAAATCTATCATCTTATCTATGTCAGCAAGAGTATCGCTCAAATGTCAAGAGTCGGGTTGAAAGAAATCTTGAAGGTTGCACATCAGAACAATCCAAAACAGGGAATCACCGGAATATTAGTCTATGATCGCGGTCATTTTTTCCAGGTTCTGGAAGGTGAATATAATGACGTCGAATCAGTGTTTGCCCGAATTCAAAAGGACAAGCGACATTGTCGAGTCAACCGAATCATTTCCTACACGATTCAGGATCGCCTCTTTGAAAATTGGAATATGGGATTGTATCATCTGGATGAGACTGCGGAGCTCGACTTCCATAAACTGAAAAAGTGTATGAAATTACTCCAAGATGTGATCTCAATCAGTGAAAAGCAAACTTTGGCAAAGTCTGCATTAAAAATATTTATCGATCTCAAAGAGAATGTGGCGACACAACCAGAAATCTTGTTCGTTTCTTCCTGCATGGCTTGAGCCTGGAACCGATCCCTGCTGTTTGTCCCGATATTTTCGCGCGAGTTCTCGCTCCTGGGAATAGTCAAATCCTTTCGGCAATGAAACACAGGGCATCATCGCCGTCCGAAATGACTCTTCCAAATTGGAACATCAATTTCGGGATGAAGTCGCCGTTGGAGATTACGCACTGCGCACGGCCAACCGATCAAATCCGTTCTGCCACGCTTCACCTCGCATACTCAACTACTGACCGTGAGAAGTTCCTCACACATCCGACAGACCTGAGCTTGATTCGCCTCCAGCTGTAATTTTCTCGCCGCGATTCGTGCATCCTGAAGTTGCCTCGGTATCTCTTCGCCGGTTTCGTCAGCCAGCCTCGGGCCGTAGATCGAGGGACGCCACGTTGATTTGCAACATCGATATTGCCGGTGGACCGCTGAGTCCGCTGCTTTTGAATTTGTACGTGTACCATACCGAAGGTTGATCCAGGCCTTGATTATTCTGGCAAATCAACTCGGCCTGGATGTGATCGCCGAAGGCATTGAAACTCTGGAACAACTGGAGCTCTTGCGGAAATTAGGATGCGAATACGGACAAGGTTATTTCTTTTCCGAGCCGCTCAGTGCGGAAGATCTGGCACTGTCGATTCTTCATCCGAAGTGCAACTCCCCACATCTGGCGAGTGTCTGATGATGTTCTGAAAACAAAATAGACTGTGCCAGCCAGATACAGCGCCGCTCAGAGGTAGTCCAGTTTGAGCGGCTGATACATATAAAACAGCACGAGTGCCGAAAGCGTGATGACTGACCTGCAGTAAATATTCAACGAGTGTCATCTCAAACCATACTTTTTTGCAGTACAGTTTGTCACGACATTCCCAACATTTTCGCGCGAGTTCTTGCTCCTGGAAATAGTCAAATCCTTTCGGCAACGCTTCACCTCGCATACTCAACTACTGACCGTGAGAAGTTCCTCACACATCCGACAGCTCTGAGCTCGATTCGCCTCCAGCCGTAATTTTCTCGACGCGAGACGTCGTAAGGTCAATTTATTGAGCCGACTTGTAAGTAGAATTATCTAAACATGTTACAGTCGATCATCGATAGTGAGTTTCAGCCAATTTTGAAAGCCGCAGCTAACTCTGCTCTGTAGATAAAGTAGTAATACAACGCTGGTGTTATCATGAAATATCTGAATGTTGATCATTCAGAATATATTTATTTTTACACCATTACCTCAGTCGTTATGCTCGTTCGGTCGACAACACCGAATGTAATTGGCGTCCACTCTAACACGCTGAAGTTGGACAAACTTCTGTGGTGAAACAGAGTCTCTATCTCGCGTCAGTATTATAGACCGAAGTAGAAAGTTGGCGATTCGGCCGTCCCAGAAACTCGTCGGGAGCTAGATTTGAATTCTCGGACGTGCCGAATATCGACCGTTTTCGCAAAATGGAATTGGTCGAATAGTAATCGAGATTAGCGCATTGTCAGTGAGCGCTTCGTTCGATATCAAACGACACTCAGATCGAAGAGAAGATCATATTTCCGCGAAACTCGTCGAATGCAGGACAACAAACAAAAACCAACGTTCGTCCTGATTGATTTCCAAACAGCTCATTCAATTTTGCATATCGAAAACCTCGGCGGAGGCGTACGTCACGATACTGGATGAAGAGCGACCGCCAATGAGATAATTGATCTTAACGATACGGATGCAACAGACACCGACATGAAATATGTCCGATACCTTTGGCTTTATCACGCCGTTTATCTGAGGAATAGTGAAATCACAGATGACAGACTTCTGTTGAACGAAATCGACTTGACTGGAACCAAAGTAACTCCTGCAGGGATTAAAGATCTACGTCATAAACTCCCAAACATGCAGTACATAATCAAATAATAACCGTAAAATATCAACATAACAATATGTGGAACCGGGGCGGAGAACATAGATTGTCATCAGGCATTTTAAGTTTGTCATAACACTACGTTTACTTTTTATGGAGTGTGAGATGCTTTCCTGGAATCGTACTCTGGTAATCAGCTTGATTTTGTTCCTCGCCACTCTTGCAAGACATTCATGCGCTGCGAAAGAAGAACTCTTTATTCAGCAATGGGGGCTTGCTTCTGCCGATAGCGTTTACGACTATGATCCTGAAGCAGGACATCTGCTGACGAGGCATCAGGCAAGTGCTGTTCTGTGGGATGTGAAAACGGGACTGGCATTGCGGCACTATCCGTTCAACACCAGAAAGTTCTCTGCCAGGTTCTTGCAAAACGGTCGAGTGTTATTGAAATCATCAGAGCTGGTGAGGCTGTTGAATAAGCAGAGTGGAGAAGTCATTCGAGATATTGACCTCGTAAAGTATAAATACTCCAATTATTCTAACATCCTGTTGATCAACGACGGGCAGCCAATTTTCGTCGCTTCCTGCGGACCAGAAATGATTCGTGTCTGGAATCTGGAAACAGGTGAAACACTCAACCAATTTCCGACAGAGGGAGATATCAGCACAGCGAAGCTCTCACCTGATCTACAATTATTGTTAGCAGGTTCTGGTAACGTTGGAATTCTGTGGAATCTAAAAACAGGGAAAGTCCAACAACGGTTCTGTTCTCCCAATACGATTCATACCGTTGAGTTCAACGACGATGGCAGCAAATTTCTAACCCTGGGATCAGGCGATTTCTGGTACACACCGCGTGTGATCGTTTGGGAGACAGCGACCATACTTCCTTTGCTCTTCATACCACGACCTGCAATTTATGCCGGCTTTGTGAATGATGATATTTTGTTGGGTTACCCCCAGGGAGACGTTGAACTCTGGCCCTTGGATCGGCATGAAAAACCCCCTGCAAAAGAGGAATGGCCCACCTATCAATCATCAAGAGAGAATCGCTGGTGGGTCACAAAGAATCATTGGCGGCTGCATGTTGATTCGAAGCAGAAAACCATAAGCCTGCATGGCCCGTTACCGGATTCTGAAACGATTGATATCCCCACTCAGACGTCATTGTTTGCGGCAGCGAACCATCTCCCCTTGGCGTTCTCTGCATCAGGTCGCTGGCTGCTGACAGGCAAATCAGGTTGGGGGTTTCCTGGGGAGCCGAGTGCGATCTGGGATCTGGAACAGGGGGAGATGAAATATCATTTGAAGAATATCGACTACGGATCTTTTCATCCAACAGAAGACAAAGTACTTCTTAGGGAAAACGAATTAAAAGTCATGGACCTGACCTCAGGCGAGGTCCTGCAATCACTGCAAAGAGAGAAAGGAGACTCATACTTTGAAGGGACATTCACGTCGGCTCAGTTTTCTAAAGAGGGGAAGCACGTGCTCATCTCAACGGGAGATTGGTATGACGGAAACGGAGGAGGGATTTTAATTTGGAATCTTCAAACTGGTAAAATTGAACGAGACTATGCCAGATCGAGCAAAGCAGTCATGTACGCCGGGTGGAGCTCAGATGAGTCGAAAATCGTCGCTGCACTGACAATTGGACTCGATGGAAGAGCCAGCATTGACGAGATCACAGTGATCGATGCCAAGAGTGGAAAATCGTTGCAAACGAGGATGTTTCCTGATCCAGGGATCAAGGTCGGCGGCGTTGATCCGTTAGGAAAGTTGATATCAGCTACTTCCCACAACTGGATCACAAACAAAGTGACAGCCAACGGACCGACCAGGCAAGTTACAACTTCTCTACTGACAATCGACAATCTCGAACAAAGCCGAGCCGACTTACCCGGGCAACATCTCTTCTGGAACGTAACTGGAAGCATTGCCGGATACCTTCCGCATCGCGGCAAGCTGAGTTTCTTCGAACGAGAAGAAAACAAGACGCTTTACTCGCGAGCGACTTCGTTTCGCGAGTCGTCACCACTTCTCTTTCACCCGGGTCAACTGCTCATCGCAGGTTCACCAGGAAATCCACCTCAACCGGTCGGGATAGTCAGTCATTCTGTCGGTTTTGAACAAACTCTGACTGGTGATCTGGAGGCAGAAGCATTCCTCTTTTACGGCTCTGAAGATTGGCTTATTAAAACGAAATCCGGTTTCGTAAACGGATCGCCCGGTGGATTACGCCACGCGACAAGTCGAGTCCCGGGAACCCTACAAGTCAGTAACAGAGCCGACTTCACTGAGTCTATCACCAAGCCGAAGGCGGTCAGCGAAGCGCTCACTCAGTCACTTTCGAATGATTTGAACCTTAAAGCAGAACTACAACAGTTACCGCAGCGAGACATTCCAAACCGCGCCCCAACCCCCAAAGAAAAACCGCAAAGGTATGACGACCCCACAAAACGACTCAAAGAGATTTCCGAGAAACTGAAAGCCGCAGGGGCGAAAATCAAACAGGCGCAATTCAGCGGAGTCACCTATGTGCATCTCGAAGGTCATTCGGTCACCGACGACCTCATCAAAAATCTTCGCTCGGCTGGGAAAATTGATCGACTCTATCTGGCAAATACCGGAATCACCGATCAACAACTCGATGGAATTGGGATTCTGAAGCATGTCAAAAGGATGTCACTGTGGGGTAATCCGATTACCGACGCCGGTCTGTCAGAACTGACTGCCATGTGGAGTCTGGAAGTCTTGGACATTCATGACACCAAGGTCACTGCAGCCGGTTTGAATCAGTTGCGAATGCTACCGGGCCTGAAAATACTCATCATCCCAGCGAGTATCAATGTTGACGAACTTGCTCCATTGAAAACTCAGCTACCTGATTTGGAAATTCTTTTGCGAAAAGAAAAGCGATCTTGATATTTTTCTGACACTCCCCTCTCGGTTGCATGCGTAATCCTGTGAACCCATACGTTTTCCGCTTACCAACTCTACGGCCGGAAGCGACGCCATCGACTGCACGGCGAATTCGCCCAAGCTGCGAAGCCGCGCTGACAAAACAAGACCGATGGTGCATGTTGGCAATCGTCTTTTTTTATTTTCTATCGAGATGAACGAAATTTTAACTTAATTTCAGGGTACCTTTACCTACCTCTACGATACTGCTTGGAGACACATTTGTTTCAACTCAGTTTGCTGGAGAATAAGATGATAAGCCTTGTGCCCTTTGTTCAAGTTACTGCTGTGATAACCGCCGCAGTGCTTTTATCAGTATACATTTCCGGAGCCATCAGATACCAACGCGACGAGAGTATTCGAAAACGCCACAGCCAATCTGGTTTAACTATTTCAGGGAAACCTATAAGTCTAGAATATAATGATCGTATTGTTGAAGAGATTATCCTTCCAGATAATTGGAGACAACGTTGGGAGAGAAAGAAGTACGGCGAGCATCTCGAGATCACTGGCAATAAGTAGTAATTCCTTTCTTTCTCGGATACGTACGCGTTCTTGATGTTGCAATTAGAAAGGAAATTGAATGATAATTTATACTCAACACTTATCAGATCAATGGACCAGTAGCATCTTCACAACGGACACCACAAACTTGACTAGGACACCACCAATGCAGGCTCGTATTTGTGTTTTCATCCTGATCGGCTTCTTTTTTACTCCAAGCTGGGTCTTGGCCGAAAAAACAAGTCCCAATATTTTATTCATACTCAGCGACCAATGGCGGGCACAATCGATTGGGTATGCGGGAAACCAACAAGTTAAAACACCCCATATCGTTACCCTCGCAAAACAGAGTGTCAACTTTATCAATGCCGTTTCCGGTTGTCCTGTGTGTTGTCCATACAGGGCCTCATTACTGACAGGGCAGCGGCCTTTAACACATGGTGTTTTTTTGAACGATGTACAATTGCCGTCCAAATCAGTCACGATTGCCGAGGTAATGTCCGCAGCGGGTTATACGACCGGGTTCATCGGGAAATGGCATTTGGATGGTCGGGGGCGGACGAGTTTTACACCGCCTGAACGACGACAAGGATTTCAGTTTTGGCGGGCGCTGGAATGCACGCATAACTACAACCGTTCATTCTACTATGGCGACACGCCCCAAAAACAAACCTGGGAGGGTTATGATGCCTTCGCCCAAACACGGGTTGCCCGGCAGTACATCCGCCAGTGCTCAAAATCCGGCAATCCTTTTGTGCTGTTCATGTCGTACGGTTCACCGCATAATCCATATCACTCGGCTCCTGAAGAATATCAAAAGTTGTACAAGCCAGAAGAAATTCGGCTGCGACCTAATGTACCGGAAGACAAGAAAGCGATTGCAAAAAAAGAACTCGCCGGTTATTTCGCCCATTGCACGGCCTTGGATGATTGCGTGGGTGACCTGCTGGCTACACTAAAAGAAACGGGCATCGATCAAAATACCATCGTGGTGTTTACATCGGACCACGGAGACATGTTGCATTCCCACGGAAAAATCCGTAAACAGAAACCATGGGATGAATCGTTACGAGTACCGATGCTGATTCGGATGGACGGGAAACAGTTTGGAAAAGGCCGAACGGTCGACCCGCCGATGAATTCGGAAGACATCATGCCGACTCTGTTAGGGCTGTGCAAACTCAATATCCCAACAACAGCGGAAGGGCTTGACTTCAGTGGTTACTTGCGAGGTGGAAGTAATCCATCGGATGGCTCTACAGTCATTACCTGTCCATCACCGTTCGGTGAATGGCAGAGGAGCCGCGGCGGAAAAGAGTACCGGGGCTTGAGAACCAGTCGTTATACCTACGTTCGAGATCTCAACGGGCCATGGCTGTTGTACGACAATGAGACTGACCCGTATCAGCAGAAAAACTTGTGTAACGATCCTGCCGCGACCAAACTACAGTCGCAGCTCGATGCGGCATTAATTAAAAAGTTAACATCCCAAGCCGACCAGTTTTTGCACGGAAGTAAGTATATCGCCAAGCATGGACACGAGGTTGACCCCAAAACAGGGACGGTACCTTATACAAATTGAGAGGAAATTGAGCGTTCTTAACTTGATTGATGTGACATACCAGTTTCACGGCAGACAGATCATTCGATACAGGGATTAGCCTGCCGAATTCCCTTACCTCGACGTCTAGTTAGGAAAACCTGTCCGAATTGGTTTCCTGCGCAAAAGAACTCCGTTTCTTTTTACAGGGCCCACAATTGATCATGTCGGCCCCTTTTTGCTAGACACGGGTGCGAATCCAACAGGTACACTGACTCCGTTTTTTTGATGATCTCAAGTAGCGAAATGAACTAAAAACGCTTCGCTCCACAATTCTGCAATCAATTGCCGGGGTCGGCTCGGTTGAATCAGGGAAACTGCATGTAATGGCAGTAAAAGCTTCTGGCTTATAGAAGTTAATTGTAAAGAAAGGCGAGTCGAATTCGCCTGGTCTGGGATTTTGGTCGCGACACTTTGGCATACTCCTCATTTCCTGATCCATTTGTGATGAGAATCACGAGACCGCTGCTGGCCGCAGGAGACCCTGATGACGAATCGACCAAACTCACATCCAGCGCAATCACGGCGTTGAACCGTTTTGAAACAGTCAATCAAAGTTTCCTGTCGGATGTTCCGATTCATGATCTTCACCCCTGAAATCCTATCAGCTCCAACTGAAGAAATCTGACTTGACCGCATCACGCCATTCAGAATGATATGCTTTTACCTGCGTCGCGCGCGAGAAAACTACTGATTCAGGTGATGCTTCTGAACGACTGAAAAATTCAGCACTATAAAACCCGCTCGTTTCAGCACGATTTTCAAACCCCCCTGCTCACTTGCACCTCAATTATCAAACGACATCGCAGGCCCATCGCATGACATCACCCCGCCTTCCCATAGCTTCATCAAGGCTTCCCAAACTATCACGTGTCGTTCGCAAGAAAAATTCGCGACTTCCCATTGACGGACTCACGCCGTTCACGATGATCTGCAGCACTAACGATGTATATTTATCCCAGCCACGGGTAAGCCCGGATGCACATCCGAACCGATCGCAGCGAGCAGGAAATGGACGGATCAAATCACAATAACAAAGCATGCAACCAACTTCACAAAAGTAGGGGCGGGACCCATGTGTCCGCCCGGAGCGATCGCTTCAACGACCAAAATCACAATCCCGGAAATTCAAAATACCTCCTGGCCTGAGCAGTACGGCACGAGCCGCCATTTCAAATAGGAAGCAACAAAACCGAAACAAACCAACGGTTCTCAAATCCTACTCGATATCACCAGAACCCACGCAGATGAACAATCAGCAGTATTCCTGCTACGACTATCCACAGGTGAATATCCTGACTGTAAACACCGGTCAGCATTCGAAGAAATAACAACCTTGAATAATTTGTTATCCGCATGATCGCAGTGTAATCGCCCGTCTGCTCAAACAGCGTCATCCGCATGAAAGCGTTTCCTCTTTTCTTATCCCGCATCGGTTTTGACAGCCACTTGAAGCTGAAGTTCTACAGCAGTCTGGTCACCACCGATGCGGGACTGCTGGCCTACCAGGAACTGGATGCAGCACTCGGGTTGACGGAAATGGGCGGAGATGTGCTGACCGATTCACGCCCGGGCCGCAATAAGCAGCACCAACTCGTGCCGTTGTTGCGTCAGTCGATCTACAGCCGACTGGCAGGCTACGAAGATGTCAATGATGCTGAGCGATTGTGTGTGTGTGTGGACCCGGTGCTACGCCACGTGGTTGGCGGAAGGGCGAGTCAGCCGGATAAACAAGCGGCGTCAAGCAGCGAGGTGGGCCGCTTCGAGACGGAAACGCTCAGCACGCAGCCCAATCTCACGGCGCTGATGAAGCTCTCCGGACGTTGGATCAACAACCTCCACCGGCGGCGACCCTCAAAGAACTCATCCTGGATCTGGATAGCTCGGTCAGTGAGACCTACGGCCGGCAACAGGGCGCGGCCTACAACCTCGGCAACTTTCTGAGGCGGCTGGCGTTGCCGAAACCAGTACAGCATTGGTCGCTGACGACGCTGCGAGAGAAGTTGGTCAAGATCGGGGCCAAGGTGACACGCCACGCCAAGTACGTCACTTTCCAACTGTCCGAGGTGGCAGTGCCACGGCGGCTGTTTGCGGCCATCCTCGACCGGATCGCCCAGTTGTCGATTCCGCCACCGACAACCTCTGGAGGTGTGAATTGAACAAGTCGACTTGGGAAAATGTGGCTCTTGAAGGAAGTCTACTCGCCGAAATCAGTTTTCGGTGTAAAGACCGGACACATAGGTAATACCCGTTCGGACACATGGGTAACCCCGGATGTAATCCGGGGCGAGCATCGCGAGCAGGAAACTGACAGCGAAATCTTTCGAACTTCCCCATCAATCACCCACATGCCAGCCAATTTGACAAAGGGATTCAGGAGAGACATAATCGAAAGTTGATTCTTTCGTTCAGTCACAATAAAACCAACCTGCAAAGCTCGCTCATCATGCAAACACGCTTCGCCACCCACACCATCAAATTCGCACTCCTCTGCTGTTTGCTGGCGATCACCGCCCCGAATTCCCTCCCCGCATCACAGCCGCCCGCCTCACACCCAACCGACACCTACGGCTCCGCCTTGACTCCTCAAAAGGTGAAAGGAATCGGTCCCTGCCAGGCCGTCGCGGTTGCCGGCAATCGCCTCTATGTCACCGGTCGCGGCACGTTCCACGTACTCGACATTTCCCAGCCCGAAAAACCAGTCCCGCTCGGCACACTCTCCGGCCTGGGCAACACCCGCCAGCTCTATATTAAAGACAACATCGCCTATATCACCGCCCGCCAGGATGGACTCTGGCTCGTCGATATTTCGAATTCAAAGAAGCCGCAACTCCTCAGCCACTATGACACGGTCGAGATGGCCACCGGCATCTGCGTCTCCGGCTCACTGGCGTTCGTTGCCACGCGGCAGTATGGCGTCGAGATCATCGACGTATCAAATCCCCGCGCCCCCCAACATGTCAGCATGCTGAAAACGGGAGAAGCCCAGTCCTGCTGGGCCCGCGACGGCCTGCTCTATATCGGCGACTGGGCTCCGAAGAAACTCATCATCGCCGACGTCCGCAATCCGCGCCAGCCCACCATCATTGGCGAAGCCCCCCTCGACGGTTATGGCGATGGCGGCTGCCTCCGCGGAAATTATTGCTTCGCCGCCACCGGACACCATTCACGGGCGAAGAACAAAGACGGCAAAGGGCATGGACTGGAAATCTTCAATGTCTCCAATCCCCATAAACCAGCCTTCGTCTCCCGCGTCAAATTCCCGGCCTCCTATCACATCTCGAACGATATGTGGACCGCCCGCGTCGCCGGTGAGCACTGCGTGGTTGCCGACACCTGGAACGGACTGTTCGTCGTCAATATTCACGATATAAAGCAGCCGCGTATCGTCGCTCACGCGGTCCTTCCGCCCAAAGAGAACACAGACACACCCGACCCCGTCGGCGGGATCGCACTCGGCAAGGGAGTGATCTACGCGGCCGGCATCTTAACGGGACTCTATGTCGTCCCCGCGCCTGACCTCGCCAGTCCGGTCGTCCGCGAGCAGGACCGGGCACCCGAAATCAAGACCGCCCAGGACACAGCCGGCGATCCCCGTTTTCTCACTTACCAGCCCGGCGGTCAGGTCCGGTCTGCGACCGTCGTGGGCGACATCGCCTGGGCCGCCTGTGGCAGTGCGGGAATTCATGCGGTGCGGCTCGGCGAAACACTGGAGCCGGTCAGCGTGACGCAGGGCAAAGGCGAGGTCATGCATCTGGCCGTCTCGGGCTCGCGACTCTATGCCGCCGAGAACGACGCCGGGCTGGCCATCTACGAAATCGGCCCCGATTTGAAACTGACCGAAATCGGTCGCCTGAAATTAAAGGGCCGCAATGTGAAGCAAGTCGCCTGTCCCGCCCCCGGGCGGTTTGCCTTATACCACTGGGGCAGTGCCGCCGTGGAGATCGCCGACATCAAGGATCCAGCCCACCCCAAGGTGGTATTGAAAGACTCCCAGGTCGGCCTGTTCTACGGCGATCAACTGGTCCCCGAACTGGTGGGGGGACGATACCTGGTCGCCCATTGGCACCGCAGCGGACCGGCCTGGTACGACGTCAGCGGCGAGAAACCGGTTCACGAAGGCAACACTCCCGACGAGCGGCTCTATAGTTTTTCTGACGGCGCCTGTCTGCTGGGAGACAAACTGCTGATCACAAAACGCGGCAAGCTGCAACTGCTGGAACCCGGCGACCAGCGCGAAGTCAGTCAGCTGCCCGCCAGCGCGGTCCCCGGCCATTACCTCCGCGGCCGCCCCAGCACCGACGGAAAACGACTCGCCCTCTCCCGCCGCCCCGACCAGCGTGTAGAACTCTACGACATCACCGACATCAAGCACCCGCAACCCGTCCGCGAATATGATCTCACCGGACACCCCGGCGCCTGCCGCTTCTGGAACAACCAACTCCTGATCCCCGCCGGCTACCAGGGTCTGATGCTGGATCGGAAAACGAAGCCCTGAGCCAGATAAAGATGAACCCGAGCAAACAGGCAAGCAACTGATTCGGTTTGCAATCATTGAACCAGTACGCATCCCTCATTAGCCGCAGGGCATTAGCCCCGGTTCTTACCCAGCCCGACTGACGGCACAGTCGACTCACCCAACAGTGAGAAAGAAACCGCTGGCCCCGTAAAGGAAACTGGAAGAAATAGCTTATTGGAAAGAGGAAAACTAAAGAAGCGGGACACCACAGTCTACGTGTGAAAGTTTCTCACGTTCCTGAATTCGATGATGAAAAACGATCAGACGTGGAATCTAAATCCTCTCTCTTCTTGACATAATTCAAGACAGTCGCTGCCCCTTTTCATTTGCGATTAGTCTCCCAAGAAATGTATTCGATGCTGGCCTGCGGGCAAACAAATCATGCTGGCTCATACCGCCCTGCATGCAAAGCTGAATCGTGGACTTTCCCCTGTTTTCAGGGGCAATAACTGTTTTTTGTTGCGGCACTGTATAATTTTCTTGACAGACTGAACCATTATGATATAAAGTTAATTAACTCACCTTCTATTGATTTATCTGAATTGCTTCCCCGCAAGACGCCCTTCACTCGGCAAGATGCCCATCCAACTAAGCTTCTGCTTTCGTAGTACCTATCGATATTAATTTGATCATATATTTTTACGGGCACAGGATGACCGTTATCAGACTTTTATTCTGAAGCTCGATTATTTCTCATTCATTTATGAAAGGGATTGATCATGCAGTTGAAACAAGAGCATAAGTTTCTTTGCAATGTAATTACTGTCGTTGTCCTACTGCTAATTTTATTGGGTGGTTTATATCTAATTGAATTGAGCAGAAGCATGGATTCACCTTACGATAGTCGGGCTAAAATATTAGGTGAATTTCTTGCCAAAGGAGCTTTTTTGGTTATCGTCTTGGACCTTTTCTTAATGAAAATATCTCGACGGCACGTGGTGGAGGAATTCACAGAAAAAGTAAGAGTTCCAGTCAAGGAATCTCAAGAAGACATTGAACATCTGATTGATAAAATGAGAGAGGAGATCAATCAATATGTCAGATTGGTAATCAAAGAATATTCAGTAGGGTCAAAAGTGTATTTAGTAGCGTTCATACGTAAACACCACTCTCAATTAGCGAAGACCCTTGTAGAATTAGAGAATAAATTGATAGAGATTGACAAGAAGATCGATTCATCTGAGCAATTGCTGAATCGAGTTTACGATAGAATCGATCATAGTCAGTACGAACTCACAAATGAGATTATCGAAATGAAAGATGAAATTGAAAAATTGAAAAATCAGTCAAGAGGCGATGCTGCTTAAAGAACCACACCGCTCATTGGAGAGGGAAAGGTGTCAGCGATGAATGGCACTGTCGCTGATTTTTTGATTTGCGTCTGCATAACGATTCCAGCGCGATGCTGTCGCGTATTTGTTTCTGATTTCCTGTCAGTCCGCTGGATCGCTGCCATGTACCAGAGTCGCTGGCTGATTGAGCTGGATATTCGTCGCATCAAGTGCTCTCTGAGCATGGATACCTACGTGCGAAAACACCAGCCAGGGTGCTTACCGAACCTTGGTCGTGCATGCTGGCCTATAGAATATGCCACACGGCGGTATCTCAGCAGGCCGTGATCTGCGCTCGCTCAGTTTTACCACCACGCAGCAGATGTTGGCATCAAACTGCATACAGCGTGCAGTTACCTACATAACGGATGAGTTAACCACACGTGGACCACAAGTCACAACTCAATATCTCAATCGGGTTAGCGTGAAATAGTTTGACTGACAAACGCGCCCCCTAAGAATTCGGGATCATGCACTAATTAGAAATCTCGCGCGAGTGAGCGTGACCTGCCCGTATAGGAAGCGAAGCTGTTCTGCGCGCCTGCCTCCGCTGTCCTAAATAGGGCAGGAAAAAGAATTGTCTTGATTATAGTTGCGACTCCGGACACTGGGGTATATGCTAAGCCTAGGAAAAAGCGTCCTGCTTTGTTGATGAGCTACACGCAGTAGCCACACTCGCCAGGTGCCTGGTGGAGTGTCATTTTTAAATTTTGGGTTGATAAATATCACAAGAGTGCGACAACGGAGCGCGTCAACAACACTCCCAACCCTCAATTTCTAACTTGATAAAGCATTAGATGCTTATGAATTAGGTCACACACTGCCAATGGCAGATATGTTCCAAAACTGACAGATAATATTTGAACGATCTATAAGGAGGTCTTAATCATGCAGCGTTATTTGATGCTTGTATCCACATTGGCCGTATCACAGTTCGCCTTCATCGCTTATGCCCAACAGGGTAATGAGCGAGGCCTCGCAAAACCGCCGGAATCCAGAGAGCAATGGCGGATGATTTATGTAGGAGGCAAGAATATTGGGTACCTTCACGAGGCGGTCGAAACAGTTAACCAAGACGGGAAACAGGTTGTCGTTAATAAGCATACTTCAGTCATTGACGTTGCACTCACTCGCCCAAAAGCGAGAAGGAGTGTTCCATCCAATACCCGATCCAAGATTCTGATTCAGACTGAGGAAACCATCGACGGAGATGTGCTCGCCTATCAGTATCAAGTCCAGAACCCGCCATTGACCCCTACCTACAAGAAGGGCCGTGTTTCAGATGGTCAATTGCGAATTCAAACTAAAGCAAATGGCCGGGTGACCACAACAAGCAAAGATTTTCCGAATGGTGTCAAAGGCCCGGCCTATGCCGATCGGATGCTGTTGCAACACCCCCTGAAGGCTAACGAAACCAGGGTCATCACTACATTTGATCCCAGGTCCGCTAAAGTGGACACGATCAGTTTTGAGGCGCGTGCCTATGAAAATACACTGATCCAGGATGGCACTGAGAAACGTCTGCTGCATGTCGTGGTCACACACAGCATCGCGCCAGAGCAGGTATTCAATGAATTTCTCGATCAAGAGGGGAATTCCTGGAAAACAACCATTCCCTCCCAAGACCTGGTGGTCTACACCACGACTAAAGAAACTGCCATCAAACTATTCAGGGATGTTAAAATTCCTTAAACGGAATGCATTTGTATTTTAGTCATGCTCTGGTGATTGTGTTTATTGAATCCAGCCTCCAGAAATATCGCTTTGTTGCAATCTTTAGATTCAGCGATGTATCTCTGGCGGGCTAAAACGTGAGCCACTTGACGGTGATTCCGCTTGCCGAGCAAAACAACCATGCATTCCAATCAGACTCTGAAAAGCACAGGCCATACTCAATGAGTAAACACCGGTCAGAAAACGCAGCGTCTGCCGGTTAACTCTGCCGGTTAACTCTGCTGGTTAACTCTGCTGGTTAACTCTGCTGGTTAACTCTGCTGGTTAACTCTGCTGGTTAACCCTGCCGGTTAACAGCGTCAGGTCATGCGGCTGCGCGTCATGCCTGATGCACCTATATAAAAAAACTACGGGTTACTTTTATAGTAACCCGTAGCAAACAGAGAATCCGTCTCTTTTGAGCTAGTGCTGTGTCAAGCTGAAATTGAGGGTTGAGAGTGTTGTTGACGTGCTGCGTTGTCGCACTCTCGTAATGTCTATCAACCCAAAATTCAAAATTACACTCCACTAGTTTCTAAATCTAGTTATTAAGTTTTGGTTGAACTTTCACATTCGTTCGACCGGCCTTAATTTCAACTCCATATCGTTTATTAAGTTCTTGATTAAACTTGCGGTCAGCAAAGTTTGGCCAGTGTTCTTCATCAAAACCATTGGCACCGTCAAGCTCTTTTTCGGTAACGTTCAAGACCAACAAATATTCGTCTCGGTCTTCTTTATTTTGTTGTACCTTGAAAGCCTGGAACGGAACAGCAAACATTTTGTTGCCAACTCCCAGAAATCCCCCATAGGTGACGGCGGCATATTTGATCTTACCAGACGAAGCGTCCAGGACGATATCCTTAATTTCACCAACACTTTTACCTTGTGGGTTGTAGATGTTCATACCAGACATTTGACTAAAACGAACGTTGGTACCTGTCGTTTTATCGTCTAATTCACCTGCCTTTGACCGACTCAGATCGCGTTTTTCAGCTTTTCGCTTCACTTTGTACCGATGATCAAGTTCATGCGTAAACTTTGAATCGGCAAAGCTTGGCCAGTGTTCTTCGTCAAAACCCTTGGCGCCCTCAAGCTGTTTTTCGGTGACGTTCAATACCAACAAATATTCGTCTCGGTCTTCTTTATTTTGTTGTACCTTAAAAGCCTGGAACGGAACAGCAAACATTTTGTTGCCAACTCCCAGAAATCCCCCATATGTGACGGCGGCATACTTGACCTTACCAGACGAAGCGTCCAGGACGATATCGTTAATCTCAGCGACACTTTTACCTTGTGAATTGTAAATATTCATGCCCATCAATTGGCTTGCACGAACATTGTCGCCAAATGTTTTTTTATCCAGATTACTGGCTTGAGTTATGCCATAATTGGCTGCCACTACCCGATTCTGATTCTTGGTGTTTTCATCCGCTAGACTAGTATTTGCCATAAACACAGCGGAAATTCCGCATGCGAATGCGCTGGCAATCATTACATGATTTTTCACGATTTCTCTCCTCATTTTTTAAATGAACTCGAATTTAGCATGTCGAATTTCTTGATTTCATATTTAACTGACTCTCACCGCCAGACAACATCTACAAGGCTGACTTAGTACCACAGGAATTAATTTCCATTGCGACGTTTCGCGAACAGTTGTAGCAACGCTGTTTTTGACGGTGTGATAGAATCATTTCGTCATCGTTTTTTTATCACAGGGTGTTTTTATCACAGGATAAATTAACAATTGCAGGAGCTCTCAAATTGCGTGACCTGCTTCTCAGCTTCTTCCTTGGCGATTCCATATCGCTCTTGAACCTTACCGACAAGTTGATCGCGTTTTCCGTCGATCTGATTTAGCTCATCGTCAGTGAGCTCACCCCATTTTTCTTTTGCTTGACCTTTAATCTGTTTCCATTTTCCCTGTAATTGATCATTGTTCATTTTTACTCTCCTAAAAGAACTGTTTTGATTTACTAAAAACACTCACATTATCTTGCCGCTCATTTTATAAATGAGTTCGGCAATTTATCAGACTTTGAATTAAGACTCGTTAACCATTCCGCTTCCATATCTACAGCGCCTGTGTCACGGTTGCCTTCGAGTTCAAGTTCCTCACCCGAAGTTTCGAGATCGAGTACATTGTCTTTGTTCTCACACCCGCACAATGCGGAAGCTGATACGAATACTGACATGACAGGAATAGCCCATCACTGTCAGGCTGGAGTAAACATTTATTGCTGCCACCAATTGTCTGCAAATGTTGGAGCTTTACTCAGAAGCCACCCGTCAGTACTAAGATGAGTACAATCACCAAAATCAACCCGAGACCGCCGCTTGGCCCATAGCCCCAATTTCGACTGTATCCCCATGTAGGCAACGCGCCGAGTAGAAACAGAATCAATAAGATCAATATTATGGTGCCTAGCATTTTTGTATTCCTAATTTGAGAATCATGGACGATAGAAAATACGTGAGATTTCATGAGCGGATTGTTTATTGACGATAGACCAATCCAAAGTGATGGACGACAAGGCTTAAATCGCCTATTTATTTCGACAGCGATTTACAGCCGATGCTTCAACAATCATCAAATCAAAAAGCGCTCACAATCCCCTATTCACAGTGGTTTTTCGTGACATGAAAACAGTGCTTTCTAGTCTGTCAGTAGATCAGAAGCAGATGGTGTGCCATTCGTTGCAACTTCATTTTGTTTTGTTGCAGAAGTGATATTTTTGGTACTTACCTACTGTGAATTACCTATAAATACTTGATTTCAGTTTGAATCTCAGCGTCAAATTGAATTGATATTCCAGGGATACGGTTCCTGCATTGGACGGTAAGAAACCAGTCTGCTTGACAAGCCATCAATCGCGTCAAAGCTTGTGTCTCAGACATGCAAAATCGCTGCAGCGCACAATAAACTGAGCCACTGGTCGCTGGCGTATTGACTTCCGCGGTCGGAATGAATCAGTAACCCCTCTCCAGCAGGCGCCACGATTTCAGGGTAAGTCCAGTCTGCAATTGCTGACATAATTTTGACGGCATTGTTAGGCACTTGGTCTTTTAGTCCGATCGAATCTAATGTGTCCGGAACCATTTTAGCTGAGAGCAGCCGCATCTGAAAACCGCTCGACCGCTTCTGACAAGATCCGCTCAAAGCCGGCGTAGTCCTGGTCCGTCTCAAAATTCGTCATCCGGGCATACACCCGATTCAGCACATGAGAAATAGATCTACCTGGACGGCGAGTTTTGATCATCCTCAAGACGCAAGGCGACTCAACAAGCGGGGCCGACTGATGGTCTGGCCACGACCTCTTCTTGTCTGTCCTGCCTGGATGACCAGTCAGGAGTACCAACAACAATCGAAGACACTCACTGTGCGGCTGGTTGATGTGCAGCTCAACCAGACAGGATCGCCCGCCAAAACATTTACGAGCACCACAACCATCGTCGATCAAAAATCGTGCCCGGCCCGCTGGATCGCTGCCATGTACCAGAGTCGCCGACTGACGAAACCGTGACCGAGGTCATCGCGGTCGACGTCTTGGACATGAGTCTCGCAGAGACTTAACGTGCGACAGTCTGTTTGTACCCAACTGTACAATTTAAAAGCCCGGCAACTTTGAGTAGCCGGGCTTCTACGACAGCAATTTACACTTTAGCTCTCACCATATTTACAGATTTTATTTCACAGCCTGATTCTGAACCTGCATTTGGTAGTCGAGTTGATAGGTATGCTTCTCATTCGGGTTGATTTTTTTCAGCAATGGGGAATATGTTTCAACATAAATTTTATTCTCGTGGGGAACAAACTTAAGTATACGCAGCCAGCCATTGCCACCGTTAGGCAATCCCTGGTAATCGGTAAGCATCTCTATAACTTCGTTGCCGAAGTCGTTTTTACTTTTCAACAACCCAACACCGAGAACATGTCCACACATTACCATGTCGATGTTTTTATGCTTGCGAATGAGCTTCTGAAAAAGTTCTTCGCCACTGTTCCCTTCAATTCCATACCTGCGTGGCGATGTCAATTCGCGCATCGTCGGTCGCATATAGCAATGAGTTGCTACAATCACGCGGCAGTCTTTATGCTGGGAGATCAGCTTGCGCGCCCAATCAATGGTTTCGTCCGTAGGTGCAAACTCCAGGCTCACCACCATGAATTTCAACCCTCCCTCTTCAAAGAAACAGTAGTTGTTGTCATTGGTTTCGCCTTTATGTCCGCCGTACCAGCTCTGGTTTTTATAGCGTGATGGTGGAAAATATTTGTTGTAGTTGGTGGTATCGCGCGTCAATCGCTTGTTGAGAGTCTTCATGTCGTGATTTCCAGGAACCATGCTGTAAGGCACGACGTCATCAAGTACAGCTTGTGCCTTGTCAGCAACGATAAATTCCCTGACCGTTGCATTCTGAACAATATCTCCCAGATGAATGACGAATTTGATATTACGCTTTTCCACATTCGCTTTTATCCATTCTGTTTGCACTTTATAGATCTCGGGAAATTTTTCGGAGTAGAGTTGCGTATCAGGCAGCAGCACGACAGAAAAACTCTCTGCTGCTTTCTCTGCTGCTTTCTCTTCGGCAATCGCTCTCGGCTGTATTAAAAAGCTGACCCATAGAACGGCGACCAGCAACTTCAACCGGCTCTGAATTGACTGTTTTCGTTCGCAAATAAAACCAGGGGCGCTCATGGGTCGTGTGTCCTCATCTATGGTAATTGGGATCAATGGTAATCCGGGAATTCCCATTTGGGTTGAACCGAATTGAGGCTGGAACTGCTCCAAGCGTATTTTCACTTCCCATCGTAACATCGCGTCCCCGCCTACGTCTAACGTATGCCGAATTTCCTGGCACTTTCATGCCGTTTCGGAGGTTTGAAGCACCGTTGGGCCGCGTTAAACAGACCAGCGCGAAGCGCAATGTTGCGTCGCATGTTGCCCCTGGAGACCGAGCAGAAGAATATTTGAAGGCAAGAGTCTGGGCTGAAGATACCGCTTTGAGCTGACGGTGCATATGCGATTAAATCGTCTGGGTATTATCTGCAGTTTATTGATTCGGCTGATATTCTGGAGTCAGCATGTGTAATAGCAGGCTTTGATGACTCTACTTATCGGCCCGCTGAATGAATTGATCATACGGGCTTATCAGCTTGCTCCCGTTGTTTTAGACACTTCCTCGCCATTCGCCACGACAACACTTTGACAACAGGGCCGGAACACAGTGCAGTCTTTTTGATTGTAATCCATTCACGCCTATTGCACTTTTGACAACAATCGCAATCTCGCCCGAGACACGTAATTCTCCTCAACCATATGGTAAATCAACACTTACAATCAATCGACAGTTTTATGGCACGGCATATGCTTAATACCCTTTCATCAGCAACAAGTAAGACACTTTTAAGTAAAACAAACATTAAGGGAGATAATGATGAAAAACTTCACACTTGCAATCGCAGCTATGGCAGCCGTTACTCTGGTCAGCAGCACATCATTTGCTGCCACCCCCTTCTGCGGCACGAGCAGCACTTATAACTCACGTTACGATTCACGATATGATTCACGTTACAATCACACAGCCAGCAACTACAACCACAGGTACAATGATTCGGCTTACAACAGCCGGAACTACCAGACGAGCTATCGTCCCACGAGTTCTTACAGCTCTCTGACAAATCGGCTCAACAGCCTGTATAGCAGCTCCTGGTCGAAACCACTGTTTACCGACTACACTTACCGAGCCCGAACGAGCCGCAATACGTACCCGACTAGTTCGAATCGGTACAACAACAACCGCCATGATCGGCACGACCACGACCATGACCGTTACAAAAACAACTCGCGTTATGGTCGCTAAGACGTGACACAAAAAAGGTAAACCAGCCTGCAACCCCCTGGTCGAGTTCCAATCGGCCAGGGGTTATTTTTTTGTATCGTGCGCACGAAAGCGTTTTATCTGTCTTTATTGAAAAGTGGCAAACCGAAGAAGCGGGCCATCACAGCCTGCATGAGAAAGTTCCTCACGATTCTGAATTCCATGATGAAAAACAACCAGACGTGGGATCAAAATCTGATTACCTCTTGACAGTTTTCGACACAGTCGCTGACACCTTTTAATCCTTCATTGAACTTCCTCCTAAAAATAGTTTACACTCTTATTTGAGCGCCCACTATTTCTGGGGAAGTCCAGGGTGATGAGAATTTCTATAAATAACATATTGGGAAGTGTCCCAAAAATTGTTGAAACTTGAAAGGTGGTCTCCCGAGGGACGATAATCGGCCCTCGCAATTTCAAGCATTAATCGTCGGTTGACGCCGACGGGGAGACCACCATGAATGACTCTAAT
>Ga0222668_1000564_pt1 | contig 22321 bp, 20 predicted proteins | sample AntAcemetagen728_FD_179823 | JGI IMG/M metagenome (GOLD analysis project Ga0222668, IMG submission 179823) | Saline water microbial communities from Ace Lake, Antarctica - #728 | ecosystem: Environmental > Aquatic > Non-marine Saline and Alkaline > Saline | place: Antarctica: Ace Lake... | reverse complement strand
CAGGACGAGCGTCGCCAATCCGCTGACCGCAAACGCAAGCGTCGAGCCCGACGCCGCCTCGGCAAATAATCAACCACAGCGAAATGACTGGTTCTGGTGTACGGTTACGCCCATCCAAACCTTGGCTTGGGTGTAGGTCTGCGAACGCAGCATTTTGACTATATATTGCAGCACACGCCACCGGTTGATTGGTTTGAGATCATTTCCGAAAACTTTATGGATTGCGATGGCCGACCACGCTACATTCTGGATCAAATTGCAGAGCGCTATCCGATTGTGATGCACGGAGTCTCGATGTCCATCGGAAGCACTGATCCACTTGACCGTGAGTATTTGGAAAAACTCAAAAAACTTTCCAATAATGTCAATGCACGCTGGGTTTCAGATCATGTCTGCTGGACCGGAGTGGCTGGATTGAACGCACACGATTTACTACCAGTACCGTATAACGATGCTACATTGAAACATCTTGTTGAGCGAATTCGCATCGTGCAGGACATCTTGGAACGCCCATTGGTACTTGAAAACCCCAGTACGTATGTCACATTCCGAAATTCGACGATGACCGAATGGGAGTTCCTGAAATATATGGTCAAGGAAACGGACTGTCGTTTGCTCCTTGATGTCAATAATGTATATGTCTCAAGTGTGAATCACGATTACGATCCTGAAGAATACATTCGGGCGATACCACATGAAAATGTCGTACAGTTTCATCTCGCTGGCCATACAGACTGTGGAACACATTGTATTGACACACACGATGGCGAAGTGATCGACCCAGTGTGGAATCTGTACCGACTGGCGCACAAGTTAACCGGCGGTGCAGCAACCCTGTTAGAGTGGGACGCCCAAATTCCCGCATTTCCTGTCCTGCATTCCGAGGTTTTGAAGGCAAAACGTTACATTGCCGATGTTGATACTGTAGAGGATCTTGTTACCGAGGATGGATCAACGCAGGTGCCTCGCGAAAAATTGACCGTTGTTACGCGTTCAGACGAAGTTGTTGAAAAACGATCCATTCCACAACCAGCGTTGTATGTCCCCGCGGAGGTCGAATAATGACAGACCGTACATCAACGTCACAGCTCGACCCCTCTCTGGATCAGGTACAACGCTGGCTGCAAACAGTCATTATGGATCCTGATGGAATAGAAGCCGGCATCGTATCTAAAGAGGCTCACAATCAAATTGCCATTGCCCCCGAGCATGTTGATGACGTTATCGTACGGTCTCAAAATCAGACAAGTATCGAACGATTGCAGGTGTACTCAAACGCGTATTATGCCAGATTACTGGAATGTTTGCGAAGCGAATTCCCAGCGTTGTTGCATGCATTGGGGGATGAAACGTTTGACGCATTTGCGTTTGGCTACTTGCAAATGTATCCGTCTCGCAGTTACACGCTCGCCAACCTCGGCGCAAACTTTCCTCAATTCCTAACCGAAACCCGCCCAAATGCTGGCGACGAATTTTCGAATGAGGCAGAAACCTGGCCAGACTTCCTGATTGATTTGGCCACTGTCGAACGCACATACGGCGAAGTCTTCAGTAGTTCTGGTTTTGAGAATCAACGTATTCTGCAACCGGAAGATGTAGCGGCTATCCCTCCCGAACATATTTCAGATGCAAGGCTGATCCCGGTCCCTTGTTTACGATTGTTGAAGTTGCAGTTTCCGGTTCACGAATATATTTCAGCAGTACGTCACGGAAATGAAATAATTCTTCCAACGGCCAATCCAACATACCTGGTAATTACACGTCGTGACTATGTCGTACGTCGTTGTTCTGTTTCCTCTGTCGAATTCGCAATTCTAGCTTATCTACAAAGTGGCCAGACCATTGAACAGTCAATAGAACAGGCTGCAGCACACTCCGGATTTTCGTTACTCGAACTCGAATTGCATCTTAGCGACTGGTTTCGACAATGGGCAGTTAGTGGTTATTTCCAGGAAATTAAATGTTCTACTGCGTCGAATGATAAGTAGAAAAAACATCTCGTTGCTGAATCTTGACCATCTGCATTTATCTCTGTAGTCATCGTAAGATTTCGCGTCTTTCTAAGATGATTGTAAACACCGGCTAGAAAACGTAGCACCTGTCGAAAAGTGGTAAATCGACCAAGACACAACAACACACTCAGAAGTAGGAAAAACATAATGACGTTAGTTCAGCTCCAACCCAAAGATGAGCACAATCAAGCACTCGAAGCCAACGTGCACCCACCGGACTGGAGCAATCCGACTCCGTCTGGCCGTTACAACTTGGTCGTGATTGGAGCCGGAACTGCTGGATTGGTTGCGGCTGCAGGTGCCGCGGGTCTGGGAGCCAAGGTTGCACTGATTGAACGTAGTCTGATGGGCGGCGATTGCCTGAACGTTGGCTGTGTTCCGTCCAAGGGCGTCATCAGTGCGGCACGCGTTGCAGCAACGGTGAAGAATGCCAATGAATTTGGCATCGAAGTTCCGGATGGGGTAAACATCAATTTCGCCGATGTGATGGCGCGAATGCGCAAGCTGCGAGCCCGCATCAGTCCTAACGATTCGGCAACACGATTCCGTGACCTTGGGATTGATGTCTTCTTCGGTCAGGGCCGGTTTCTGGATTCTAGCACGATCGACGTTGATGGAACCAAACTCAACTTCAAGCGCGCCGTCATTGCAACCGGAGCACGAGCGTCTGCTCCACCGATTGCCGGTCTGGACGGCGTGGAGTACCTGACGAACGAAAGCGTCTTCTCGCTGACCGAGTTGCCTCGTCGCTTAGGCGTCATCGGAGCTGGTCCGATCGGCTGCGAGATGGCCCAGACATTCGCACAACTCGGCTCAGAAGTGTTTCTTGTCGAATCGGAACACGGCATCCTGCCGCGCGAGGATCGCCAAGCCGCCGAAGTCGTAAAGAATGCGATGGTGCGGGACGGCGTGAAGCTACTCTGCTGTGGACGCAAGCTCGAAATCAAAAACAAAGGCGGCAGCCGACTGACGGTTGAATCGCATGGCCAGAGTTACGACGAACAGATTGATGCGTTGTTGGTCGCAGTCGGTCGAGCTCCCAATGTCGAGAACCTGAACCTGGAAGGCGTTGGCGTCGAATTCGATAAGAAGGGCGTCAAAGTCAACGACCGCATGCAGACGACCAACCCTCACATCTTCGCGGCAGGCGATATCTGTTCGCCGTACCAGTTCACGCACGCCGCCGACTTCATGGCTCGCATCGTGATTCAAAACGCACTCTTCAAAGGCCGGAAGAAATCCAGCGCGCTCACGATCCCTTGGTGCACATACACGTCGCCGGAGATTTCGCATGTTGGCCTATACGAGCATGAAGCCGAAAAACAAGGCATCGCGATCGACACGTTCGTGCAGCACCTCAGTGATGTGGACCGCGCCATTCTTGAAGGCGACGACGAAGGATTCGTAAAAGTCCACACAAAAAAAGGTACAGACAAGATTCTTGGCGCTACGATCGTGGCAAGCAACGCCGGTGACATGATCTCAGAGATCACGCTGGCGATGACGCATGGTCTCGGTCTCTCAAAGATCGGCAGCACGATTCATCCCTACCCGACTCAGGCCGAGGCCATCCGCAGACTTGGCGACCAATACAGCCGAACGCGGCTCACGCCCTTCGTTAAATCACTGTTTTACAAGTGGCTGGCGTGGACCCGTTAACCCATTCAAAACCCTAAGGAGTTCCTGAAATTAAACGACGAAAAGCATTAGTTGGTCTAAACAGCCTGGCACTGAGTACCGGTCTGATTGGCAAAACTCTCTCAGTCGAGTTTGGTGGCCAGTCGATGACGATCCCGTTCTTCGAACTCGTCGGAGATCAGGAAGGACCACATGGCTTCAACACGTCCGGGTTCGAGCACATGCAGCGTCGTGTGTTCGAGCAAAACTCCCTAACAAAAGTACGGAGTCGTGGCTGACTCCACGAAAACATACAAACGCAAGAATCGGAGATAAACAAATGTGGATCGAACAATGTGAAGAAACGAAATGCTTTATGCATGGGCTTGAAAGGCGGAACCAAGGCGAACCGGAGTTCCATCAGGCTGTCAGGGAGTTTGTCGAAACGGTGATGCCGTTCGTGTTGGAGCATAGCAAGTACAAGGATGCTCAAATACTCGAACGGATGACGGAACCTGACAGAATAGTCATTTTTCGCGTTACATGGGAAGACGACCAGGGACACATTCGAGCGAACCGAGCCTGGCGAGTGCAATTCAATAATTCGATTGGACCGTACAAAGGCGGGATGCGGTTTCACCCGGACGTGACGTTAAGCGTCTTGAAGTTTCTCGGCTTCGAGCAAACTTTCAAGAATAGCCTCACGGGACTGCCGATGGGCGGCGCAAAGGGCGGTGCGAATTTCAACCCAAAGGGCAAGAGTGATCGCGAAGTCATGCGATTCTGTCAATCGTTGATGATTGAACTGCATCGGCATATAGGCGAAGACACGGATGTTCCGGCTGGCGACATTGGCGTCGGTGGTCGTGAGATTAGCTACTTGTTTGGGCAGTACAAGCGACTTGAAAACCGCTTCGCAGGAATTCTGACCGGCAAGGGATTAACCTACGGCGGCAGTCTCGTGAGGACCGAGGCCACTGGCTATGGCTGCGTCTACTTCTGCGAGAATATGTTCAATCACATTAATGATAGCCTCAAAGGAAAGACTTGTGTCGTCTCCGGTTCCGGCAACGTCGCGATCTACATCGTTGAGAAGGCCACCGAACTGGGCGCGAAGGTCGTCGCAATGTCAGATTCGTCCGGCTTTGTTCACGATCCGGCGGGCATCGACGCGGAGAAACTGGCTTTCATCAAAGATCTCAAGGAAGTACGTCGCGGTCGAATCTCAAAGTATGCCGACAAGTATGACGGCGTCACGTTTCACGCCGATGAGCGTCCTTGGGGCGTTCCTTGTGAAGTCGCCTTTCCTTGTGCCACACAAAACGAAATCAGCCTTGATGATGCTAAGACATTGATTGGCAACGGGGTCAAGGCCGTTAGCGAAGGTGCCAACATGCCGACCGAACTGGCTGGCGCTCATGCATTCCTTGAAGCCAAGATTCTTTACGGTCCATCAAAGGCCGCGAATGCCGGTGGCGTTGCCGTATCCGGTTTAGAGCAGAGCCAAAACTCGCTGCGGCTTTCGTGGAGCCACGAGGAAGTGGATGCGAAACTAAAAACAATCATGCATGACATCCACGCCAAATGTGTTCAGCACGGCACGGATGACGGATTCGTGAACTATGTCCGCGGATCAAACATCGCCGGTTTCATCAAGGTCGCCGACGCCATGCTGGCTTACGGCGTCGTCTAAACGAAAGGATAGCTCGAATCATGACGGATTTCTTTGAGCGAAGTCTCATTATTCACGAACAACTACGCGGGAAGATCGGTGTAGTGGGAAAGATGCCAATCGTGAACCGTGATGACTTGTCGCTAGCCTACACGCCTGGAGTTGCACGCCCGTGTGAGGTGATTGCAAGTGATCAAAGCAAAGCTCGCGAGCTGACGATTAAGCGAAACAGCGTTGCAGTGGTCACCGATGGATCGGCAGTGTTGGGGCTGGGAAACATTGGCCCACATGCCGCCATCCCGGTCATGGAAGGCAAGGCGCTGTTGTTCAAAGAGTTTGCCAACATTGATGCATGGCCAATTTGTCTCGACACACAAGACGTGGACGAAATTGTCGCCACGGTGCGTCGGATCGCACCCGTTTTCGGAGGCATCAATCTGGAGGATATCTCGGCTCCCCGGTGTTTTGCTGTCGAACAGGCGTTGCAGGACATCGGTATCCCAGTCTTCCACGACGATCAACACGGGACAGCAATCGTACTTCTGGCCTCGCTGCTCAACGCCGCCAAGGTGCTCGGACGCAACATCACGCAGATGAAAGTCGTCATCAATGGCGCAGGCGCTGCCGGCACGGCGATCGCACGATTGTTGCGCTGTGTCGGACACGATCCGAACGTCTGCGTTCCGGTGCAGGACGTTGTCGTTTGTGACTCCAAAGGCGTGATCCACAAAGACCGAAACGACTTGGCCGACTACAAACGCGAACTGCTGTCATACACCAATCGCGAAAACCGTAGTGGCAGTCTGCAGGACATGCTTGTCGGAGCAGATGTGTTCATCGGTGTCAGCAAAGGAAACCTACTTTCTTCGGGTGACATCTCAACAATGGCGAGTAACTCGATCGTGCTGGCGATGGCCAATCCGATCCCGGAGATCATGCCCGACGATGCGAGACGTGGCGGAGCTGTTGTCATCGGCACCGGACGCAGCGACTTCCCCAATCAAATCAACAATGTGCTGGCGTTTCCCGGAATCTTTCGTGGTGCCTTGGACGCAGGTGCGAGTGCCATCTCAGAAGAAATGAAGATCGCTGCAGCGCGCGCGTTGGCGGCTGCGACGATAAATCCGTCAGCAGAACGAGTCTTACCCGACCCGCTGGATCGTAGCGTCGCACCTCGCATCGCCGCCGCTGTCGCCGAAGCAGCGATTGGAGACAATGACAGTACGCCGCCAAGTTCGACCAACAGCCCGAATAGGACAAACCAATGAAAGCCTCCGATCTATTTATCAAGGCACTGGAAGCCGATGGTGTTGAATACGTGTTTGGTATTCCGGGCGAAGAGAATCTCGACTTCCTCGATTCGTTATCGCGATCGAGCATCCAATTGATTCTCACCCGTCACGAACAAGCCGCTGGTTTTATGGCGGCGACATACGGCCGACTCACGGGCAAGGCGGGAGTCTGTCTCTCAACACTGGGGCCGGGCGCAACCAACCTCGTCACGGCTGCCGCGTACGCACAGCTTGGCGGAATGCCGATGCTGATGATCACCGGGCAAAAGCCTGTCAAGACCAGCAAACAGGGTCAGTTTCAGATCATCGACGTAGTTGACATGATGGAGCCGCTGACCAAGTACACCCAGCAACTCGTCAGCGGAGCCAACATTCCGTCTCGAGTTCGCGAGGCGATTCGGTTGGCGGAAGAAGAAAAGCCAGGTGCGGTTCATCTTGAACTGCCGGAAGATATTGCCGCCGAGCAAGTCGAAGAACTACCGATTCCCGCGAGCCTCGTTCGCCGTCCGGTCGCCGAAGACAAGTCCATTCGTGCCGCACTGGAAAGGATTCGGGCGGCAAAGTCTCCCTTGCTGTTGGTCGGGGCAGGTGCAAATCGCAAGCGCACATGCAAAATGCTGCGAGAGTTCGTCGGCAAGAGCGGTATCCCTTTCGCCACGACACAGATGGGCAAAGGCGTCATCGACGAGCGCGAACCACTGTTCCTTGGGAACACGGCTTTGTCATCGAACGACTTCGTTCACCGCGCCTTCGATGCGGCTGACTTGATCATCAACGTCGGTCATGACGTTGTTGAGAAGCCGCCGTTCTTCATGCACGCCGGCGGAGTCAATGTCATCCATATCAATTTTTCGTCGGCGTCGGTCGATCCGGTTTACTTTCCGCAGGTCGAAGTCGTCGGTGACATCGCCAACAGCATCTGGCGATTGAGCGAAGAACTGGAACCGCAATCACATTGGGACTTTACGCAATTCATGATCGTCCGCGATGCGGTCGAAGTCAGTGTTGACGAAGGAGCTGACGACGATCGTTTTCCCGTTTACCCGCAGCGGCTTGTTGCGGATGTCAGGCAAACCATCCAGAAACGAGGGATCATCGCACTCGACAACGGCGTCTATAAAATTTGGTTCGCGCGGAACTATAAGGCAACCGCGCCAAATACTGTGTTGCTCGACAACGCACTGGCCACAATGGGAGCCGGGCTACCCTCAGCGATGGCGGCGAAGCTGGTTCATCCGGATCAACAAGTCATGGCAATCTGCGGCGACGGCGGCTTCATGATGAATTCGCAGGAATTGGAAACCGCTGTGCGATTGAAACTCGATCTCGTGGTGCTTGTTCTGCGAGATAATGCTTACGGAATGATCAAGTGGAAACAGGCGAATATGGGATTGAAGGACTTCGGACTCGACTATGGTAATCCGGACTTCGTCCGCTACGCAGAAAGCTATGGAGCCTACGGACATCGGGTCACATCCAGCGCTGAATTACGTCCGTTGCTAACCAAGTGCCTCGACACGCCGGGAGTGCATCTCGTTGAAGTCCCGGTGGACTACTCGGAGAACGACAGAATTCTGAATCATGAATTCAAAGAACGCTCCAGCAAGGTCTAAGGGTTGCGCAACGAGAACACACTCACTCATTTGACATTGGAACTATAATAAGGAGGCACAATAGCGATGATCTTCGTAGTCGTTCTCATCGCCGGTCTCTGCGTCGCATATGCGAACGGAGCCAACGACAATTTCAAAGGCGTTGCGACGCTCTTCGGCAGCGGCACAACAAGTTTTCGTCGGGCCTTGGCTTGGGCAACCGTCACGACTTTTTTAGGCTCAATCGCAGCGTTTCTACTTGCCGGAAATCTGATCAAGAGTTTCAGCGGTAAGGGATTAGTAGATGATGCGATTGCAACACAACCTGCTTTTGCCGCCGCAGTTGCGTTGGGAGCCGGCCTGACTGTGTTATTGGCAACACGGATCGGCATGCCGATCTCGACGACTCACAGTTTGGTTGGGGCGCTGATTGGAACCGGCCTGATCGCTGGATCGGCGTTGAACGTGTCAACCCTTGGATCAACCTTCTTGCTCCCGTTGGCCTTCAGTCCTATCATGGCCATCGTCGTAACGGGGATCGTCTATCCGGTGATGCGGAATGCACGCATCCGCTTGGGAATTACGCGTGACATTTGTCTGTGCGTGGGCAATGAAACCGTTGAAGTGCTGCCAGTCGGTCAGCATGCCGTCGCTGTTCAGCGAGCCGAGCAATTGACGGCAAATTTGGGTGATACCGTCACCTGTCAGAGCCGCTACCAGGGGCAGGTTTTGGGAATCTCAGCCTCAGACACACTCGACCGATTTCACTTCCTCTCGGCCGGAATGGTCAGTTTTGCCCGCGGGCTAAACGACACGCCCAAGATCGCCGCGATGTTACTTGTCGCACCCTATCTCGGTGTATCGGAGAGCCTCGTGCTCGTGGGAACGGTGATTGCGATTGGCGGGCTGTTGAGTGCGCGTCGAGTGGCCGAGACGATGAGTCAGCGAATCACAACAATGAATCATGGGCAAGGCTTCACCGCCAACGTGATCACTGGTCTCATTGTGATCGGAGCCAGCCGATTCGGACTGCCGGTCTCGACGACACACGTCAGTTGTGGGTCGCTGTTCGGCATTGGCGCGGTCACAGGGCAAGCGCACAAGAAGACCATCGTCACGATTCTCCTAGCTTGGTTCGTCACGTTGCCAATCGCTGCTGGACTGGCTGGGCTTATTTTTTGGATTCTGAAACGAATTTGAAGTTGAATATGTCAGACAAACAACTTTTCGCATATGACCGTCGCGCGTTCCACCAGCTCGTTCTTGGTGGAATGGGAGTCGCGGCAGTCTCCTCGTTCGCGCAGACCACAACTGCCACTGAACCCGAACAGCACCCGCAATCATGTGGCGAAGCCGTGCAACGACTCATATCAGGAAATGTTAGATTCGTGAGTGGCAAGCTGCGGCATCCGCACAGTAGCGAGCTATGGCGAGAGCGGCTCACAGCGGGACAACAGCCGTTCGCCACCATTCTCGGTTGTAGTGACTCGCGAGTACCGCCCGAAATCCTATTCGATCAGGGATTCGGTGATCTGTTCGTGATTCGTGTTGCCGGTAATGTCGTCGATGCAGACGTCACGGGAAGCGTCGAGTACGGTGTTGACCATCTAAAAACGCAAGTGGTGATTGTAATGGGCCACGAAGGCTGTGGTGCTGTGACCGCAGCCCTGCAATCGACAGACAAGCAGGCAGAGGAACCCAAGGAAATCCAATCACTGCTTTCCAAAATCACACCTGCTCTAAGAGACCTGACGACAGAAGGAAAGTTTGACACGAGACTTGCTTCAGGCGTCGATGCTAATGTTCGTTGGTCAGTCAAACAACTCAACGCGATTCCTGATCTCGCCAAAGCCGTGCGGGATCAGCGAACAATCATCCTTGGATGCGTCTACGACCTCAGAACGGGACGCGTTCGCACTTTGTGAGAAGAGAATCAATGTTGAATAAGATATACCCCTATTATCTTGCAAACGAGCCCATTGCCGCAAACACGGACCTTGCCGTCACAGACAAGTTCACCGGGGAAGTCGCCACGCGAGTTGCGATGGCTGACAGGACCGCAATCGACGCCGCGATTGCTGCCAGTGTCGAAGCCGCAGAGCCGATGCGGAAGATGAAACCGTATCAACGGCAGGCAGTGCTGAACCACTGTGTCCAACGCTTTACCGAACGCTCTGACGAACTGGCGATGTCGCTCTGCATTGAAGCCGGCAAGCCGATCAAGGATAGTCGTGGGGAAGTTTCACGACTGATCGACACGTTCCGCATCGCAGCAGAAGAATCGGTGCGAATGAACGGTGAGGTTATGAATCTGGAAATCTCCCCGCGCGCCGCAGGCTATAACGGAATGTGGAAACGGGTTCCCATTGGGCCCTGTTCTTTCATTAGCCCTTTTAATTTTCCGCTGAATTTGGCCGCTCATAAAGTTGCCCCCGCGCTCGCCGTCGGCTGTCCCTTCGTACTGAAGCCAGCCAGCCGAACGCCTATCGGAGCATTGATCATTGGAGAAGTTCTCGCGGAAACGAATTTGCCCAAAGGGGCGTTTTCGATTCTTCCGTGCCACCGCGACGGTGCCGACCTGTTCACAACAGACGATCGTCTGAAACTGCTCAGCTTCACCGGATCACCAGCCGTTGGTTGGGACTTAAAGGCTCGCGCTGGAAAGAAGAATGTCGTTCTGGAACTCGGCGGGAATGCGGCATGCGTGGTCGATGCTGACACCGATCTGAAAGACGCAGTCGATCGGCTGATCGTCGGTGCATTCTATCAATCGGGACAGAGTTGCATAGGCGTGCAAAGGATCATTGTCCGCGACAACATCTACGATGAACTGCGCGACCGGCTTGTCGAAGCGACAAAGCGGCTTATCGCTGGCGACCCAAAGGACGAGGATACGTTCATCGGCCCGATGATTTCAGAAAAGGAGGCAATGCGACTTGAATCGTGGATTACATCAGCGGTTGAAGCCGGCGGAAGTCTACTCTGTGGCGGTAACCGTGACGGCGCAATGCTCGAAGCGACGTTGCTGGAAAACGTTCCGAAAGACCAAACAATTTGCACAGAGGAAGCTTTCGGTCCGGTCGCGATTCTCAGCCGATTCAGTAACTTTCAGGATGCCCTTGACGACGTCAATGACAGCGAGTTCGGGCTCCAAGCTGGAATCTTCACACGCGATATCTACAAAGTCCAGAAAGCATGGGACGAGTTAGAAGTCGGCGGAGTTGTCATCGGCGACGTGCCGTCATGGCGCATTGACAATATGCCATACGGTGGCGTCAAAGACAGCGGACTCGGCCGCGAAGGCATTCGCTTCGCAATGGAAGACATGACCGAAATTCGCAACCTCGTCATCCGTAATCCGGCGGACTAAACGAGAGCGACATGCCCCAATTCGATTTTAGACCACGTAGCCCAAACGCCGCGCGACAAAACATTCGCCAAGAACGAGTGGAGCGCCGAAGCACAGCCATCGCGTATGACGCGGTTTGGTGATTTCATCACTGACATGCTGTTGTATAATCAATCAGAAGATTTTGTCGTAGTTTTCTACTTAGTAAGGACGCATCACGTTTTGAAAATTCGCAGTCTCGTATTGATGGGTGTCGGGCACACGAATGCCGATGTTGTTCTAAAATGGTCTAAGTCTCCCATTGAGAATTGTCGATTAGTTTGCATTTCGAAATTTCCGTACTCGACCTATTCCGGAATGTTACCGGGAACTCTCGCAGGACAGTTCGCGTCGGAAGAGATGCAAATTTCTTTGCCAGCTTTGATTGAGCGTGCGGGAGCGGAATTGATCCTGGATGATGTCGTCTCTGTGAATCCCGAGAACAGAACAATCCACTTTGCGAATCGTTCCCCGTTGATTTTTGACGTGCTTTCAGTCGGTATCGGTTCGATACCGGCTGAAAGCAACAAATTTGACACAATCAATATTGTGCCGATCAAACCCATGCAAACGTTTGTTGAACGTTTCGATTATCGGTTGAATCATTGCCTCAATAACCTTGATCGGTCCCCTGAGATTGCCATCGTAGGAGGTGGTGTTGCAGGAATTGAGCTTGCTTTTTGTATTCGTGAGCGTTTTTTACGACGAGTCCCCAGTCACTCACCCAGGTTTCGAATTCTCACCAGCGGAGAAGAGATTGGTGATGGATTGAGCAGCGACAGCATCAGAAAATTACGTCGACTGCTGTCGAAGAAGTCAATTGAGGTCATCACGGGATTTCGCGTTGCGAAGACGACTCATGAAGCCGTGATTAATCAAAATGGTCGATCTCAACAAGCTGATGTGGTCATTTGGGCGACAGGGGCGGCGGCTCCGCCCGTACTCAGTAAATTGGGTCTTCCAGTAGATGATGCTGGATTCCTGGCGACGGACAAAACGCTACGAACCACCGCACAGAACCACCCCATTTTTGCCGTCGGCGATAGCGGGACGATCATCGTTGATCCCTCTCCGAAAGCTGGAGTCTATGCGGTTCGCCAGGCTCCTATACTGTGGTCCAATCTGAAAGCGATACTCAAGAACGACTCTTTGGAAGAATTCTCACCGCAAAAAGAATTTCTAAAGATTCTGAACACCGGAGAAGGAAAGGCACTTCTCCAATACAAAAGCATGAACTTTCATGCCAAGTGGTGCTGGAAACTCAAAACCTACATCGATAAGAGTTTTGTTCAGAAGTACCAGTTTGAAAAGATTCAGTCCCAAGAGAAAAAATAGGTCAATAATATCTACGTTCGTGGCCTTATCTTCTTCAATCTCAATTTTGCCACAGTGGCCTGCTAATTGAAACGAAACCGATGCCTCCGACCGATTGATTAAACCAATTCCACGGCCCCGGTCTGTTCGTTTGAACCTGTGATCGATTATCACAATGAGAATCTGAAATTGGACCAGCAAAAGGAGCCTTGAATCCTGAGAGTGAAAAACAGGGAAGCTCGTGAATTTCATCTGATCCCTGGTCAGCATGAATGACATCCAGGCAATGAGGACATTTCATGAGGTGCCGTTGTATGCGGAGTTTTTTCTCGTCATCCATTGAGTGAAACGTTTTATCCAGGATCGCGTTTTGGACTTCAGCACATGTGATCCCCGCTGTTATTGAATGTGGCGTCGTGTCAATGGCACCAATCAAATAACTGCCTAAGGCGATCAGTATAAGCTGAAATGAAACGACCTTAACAAACTGCAGTCTTCGTGTGTGATTCTTACGTTTAAGTTGTTGGTACATACCTTCCAAAGCGCCAGACGGGCACTCTTTCCACTCAGGATATTCAGCAGGACCGTGCTTCATGACCTGTTACTTTCTGATTCGATCGACTCCACAATCTGGGGTAATTGAAGTACCCGTAATGGAATTATCTCATTTTTTTTTGATTAATTCATTTCGTTGAAATCGGCAAAGGCCGCTCTGGGTTACATCAGCCCAGAACAGTTTGAGCAAGCCGCATAACCTTTCCACAGCGCCCACTATTTCTGGGGAAGTCCAATAACTATTCATCGGCAGAGAATTCCTTATCAACTGGTGTACTTGCCAGATGGTTTGTATAGTTGGATAATGTTTTCATACCTACTGCGAGTATCACTTCCAGAGCTTGCTGGTTGTTGTACCCTGCATTGAGAAATGCTGTTTTTGTCTTTTCTGATGGCCACCCTTTTGAACTGACTATTTCGTATGTGAAATTTCTGAGTGCTTCCAGCTTCGAGTCTGCCAAAGATTGATTTGTTCGAATCTGGTTGACGAATCCAGAGGGAGTGCCATGCATTTTAGCAATTGTTGTATGTGCCGCAACACAATAGCCACAATCGTTGTCAACACTGATTGTCAACAATACGAGATCTTGCTCTTCGGTAGTCAGAGAGGTCTGTTCAAACAATTCCCCCAGCTTCAGATATGCTGACAATAACTCGGGTGAACTTGACATGACTCCAAGTAAATTTGGTGAAAATCCAAATTTACGCTTTACGGATTTCAGAATTTCACAAGCTGCCTCCGGTGCAGAAGTAGAGGTATTGATTTCAAATTCCATATATAAATCTCCAAGGTTTGAGTCTCGATAAACAATTGTAAAATCGATTATTTAAGGAAGATGTCATTTTAAAAACAATGATTTCTTCTGCTGTATTCTATATTTTGAATTCGGTATAAAGTCAGACTTCATTTAGGCGGAACTGGTAGAGGCAGTTGATTTAAAGGCATGAGCTGATATCCAGAGGGAATTCTGTTTAAATTATCGCGATTTGTAAAATATGGTGAGCCGGTGTCAGATACAGGTAGCTGATGAGAGCCCCGCATTGGCTGGTACCGTTGACCAGAACCATACATCATTTGGTTGTGCATATTTTGCGGATGATATGTAGAACTGCATCTTGGGGCATATGTCAGAACCGGACGAACTCCATATCGTGGATAATAACTCTGCCCACAGGATTGAGAGCCTGCAGGTGAGACATTTGACCGATAAATTTGACTTGGATAAACGGGAGGCATTCCGCGGGAACCTGAACCCCTTAGTTCTCTTGGAGAACGTGTTCCAGACTGTGCGAGAACAGATTGATCCTCTGACCAGCCGATACTAAGCACCCCTGCTACAACAGCTAAGATATATTTATTAATCATAGTACATCCAATATTGAGATATTATTTATCATTTAAAAACGAGAAGTCATTTCCGCCAGCACCAGCATGGCAATCAATACACATTCCAACTTTACCTGAGATAGGCATTCCATTCATTAGGGATACCTGGCCGTCTGGTTCATATTTGATCCAGTACCAGTCACCAGCCTGAGGATTAAACCCCTGACTACGATACATCACCGTGATCGCTTTTAATGCTTTACCATCCGGGGCATAATTTTCTTTGATCAATACAGAACCATTTGGAAACTGCTGTGGATTTGATGCTGCCAGGCGGTTTACAAACAGTCTGACCATGGCTCCGTGCGGTTCGCTTCCAGCAAATGCATTTGATGGTGCCCCCGGAAGTGATGCCCAATTCTGATATTGTGCCTGAGCCAGCCAGTTCCAGAATCGTACTTCAAACGGTTGATTTACGGGTAGCTGTGTGTTTCGAGATTGCTGCCGCACACTTCTACCTGCATCTGATTGATTCCGAGACTGTGGTAAAGATCGTGAACCGCTTTGTGCCTGCGTTACATTCGCTGATAGCAATAGAAACCCTGAAACAAGAAATGTGCCCGTTAATCCCAGGGCATAAAGAAGCATTCGATTCATAGGACTGTCTTTCTGTTTAAGAACAATAAAGATCACATTTATTCTAAATGTGATGAATCAGTGCAGCTGCCAACAAGAGAAACTATAGCAGTGACACAAATTGCAGAATGTGATGAAGCATACAGAAGCAGGAAAGTTTGTGTGGTAACCTGATACATAATAAGCAATGGATGTTTTCTTACAGTTAAAGAATGTTCCTATTCATGATACTCACAAATACCGTCATCACTTCTTTTTCTAAAAGTGGAGGACCCCCGATGGATAAGCAGGAAACACTGAATCAGTCTGTCGAAAAGTCGTTTCGCCAAAATTATTTCAGGCGTGCAACGATCACAATTCTTTTCCTGATTTTTCTCACAGGAATACTAGGTTGGCGAATTCAACAGCAGGGCTGGCAGTCTTTTCAGGACTCGCTGCTGTTTGTCAACCAGACTCCAAAACGCTCACAACAACGCACCCAGCCTGAGTTTGATTTTTCCAATAGTATTATTCCGCCGCAGGAAATTCAGCACGGCGGACCTCCTAAAGATGGCATTCCCGCTCTCTCGACACCCAAATTGATTGAAGCGGCTGATGCAAAATATCTCAAACCCACTGATCGGGTCATCAGCGTTGTGATAGATAAAGTAGCACGCGCCTACCCATTGAAAATTATGAATTACCATGAAATTGTAAATGATCGAATCGAGAAATTACCGGTTGCTGTGACTTATTGCCCGCTTTGTGATTCATCCGTTGTTTATGACAGACGGACTGCTAAAGGTGAGCGAGAATTTGGAGTATCAGGGTTACTCTTCAACAGTAACGTTTTAATGTACGATCGGGGTGGAAATCCCGAGAGCCTCTGGTCGCAATTAATGTCCAAAGGGGTGACAGGCCCGGGTGTCAAACAAACGCTCAAAACTCTTCCTCTGGAAGTCACCAGTTGGGGTGACTGGAAGTCACGCTTCCCTGGTGGGAAGGTACTCTCCGATGATACAGGATATCCCAGGAATTATCAGACATCGCCATATGCACAATATTTTCAGACTCCCGAACTGATGTTTCCTGTCAATAAAATTGATGAACGACTTCCGGTGAAAACCCGGGTGCTTGGTGTATGGAGTGGAAAAGAATCGATCGCGTTTCCCCTCAGCAGATTTTCTAAAGAACACCCTGTCAGCCATGAGACGATCAACGGCAAAAAATTTGAGATACATTTCAATCCCAAATCTCAAAGTTTACAGATGAGGAATGCCGCAGAGGGCGTGGAGTGGATGTATACCTTCTGGTTTGCCTGGTCTGTTTTCTATCCTGAAACAAAGCTCTACGCTCTTAAAGGAGATCCCCGTTAAGCAGCGGCGCGTTTACGCTGCGCTAACTCGCTCCACCGCAAAATGATGGCCCTGCGCATCTCAGCCGGGGTACAGGCAAAACGAAGAAAGCGTATTTAAACCTGAAACAGCGATACTACCATTTAGATCGCAAACCACTCTAATGATACCACTTATGACTGTTTTAGAATAAGTGAATTATTTTATTTCATTTTATTGTAAGAAGCTGAGGATACTCCCGACGAATGGGATACTGGAAATAAATTTACCGTATCCACATTAATTCTGTATCCAGGTTGACAGTCACGTCTTGAGAGCCATCTAAGGCGAGCAGAATGAAGTACGAGATGCGTACTAAATGGAAGTTAGCAGACATGTATAAAACGCTCTGGCATTTACGAAATTGCGAACTCTTCACATCTTTGTCAACAGACTGGATTGAACGTCTGGAATCAAGAAGCAGGATATGTACTTTTCAAGCAAAGTCACCCGTTCGACTGCCAGATGATTCGTCAGACTACTTGTACCTGATTATCAATGGCTTAATCAGATTATCCCATATCACCATGGAAGGGAAAGAATCAATTCTTGCCTTTGTTGGACCAGGTGAAGTTTTTGGTGAAGATGCAGTTATTAATGGAAGCGAAGTCGAAGAACATGTCATGGCCATTGAAAAAACTTCGATCATGATGATTCCTGCAAGAACTGTGCAAGAACTATTAAACGAAAATTCGCACCTGGCATTCAGTCTGACCAAAATCATAGGGTTGCGTCGTCATCGGATTGAGCAGCGTATTAAAAACCTCTTGTTTGTCTCCAACCGTGAACGATTAATTCATCTATTACTTGATTTGGAAGAACAGTTTGGCTGTCGGGCTGATAATGGAAATCTACTGAAAATAAAGTTGTCTCATTTAGATATCGCAAATTTAATTGGTATCACACGCGAATCAGTTACGATTTTACTTGGTCAACTCAAATTTGAAGGTTTGCTCGAACTGGGCCGCCAAAAAATTATGATCAAAGATGTCTATCGTCTGGCACACACAGTGAATCGAAAAATTCTCAAAAAAGAAGACCGACATCCACAACCACTTTCAGCAAGGCCTGCGTTAATTTGAAAGTGTGTCAAGTGCTTCAGTGATCATTCAGGTCTCGTTTAACGATTGTCGTGTGTATAATCGGAAAATGGAGTCTGGTGAGACTCCACACAGGAATGCGGATAAACATAGTTGATTTATGATTGTGGTTTTCATCACCCCCAAACTCTCCCATCGGCGGCCGGATGTAATAATCTTCGCAGCTGAAAGGAGAACTTGGCCGCGTCTCCTTAGACGACGACAAAATTCGTAGTCTTCCAGCAAAGGCCAGTTTTTAAATCCACGCATCTGATAAAATTCCGTAGCACGTAAGAAAACCCCCTGGTCTCCATATGGAAGCTGCCGGTAGTGCGAACGGAAATTGGCTCCTCGCTCTACAGATCGTATCCCCGGTAAATCACTGTCTATCTTGAGACGGAATGCGCCAGCAATTCCTCCCTGGTACAAAAGAGACCAGATCTCGCTGAAATAATCTTCTGGTAGTAACGTATCTGCATGAAGGAAAAGCAGAGTTTCTCCACGAGCCAAGGCTGCACCTGCATTTAACTGGCGACCGCGTCCGGGTTGAGTCTGAAGTACTCGTGCTCCCAGGTCATGCGCAATTTGTACCGTTTTGTCCTGGCTGCCTGCATCGACCACAATGAGTTCCACATTTCTGTTAGTACGACTAGATAAAATAGTTTGCGCCAAATGTTTTTCTTCATTGAGAGTTGGGATGATAATGGAGAGCAGCCCCAGAGTTGTTTGCGGGAGACTCCGCGGGAATTTACTTGAGTCTTGCCGACAGATCAACAAATCTTCCGGATGGTCGATATCTGATAAAGAGACAAGTTGCTTTACCTTGAGTCCATGACTTCGGCACTTAAGAAGCGTTTGTTTCAGCACAAACTCCGTGCCCCAGCTGATTCCATGAAACAAACTTATTGAAGGCGCATTTAAACCGATTAAATAATAGCCACCATCTGAAGCAGGCCCCAAGACAACATCATGTTTTTCCAGTGCGGCAAAAGCCTGCTCAATGATAGCTGAGTCAAGATCCACACAATCCGTTCCGAGTATCAAAACACGAGTTGCTTCATTGGAAAATGTATTCACAGTGGCGTGTGCGATGCGCTCTCCCAGCGAATGCCCATTCTGAGGAATAAAGTGAGGCGTAGTACCTAACAGCTCACGCCACTCTGCCACGCTACCACCTGAATAGTGGACTTCCACCTCAATTTTCCGCGACTTGATAATAGGAGCTAATTTTTCCCAAAGCTGCCTGATTAGCTCACGATGCAGCAATGCAGCAGATTTCGCCCCGAGGCTGGGAATCAATCGGGTTTTCGTCTGACCAGGCACCGGGTAGCGGGTCATGATTAATAGCCGATGGCGCGAATGAGACTGATTCGTCTGTTTACTTTTACAATGAGAGATCTGTGGGTTCGGCATAAACACAGGCTTTTTGTCTATTGCTCACTGAATGGAGTACTTTGCTTCGTGAGTCATCAGGATAAAATGAATGCACGGTATCAGTCCTTGCCTGAGTAACCGGCATGGAAAACTAGAAATCAGCTACCTCAATGCAAACGAATCAGGAGTTTCAACAGTTTTTTTGTAAACGAAGTTAACCGTGTGTTATTATATTGATCACCTGATTTTCTGATTGCTTCTGCCTGAGTTGAGTAAGGGGGAATCGTCGAGCCGATTCGTTTCAACTCGATGCCAATATGCATGACCAGTGAATGATTTCGGTTACTGTTTGGATCCAACTGTCACTTCCGTTGCATTATTTGACATGCATTCAGAACCTGGTATTTAAGAGAATAAAATCAGATGACATTGTTATGTTCAAAATCATGTTTTACTTAACCCACCGGAATCAGACGCAAACTAAATAGGAAAAATACCCTTTCTTTGAAAATCGCTGCACTTAAAGTCTGAAGCCGTGGTCCGAATCGATTCTGAATCGCGTCCCGCATTATGCAGCGACTCATCAGGAATGCCACAGAAGCACCCGCTGTAGAAGCAAATCTGACAACAACTAAAATCCCGCGTCCGAAGTCGAACAACCAGCCAAGCAGCAGTGACATTCCCACGGTTCTCGGCAGCGACAATCTCGCAACGACGACATAAGCGATAAAAGCAAGACTATAAATGATTCAGTTTGATGCCTGACTGGATTGGGAAGAATCAGGCTCCGGGTTGATTTCAGATTCTTTGCTTCAGATGACATTCGTAATACCTGTCATGAAAATAACCAGGACAAGATTGAAGGACAGGAGAGAACGGCTCACGTTTATACGCTCCACATGAACCATGCCCTCTCTGTCGAAATCAGAAAGATTCAACAAGCGAGAATTGGAATTTAACGTGTCCCACTCTTCGCCTGACTTCTGATCCCACTCCCTGCTGGTTTCTTCGCCTGGTCATTGAGAGACCAGTTGTACTTTTGAAACTTGACTCTGACCTGAGGATTGACAGCATATTGCTGTGTTTTTTGTGGAAGATAGGGTTGCAGATATGAAAAACGTTTGTCCTGACTCTTTCCAAAATCTCCGTCGAACCAGTCCAGAATTGAGCTAACTTGCAGGGTTCCATCCTTGTCGATCATAAAGTTTTGCGGGCGGCTGAAAAAGTCTCTTGTATTCAAAGCCAGTTGCTGATCTATCGCTTCTGAAGTGTAGGCCATATTTAACAGACGGGGGCAGCCAACGGAAGCACAGACAATCGCAAAGTGAATACGGGGTTCGCCCATTTTTCTCAGCACTTTATGCTCTATATCATTTAGCGAAAAGGCCTGTCCCCCTACCAGAAGTGGAAGATCATCCCATATATTATATCCGCCAATTTTTGCGGTATGTTTCCGAATACTATCGGTGGGATAAACCTGTAAGATTCCTTCCAAGGTAACGGCATTGTATGCGTTAATCCAAAAAGCCAATTGCGAATTGCGGCTTGCTTTCAGTGAGTTGGAAGCCTGACTCAAATGAGACAGGTATTTTTGTAACGCTTGGCGATCTGTTTGAGAACGCTGCCAGGCGGTGTAGTTCACGTACCCATCTTCATCTACGTAGCGTTTCAACAAAGTATTAAAGGTCGAATGATTTATCTGATCCATCGACAGTTGCTGCCCTGGAGCCCATCGTTGGCCTAAAGGCTCTTTAGCAAACCCCTGAACATCATAAATCATGACAGCAGTCACAACAGCACTCATTAATAAACCGCCTGCAATAGACAATCGCATCCATACTCTCCTTTTCATCTATTATTCTCCATACTTATCTCGAACTACTTTGCTCGAATCGTTTGCAATCGTGTGGGGAAAAGTGATGACAGATATTATGTGAGAAGTCCATTATCCTTCTGTGATGCAGAATACATCATGAGTGGTTTTGAGAAAGAAGTTTCAAATATCAGAGCCAGCATCCAGAATGCGTGTTCTATCCAGACTATGACTTCATGAAAGTACTCTTCTCCGATGTATCGAGTCCCCCAGACTTGCTGAGTTCCCCATTGATAATCAAACCAGAACCGAAAGTAGTACAACAGAAGCAACCCAGAAACCAGATACCAGGAGCGACGTTTTGCAAATGCCAGAAATGGGAGAACCCAGATCCAGTACCAGGGGTTGAGTGTCGGCAACAAAACCCAAAACCAGGCCAGGGTTAAAAACACGAAATGCAACCATTCCCGGGGATCATTTGCCTGAGCCCCACGCCATGCCCAGATAAGAGCCAGGATAAGCGTGACAACCGACAAAATAATTCGCGTTAAGAGAAAAGGTACTAACTCTTTCTGGCAATTTATCTGCTGGCAAATCGTGTAAACAAGTTCCTTTCTCCACCATTCTGGTGTAACGGCAATCCAGGAAGGACGGAGATCATCTCGTGTCGGTGACAGGTTTTCTTCAATCAGCCGAAAGAGAAAGTCATTCATTTTCCATTGCGTAAGAAAGACCTGTAAGCTTTCTTTCGCCGGTTGGTTAAAGTCTGTAAATTGTGATGAAGACATGGCAATACCGTTGACCGGTAATTCCTGGACACCATTTCCTGTACGTTCATTGTCGTTGAGGTTAGTCTTATTATTCAAGATCTCATCAGGCTGATCGCCCCTCAATGATACAAGCGAACTGCTTCTTGAATTCGGTAGATTCTCCCTGTTATTTAAATCGGCTTGTATTCGAGGACCAATCTGTGGCCAGCAAGTGGCTAGAGCGACGATTCCTACCAGAAAAGAAAATTTGACTGCTGTTCGCATCGAATTTTTTTTCCAGACAGTCAGTACGAACACAGGGACCAGAACCGCTGGGTATAACTTTGCTCCAATAGCAAGTCCTAAGGACAGGCCGGCCAGATTCAGTTTACTGTGAGTTTTTGGGGATGTCCCGTTTATTGTTAAAACTCTCGATGGTCTCGCTGAGTTAAACGTAGCAGGATGGGGTTAGCGCTGCAACCGCTCCGGCGAGGGCTGGGACGGAGCCGGAGGCGATGGAGCAGAACT